>Ga0256845_1002669_pt1 | contig 12697 bp, 13 predicted proteins | sample RiftiametaG_FD_189101 | JGI IMG/M metagenome (GOLD analysis project Ga0256845, IMG submission 189101) | Tube worm associated microbial communities from hydrothermal vent at the East Pacific Rise, Pacific Ocean - Riftia | ecosystem: Host-associated > Annelida > Integument > Unclassified ... | reverse complement strand
ATAAAGATAAAAAAAATCCCGTCCAAAACTGGTACGGGATTTTCAATATTTTAAAAAATAAAATTATTCGCCAGCTTGTTGCTGAGCATCTTTCTTCATTTTTTCGTTCGGAACAATTGCAAGGTTCACACGACGGTTTTTAGCACGTCCTGCTGCAGTACTATTATCTGCTATTGGAGCTTCTTCTCCATACCAGTTTGTAGTAAATCTACCTGCACTTAACCCTTGATTTTGAACAAAATAGTTTGTTACAGCTTCTGCTCTGTTTTTTGATAATGTCATGTTCATTGCATCTGATCCTACACTATCTGTATGTCCTACGACATGCACGTTAGTATCTGGATATTCTTTCAGAATATTAGAAAGTTTATCTAATAGAACTTTTGAGGCTGCATTTACATTGTATTTAGCGGTATCAAAATACACACCACTATTTTCATCAAAAGTAACTACAATACCATCATCTACCCTTTTTACTTGAGCACCAGGTATTTCTTCTTGAATTTGTTGTGCTTGTTTATCCATTTTGTTTCCGATAAGTACACCTGCTCCACCGCCAATTACACCACCAATTAAAGCTCCAAGTTCTCCATTGCCACCTTTGCCAATATTGTTTCCTAATATTGCACCCAAAATAGCTCCACCTGCGGCGCCAATTACAGCACCTTTTTGTTTGTTGTTTGCATTTTTAGTGGCTTCGCAGCTTCCTAAACTTATTACTAGGGTTAATGCTAAAGAGGCTAATGCTATTTGTTTAAAAAATGTCTTCATAATTATTGTTCGTTTATTTTAGAAAAATTCATGTTTATTTTGAAAGGTTTGCCATCCAGATTCACTGTTTGTTCCCAACGCATTGAGGATTCGTTTAACTCTGCAAGCCTGAGTCTGAAACCAGCATTGGAGTCAGATTTTCCTTTAGCATTGGTAGGTTTTAATAGAAAATCATACAATCCAGTTGAGGAGTCAATTTCCGAAATAGTAAAGATGAAATCGCGCTGTCCTGTTTGGCAGTTTAAGTTTTCTATGTTATAGTTTCCTGTATTATTATTAGGAATAAAACGCCAAGTACTTTCTTGAAAACATTCTGCAGAAGCATCATTTAACAAATTAACGTCAAATTTTCCAGTAGTATCGTAAGAAATATTGTTAAGAGACCAATAGCCTTTAATAACTTTTCGAGATTCAGTAACAGTTTTTGATGGGCCGCAAGCAAATGCGGTGGCTACAATAAGCGCCAAAATGAGGGTTTTTTTCATAAAATAATAGTTTGTGAAATGATTGTTTTAAAAAATTGAAAATTGGTTAGGTATTTTTTTTATCTTCTGAATACTCTAGAGAGTAAAGATACTACAAGTAGTACAATAAAAATGTAAAAAATAATTTTTTGCAATATCGGCAGCACCATCTGCAATACCTCCAAATCCAAAAATTGCTGCAACAATTGCGATTACTATGAAAATAACGATCCAACGTAGCATAATCTTAAGTTTTAATGATTAGTATTCCACTAAAGTAATCAACAATTTTAACATTTGGGAGTCATTGTCTAAATTTTAACAACCATGTTAAATGATTAATAAATCAATAAATCCAGTAAGTCTTGCTTAAATTTTTTCTTAGGAAGATATTTAGCTTCTAAGTTTGTAGCAAAAGGAATTGGGGTTTCTAAGCTTGCAACACGTTTAACAGGAGCATCTAAATACTTAAAACAATTCTCCATTATTAAAGACGAAATATCTGAAGCTATGCCACCAAATATAGAATCTTCTTGAAGTATAATAACCTTACCTGTTTTCTTAACAGATTGGTAGATTGCCTCAGTATCTAAAGGTACTAATGTGCGAAGGTCAATTAAATCTGCATTTATTTCTGCGGCTTGCTCTAAAGTTTCCAAAGCCCAATGTACTCCAGCTCCGTAAGTAATTATGGTAACGTCTTTTCCTTCTTTTAAGAGCGCTGCTTTACCCAATGGAATTGTATAATAATCTGTAGGCACATCCTGTCGAATGCTTCTATATAAGGCCTTATGCTCAAAAAACATAACAGGATTTGGATCTTCAATACTTGTTGCCAACAATCCTTTGGCATCATAAGGAAATGCTGGATAAACCACTTTTAATCCTGGCGTATGCGTAAACCAAGCTTCGTTTGTCTGACTGTGGAATGGTCCTGCACCTACTCCCGCACCACAGGGCATACGTACTACAACGTCTGCTTTTTCGCTCCAGCGGTAATGGCTTTTTGCAAGGTGATTTATAATTGGATTAAAACCAGAAGTAACAAAATCTGCAAACTGCATTTCCACGACTGCTTTAAAACCATTGATGGAAAGACCCATCGCTGCTGAAACAATCGTAGATTCACATATAGGTGTGTTGCGAACACGATCTTTGCCGAATTGTTCTACAAAACCTTCCGTTATTTTAAAAACACCTCCGTATTCCGCGACATCTTGCCCCATAATTATAAGGTTGTCGTGGCGTTCCATAGATTGCTTTAAACCTTGGGATATAGCATCAATTAATCGGATGTTTTCTGTTTCTAAATTTTCTTTAACTTCTTGATAATTAAATTCTTTATAAACGTCACCTAACTCATTAGATTCAGTAGATTCTATTTCAGGCTCGGCATTGGCAATCTCTAAACTCTCGTCAATTTCTTGTTTATATTCGTTTATAAATTGTTCGATTTTTTCTTCAGAAAGAATTCCTTTTTCTAATAAATAATTTTCAAAATTTACAAGAGGATCTCGTAACCCCCACTCATCTATTAAGTCTGTTGGCACGTATTTAATACCGCTCGCCTCTTCGTGGCCACGCATTCTGAAAGTTTTAAACTCCAAAAGAACGGGGCGCGGATTGTTGCGCATATCTTCAACTAATTCTTTCACTTTACAGTAAACTTCAAGAATATTGTTCCCTTCAATTATATGAGATTCCATTCCATAGCCAATACCGCGGTCAGCGATATTTGCACAATTATATTGCTCGTTTGTTGGGGTTGAAAGCCCATAACCATTATTTTCAACACAAAATAAAACTGGAAGTTGCCAAACCGATGCTACGTTTAGAGCTTCGTGAATATCGCCTTCGCTTGTTCCGCCTTCGCCTGTAAATACGGCACAAACTTTATTGTTTTTTTTCAATTTATTAGCCAAAGCAATTCCATCAGCAACGCCAAATTGCGGACCTAAGTGCGAAATCATTCCAACGATATTAAATTCTTGCGTACCAAAATGAAAACTTCTGTCGCGACCTTTTGTAAAACCGTTCGCTTTCCCTTGCCATTGCGAGAATAATCTAGGCAATGGAATATCGCGCATCGTAAAAACTGCGAGGTTTCGGTGCATTGGTAAGATATATTCATCCTTCTCCAAAACCGCTGTTATGCCTACAGAAATTGCTTCTTGCCCTATTCCGCTAAACCATTTAGAAACTTTACCTTGACGTAATAGAATCAGCATTTTTTCTTCTATAGTTCTCGGTTTCAGCATACCACGGTATAATTTTAATAAAGTGGCGTCGTCTAAACCTTTTCGGTCGTAATCAAAGAAAATATGCGGGGTGGTTTCAGTTTTCATCATAAATAATTAGCAGTTTCAAAAGTAGAAAAAAACCCTTTGCCACCTCTATTATTATTACAAAATTTAGCTGTGGTAAAACTTTTACAATTTGGTATCTTTGTTAATATAAAAAATGTGAATTATGAATAATATTCCTAGCGTAGATTTAGCAGATTTTCTTTCCGAAGACCCTAAACGAAAGCAAAAATTTGTGAATGAAATTGGTACGGCTTATGAAGATATAGGATTTGTTTCACTTAAAAATCACTTTTTGCATGACGATCTAACCAATGATCTTTATAAAAAAATTAAAAGCTTTTTCGCGCTTCCTATTGAAACGAAGAAGAAATATGAAATTGAAGGACTTGGTGGGCAAAGAGGTTATATTTCCTTTGGAAAAGAGCACGCCAAAGGCAAGAAAGAAGGCGATTTAAAAGAGTTTTGGCATTTTGGACAAGAAGCTGCCGCAGATGCTAAACTAATTGAAGAATATCCTAAAAATGTAAAAGTTGAAGAGCTTCCAGATTTCAATCATACAGGGATGAAAGCATACAGAATGCTTGAAAAAACAGGGATTTATGTGCTTCGTGCCTTGGCATTATATATAGGTCTTGATGAGTTTTATTTTGACCATTGGGCAAACAACGGTAACAGTATTTTGAGACCGATCCACTATCCTCCTATTACCGAAGAACCTAAAGGTGCAGTTCGCGCAGGTGCTCACGGCGATATAAATTTAATTACACTCTTAATGGGAGCTTCGGCTGGAGGTTTGCAAGTATTGCGAAAAGATGGCGAATGGATAGATGCAATCCCGAATGAAGACGAATTAGTTATAAACGTTGGCGATATGCTTGAAAGATACACAAATGATAAACTGCGTTCTACAATCCACAGAGTTGTGAATCCGCCGAAAGACGAATGGGGAAGCCCACGTTACTCAATTCCTTTCTTTATGCACCCTCGCAGTGATATGAAATTAAACTGTATGCCAGAATGTGTTACGAAAGAACATCCAAAAGCGTATGATGATATTACTGCTGGCGAGTTTCTGCATCAACGTTTGGTAGAGATTGGACTTATTAAAAAGTAGCACTTCGGCTCTGCTCAGGGACCGATAGTGACGAATAATCTTTAATATATTATCATTTCGGTTACTGAGCGAAGTCGAAGTATGAACCTTAGAATTATAAATTTTGAATTCCTTAGAAGACCAATTAAAAAACCTTTTCCCAGAACACAAACCAAAAGATATTCCTGAAACAGCGGAAGAATCAACTCTTTGGATGCAAGACGATCCTCTTATTTGTAAATATGAAAAACGAAAAGGGAAACCAATCACAATAATTGAAGGGTATACTGGTGCAGATTCAGATTTTAAAATGCTTGCAAAGGAAATTAAACAATTATTGAGCGTTGGCGGTAGTTTTAAAAACGAACAAATAATCATCCAAGGCGATTATCGAGATAAGATTATGCAGTTTTTAAAGGATAAAGGGTTTAAAGTGAAACGTGTTGGAGGGTGAAAAAAATATAGTTAGCAGTTGGCAGTAATTTTATATTCTAAATAAATTTAATCATAAACGCATCAGCATATAAACTTTTAAACCTAAAGATTGAAACAAGAAACAATAAAATCTAGCGAATTAATCCTAACCCCCGAAGGCAAAATCTATCATTTAGACCTTGCTCCTTCACAACTTGCCCCAATTATTATTACTGTTGGCGACCCAGGGCGTGTTGCGGAAGTTTCTAAATATTTTGACACTATTGAAACGAAGGCTGAACACCGTGAATTTAAAACACATACAGGAACTTATAAAGGAAAGCATATAAGTGTGATTTCTACAGGAATAGGACCAGACAATATAGATATTGTTTTCAACGAAATTGATGCTTTAGTAAACATAGATTTTGAAAACAGAACTGTAAAGAAAAAACTTACATCACTTGATATTATTAGAATTGGAACATCAGGTGGACTAACCCCAGAAATTGAAGTAGATAGCTTTTTAATTAGTTCTATTGGAATTGGCTTGGACAATGTAATGCACTATTACGATAAAACCGATAAAATTTTCAACCGCGATTTTGCGCAATCTTTTATAGACCACACACAATGGAATCCAGATAATTCGGTACCATACGCAGTTGAAGCTGATAAAAATTTATTGGAAAAATTATCTTCTGAAAAAACAACTCAAGGTATAACGATTACCAATGTTGGTTTTTATGGCCCACAGGGGCGTGTACTTCGAGCAAAATTGAAAGATGAAAATCTAAATGACAAGCTAACTTCTTTCCGTTATAAAAAGAAAAAAATAACCAATTTAGAAATGGAAACTGCCACTATGTACGGTATGGCAAAACTACTGGGGCATCGTGCGCTTTCCATGAACGCCATTATTGCTAATCGAGCTTCGGGTACTTTTAGCAAAGATGCTTCAAAAACTATAGAAACGCTTATTCAATACACTTTAGAAAAAATTGTAGCATGAAAAACTTTTTAATCGGCGGTGTGCCAGAACATTTTAATTTGCCTTGGTATATTGCACTTCGCGATAAGGAATTTCATAAAAAAAATATCAATTTACGTTGGAAGGATTATCCAGGAGGAACGGGACAGATGGCTCGAGCACTCCGCGACAAAGAAATTGATATGGCTGTTATCCTTACCGAAGGAATGGTTCGCGATATTATTAAAGGAAATGAATGTAAAATTGTACAAGTTTTTGTGAAATCGCCTTTGCTGTGGGGAATTCACGTTGCTGCAAATTCAGAATATGAAACCGTTGCAGATTTGCAAGAAACCAATGCAGCAATTAGTCGTTTTGGATCTGGTTCGCATTTAATGGCGTTTGTTAATGCCGAAAATTTAGCTTGGGATTTAAAAACTGATTTAAAATTCAAAGTAATCCAAAATTTAGATGGTGCCTTGGAAGGGCTTCCCAATGGAAATGGTGATTATTTTATGTGGGAAAAATTTATGACCAAACCCCACGTAGACAACGGTACCTTCCGCTTAATAGGAGAATCCCCTACTCCGTGGCCAAGCTTTGTAATTGCAGTTCGCAATGATATTTTAGAAAATGAAACGGAAAGTATTCAGTCAATTTTAGAAGTGATAAATAACATAACAGAAAACTTCAAAAGTATCCCTAATATTGATGAAGTTATAGCAAAACGCTACGGTTTAAAAATTGAAGATGTTCGCGAATGGTTATCATTAACTGAGTGGAGCGACCAACAATTAACTTCAAAAGAGCTTAAAAAAATTCAACAAAAGCTTATTGAATTAGATTTAATTGAAAATAAAATTCAGGAAACCAGCATTTTACATTATTTCTAAAAAAAATCTTAAATTTTACGCAACTCAAAAGTAGAACTTGCATCTTATTTGTATAAAAGCAATAATTATGACTACTTTTTTAATCGTTTTGGGAGTGTTGTTGGCAACTAATTTTTTGTTATTACAGTTTAGCTGTAATGATGCAACCTCAGATTCTGAAGTGCCAGAAGAAGAATAGAAAATTTCTACCTATTTCTTATTTCTTAACTTTTCAAAGAATTACCATTCAATTGTTTTTTCACCCTTTTCCTCTAAGTATTCATTTGTTTTACTGAAGTGTTTATTTCCAAACCAATAACCTCTATTTGCGGCTAATGGGGATGGATGACCACTATTTGACACCAAATGTTTTGAAGTGTCAATCTTCGCACCTTTCTTTTGTGCAGGACCGCCCCAAAGCAGAAAAACCAATCCTTCTCTTTCGTTTGAAAGTTTTTCAATTACAGAATCTGTAAATTTTTCCCAACCTTTTCGGTGATGACTTCCTGCTTCGTGAGCTCTAACAGTTAAGGTTGCATTTAATAATAAAACACCTTGGTTTGCCCATCGCTCTAAATATCCATTACTGGGGATTGGCGAACCAATATCAGTCCTTATTTCTTCAAATATATTTTTAAGTGAGGGTGGTATTTTAACATCTTTTCCAACTGAAAAACATAATCCGTGCGCTTGTCCGTCTCTGTGATACGGATCCTGCCCTATTATTACAACTTTTATCTTATTAAAAGGTGTATGATTAAATGCTGAAAATATCTGGTTTTTCGGCGGAAAACAGATTCCATTTTCATATTCAGAATCTACAAATTCTAATAATTTTTTAAATTCTGGCTTCTCAAATTCTTCTTTTAAAATAGTCTTCCAACTAGGCTCAATAGTTAGCTCCATTATTGTTACTTTTGTATGATTGCTGAAAAAGTAAAATTAATGGAAATAAAGCGGAAAGCCCGTATAGATAGTAAAACATTAGAAGACCTCGAGTTTCCTTCGGTATTACGCCAGGTGTCTGAGTTTTGCGTTACAGAACCAGGACGTGAAAACGTAGTTTCAATAAGACCTTTCGCTGAGTTTGAAGCTATAGAACCAGAGCTTCAACGCGTGAAGGAATTCACCGCTTCTTTTGATGGTGATAATCACATCCCAAACCACGGTTTCGATCCTATTTTTAGGGAACTTCGGTTGTTTGAAATTGAAAATAGCACACTAGAAATTTCAGGATTTCGAAAAATTCTTTCTATTTCTGAAACTACTCGGATTCTCTTAAAATTCTTCAAAAAATTTGAAGAGTTTTATGTTCACTTAAATTCTTTTTCTGAAGAAGTTAATTATACTTCAACTATTTCCGAAGAAATAAATAAGCGGGTTGATAAATATGGCGACATAAAAGATGAAGCTTCTAATCAACTTGGAACGATTCGCAGAAGATTAAATGTTGTAAAAGGAAAGATAAATTCTTCTTTTACAAAAGCACTTTCGCAATATTCCCAAAATGATTATTTAGATGAAATCAGAGAGTCTGTTGTAGAGAATCGCCGTGTACTTGCCGTAAAAGCAATGCACCGAAAAAAGGTAAAAGGCGCTGTTTTAGGAAGTTCAAAAACAGGAAGTATTGTATATATAGAACCCCAGGAAACACTTGAGTATGCTAATGAATTAAGTAATTTAATTTACGAGGAAGACGAAGAAATAAAACGAATTTTAAAAGCAATGACGGAGTTTGTGCGTCCGTATGCGGAACTTTTAGCAGACTATCAGGAGTATTTAATAAGTATGGATGTGCTTTATGCAAAAGCAAAATATACGCTAAAAATTAATGGTGTTTTACCAATTCTTACAACGAAAAAGAGAATTTCGCTTCAAAATGCATTTCACCCGCTATTATTAGTTTCAAACAATAAAAGAAAAGAAAAAACATTTCCGCAGAGCATCGAATTGGTTCCTGATAAACGAATAATTGTAATTTCTGGACCAAACGCTGGCGGAAAAAGTATTACGTTAAAAACCGTAGGACTGCTTCAAGTTATGCTTCAAAGTGGTTTGCTGATTTCAGTTGAACCACAAAGCGAGATGTGTTTTTTTAAACGAGTGTTGACTGATATTGGTGATAATCAATCCATTGAAAATCATTTAAGTACCTATAGTTATCGCTTAAAAAAGATGAATCAATTCCTTAAAAAGTGTAATAAAAATACACTTTTCTTGATAGATGAATTTGGAACTGGAAGTGATCCAGAACTTGGTGGCGCATTGGCCGAAACTTTTCTTGAAGTTTTCTACGAGCGTGAAGCCTTCGGAATAATTACAACGCATTACACCAATCTAAAACTGCTCGCAAACGAATTGCCACACGCTATGAATGCGAATATGCAATTTGACAATAAATCACTGGAACCTTTGTATAGTCTACATTTAGGCGAAGCAGGAAGTAGTTATACTTTTGAAGTTGCACAGAAAAACGGAATTCCATACAGCCTCATTAACAGGGCGAAAAAGAAAATAGAACGCGGTAAAGTGCGATTCGATAAAACTATAGCTAGCCTTCAAAAGGAGCGTTCAAACCTTCGGAAAACTTCAGAATCTCTTAAAAATGAAGAACAAAAAGCAAGGGTTGAAAACAAACAGTTAGAAGAAGTAAATGTCCGCGTTCAGGAGAAACTCGAAAGCTATCAAGAATTATTTGATGCCAACCAAAAGCTCATCAGTTTAGGTAAAAAGGTAGATTCACTTTCAGAAAAATTTCATAATAACAAGCAGAAAAAGCAATTGATGGATGAATTGATAAAGCTTGTAATGATTGAAAACAGCAAACGCAAAAAGCTTGCGCCAAAAGTAAAGAAAGCTGTAAAAATCAAAGAGAAAAAGATAATCCAAGAAGTAGAAAAAAAAGTTGAAGTAATTCGCGAACGCAAAAAAGTAGCAAAAGAAGAAGCTAAAAAACTACCGCCACCTAAACCGAAAGTAACACTAAAAATTGGCGACAGAGTACGAATGATTGACGGCAAAGCCATTGGAGCCATTGACACCATTGAGAAAAACAAAGCATTTGTAAATTATGGAATCTTTAAGACCAATGTGAGTTTGGAAGAACTGGAGAAAGTATAAAAATGGTACGCAAAGGCGCAAAAACGTCAAGAAAAATCCTTTGAGATTTTACGGCTTTGCTAGAGAAAATATGTTAGAAAATCGTAAAATAATCCTCTTCGACGGCGTTTGCAACCTCTGTAACGGCGCAGTTACTTATGTTATTAAACGAGACAAAAAAAACGTTTTTAAATTTGCTGCGCTTCAAAGTGAAATTGGGCTTGAGCTTACTTCAAAATTTAATATAGACACTTCAAAAGTAGATTCTATTATATTTATAAATAGTGATAAACACTATGAAAAATCTACAGCAGCACTTCACATTGCCAAGTATCTTCCTGGCGCGTATCCGCTACTCTACGGTTTTATGATTGTGCCAAAATTTATAAGAAATGGAGTTTATGATTACATTGCCAAAAACCGTTACAAATGGTTTGGTAGAACGGAAAGCTGTATGATTCCTACTGCGGAATTGAAAAGCAAGTTTCTTTAAATCTACATAGATTTTGGTGATTGCTCTTATTGTTGAATACCCAAAACAAATACTTCCCTATTTCAAACACCTACTTCCCTCAAAGCAGTTATTTATATGTTCAAGCTTATAATAGTTTTGATTTCAGAATCAACTAAAAACCATCATTATGAAAAACTTTCTATTATTATTCGCTCTGCTTCCTTTCGCATTGTTTGCAAATGCTGAAAAGCCCACAAATTCTAAAATTGAAAAAGTAACCGTTTATTTGGAAGGCGCTTCCATTGATCGCACGGCTTCTATAAATCTTTTATCGGGTGAAAACACTTTTATTTTCAATAATCTTTCCTCAGATATTGATGAAAATAGCATTCAGATTTCAGGTTTGGCCGATGCTTCGGTGTTATCAATCGTTTTCAATATAGATTTTTTGGAGAAAAAGGAAGCTTCACAGGAATACCAAACTGTAAAAAATCTTCTGAAGACTTTTCAGCAGCAAAAAAACCAAATTGAAAATGAAATTGCGGGTTATAATGAAGAATTGCAATTGCTTAAAAAAAACCAACGCATTAATAGCGACGCCACTAATCTTTCTGTGGAAATGATAAAAGAAATGTCTACATATTATCGAAACCGCGTAACCGAAATAAAAAACGCAATCTACAAGCAACAACTGCTTTTGGTCGAATTGCACAAAACAATTGCAGACCACCAAAACGAACTTTTAAAATTGGACGATTCCAAAAAAGAACAACGTGGCGAAATAACCTTAAAATTGAATACTTCAAAACCTGCAAACCTTGTTTTAAAGCTGAAATACAATATCAAAAATGCAGGTTGGTTTCCTTTGTATGATATTCGCGCTACAAACACCTCCTCCCCTATCGAGTTTTCGTACAAAGCCAATGTTTATCAACAAAGTGGTACAGATTGGGATAATGTAAATGTGGTTTTATCAACAGGAGATCCAAACACCAATAACATTAAGCCAACCTTGTTTCCAAAGTATCTTAATTTCAATAATAGAAGCTATGCCAGCGCAGCGCCAGTGCGTAATAACAACTATAAATACAATCCAACAATTCGCAAGGTTAGCGGAACGGTCATGGACGATACAGGGTTGCCTTTGCCAGGAGTGAATGTAATTGTTGCAGGAACTTCAAAAGGAACACAAACAGATTTTGATGGAAATTATAGCTTAGATGTTCAAGGCTCTCGTGAACTGACTTATAGTTATGTAGGTTTTGAAACTGAAAGTTTACCCATTTATGCAAGTAATATGAATGTTAGTTTGGAAGGGGGTACTTCTTTAGATGAAGTTGTAATAACGGCTTATGGTGTTGCTTCAGATGAACCAGAATGGTTAACTAAAAGATTGCAAGGCAAAGCTGCTGGAGTTAATTTATCTTCTTCGTCAGTTGAAGTTGAGAATATAGTTGCAATGAAAGAAACTGGCCTTACCACAACCCGTTTCGAAATAAGAGAAAAATACACTATAAAATCCAACGCCGAAATAACTGTTATTGAGGTTGATAATTTTGAATTGCCTGCGCAGTTTCAACATTACGCAGCACCAGAGCTTAACGAAAATGTGTTCCTTACCGCAACAATTAAAGATTGGGAAAAGTTTGATTTCCTTGCTGGGGAAGCAAATATTTATTTTGAAGGTAATTACGCAGGAAAATCCTTAATAAATCCGCAAGCAACAGCAGACAGTTTAAACCTTTCATTAGGAATGGATCCAGACATTATTGTAAAGCGTGAAAAGTTAGAAAACTTTAAAAGCAAATCCTTTTTGGGCGGCACACGAATTGTAGCTAAAGGCTATAAGATTGAAGTAAAAAACAACAAGAAAACTGCTATTAGCTTAGTACTTGAAGACAGAATTCCAATTTCGGAAAACAAGGAAATTAAAGTAGAAGATATAGAAACTGAAAATGCAGCGTACAACGACAAAACAGGAATATTACGTTGGAAATTGCAATTGCAATCCAATGCAACCGATAAAAAGGAGTTTACTTATACTGTTAAGTATCCTAAGTTTAAGAAGGTTTATTTGTAATCGTAAATTAATAAAGGTGAAGCTAACACTTCACCTTTATTAATTTATTATGCTTATCCTTTTGTTTCCCCATTAGTTTTTTCGTATTTTAAATTATGAAATTAATAGAATTCACAAAGCACTTTCCTGATGAGCAAAGCTGTAGAGAAGCATTTAGATCATACAGGTTAAAGG
>Ga0256845_1002668_pt1 | contig 12703 bp, 10 predicted proteins | sample RiftiametaG_FD_189101 | JGI IMG/M metagenome (GOLD analysis project Ga0256845, IMG submission 189101) | Tube worm associated microbial communities from hydrothermal vent at the East Pacific Rise, Pacific Ocean - Riftia | ecosystem: Host-associated > Annelida > Integument > Unclassified ... | reverse complement strand
CAGTCTAATTATCCCCACTTTTGCTGATATTGATGGCGATGGCGATGCTGATTTGGTGGTAGGCGATAGCGAAGGTACCTTAAAATATTATACTAACCAGCAAAGCGTGTTTACCCAACAAACAGGTGTTAATAATCCTTTTACCATGGATGTGGGTACACACGCCGCACCGACCTTTGCTGATATTGATAACGATGGTGATCTAGATCTGCTGATTGGCAGTAGCTCAGGCTGGCATTATTATCAAAATATCAATGGTGTATGGATAGCGCAAACAGGTGTTAATAACCCTTTTAGTGGCGTAGCAGGTGGTATTCCTAACTTTGTGGATGTTGATTTTGATGGCAATAAGGATTTGGCCATTACCGCACTAAAACACACTTATTATTATCGCAATACTCACCGCACGGTTATCGACACTCAAGCCCCAGAAACCCCAAGTATTAATATCCATGACATCTCGCTTTCCGCTGGCGACAGCACTAAAGTTGAATTCCATTTTGCAGAAAAAGTTTTAAACTTCACATTGGATGACATTACTGCTGAAAACGCCACCCTGAGTAACTTTAGACAAGACACCAGCCTAGGTACTTTTGTATGGACGGCAACCCTAGCACCAGACTCAGGCGTTAACGATAGCACTAACACCCTGAGCATAGGCAGAGATTGGCATGATAGCGCTGGCAACAAACCCAGTCAAATTACCACCTCAAGCAATTATATGGTCAGCAGCCAAGTCGCAGCAAACATCAGCAGTAATGTTAGCGACTGGGTTTTCAGCAGTCCACCAACAGGACAAGATTATTTTTCTATTGGTGACACCATGACGCTAACCATTAGCATGAGCAAAGCTGTGCAGGTAACTGATGGTAGTGCTTATCTTATGTTAGCCAACAGGCGTTTCAACATTGACAAAGCCGCTTTTGACCTTGCAAGTGACAAAACCAAGCTCAACTTTACTTATACCGTGGTTGAGGGTGATTATTTAATCAGCAGTGATTTTGTTGTTAACAGTACCCATCTAACAGGGGTCAGCGATGTTGCAGGAGTAGCGGCTAATGACTTGAGCGCAGAGTTGGTTTTGTTAAGAAACAGCGATACTTTTGAGCGATCTCATGCTAGCATACCAGGCATTGAAAAAGGCACTTTCAGTACAGTAAATTTTATAGATTTGAATAATGACGGCGCTGAAGAATTGGTTATTGGCCTAGACTCGGATAGTGGTTCTGATAGAAGTCTCTATTATAAGATCACTCCAGATGGAGGAAGTAACAGTTTTGTAAAAATTACCGGGAACGCCGATCCATTTCGTGAGATTGACTTTGCTGGTGATATTATTCTTGCATGGGCTTTTGCTGATATAAACAGGGATGGTCGCTTAGACTTTTTGACAAGCAAAGGTTATTATATATATTCGGGAGACAAATTCTTATTGCAAACAGGCGTCAACGATCCTTTTTCTCATCTTGATTTAAGCAAGAATAAAATGCATAATTTGGTGGATTTAGACAATGATGGTGATTTTGATCTTGTCGCTGCTGAAGACAATGGCACTCTTTCTTATTATGAAAATAATAATGGTGTTTATGCGCTAAAAACAGACCATGTGCTATCAGGAATAGATTTAGGGTCAGGTATTGAAATGAACTTTAGGGATTTAGATGGTGATGGCGATTTAGATTTAACATCAGGTAGCTTTTATGGAACAAATAACCGTGAAGCCATTAGTTATCGTGAAAATGTTGGCACGATTAACAACCCAATTTTTAGCCATCAACGCGGTGATAGTAATTTCTTCGATCATCTTGATAATAAAGGGCTTTATATCGGATCGCCTGGCTTTAGTGATATTAATGGTGACGGCATATTAGATTTTGTAACCGCACAATACAGTAACTATGTGCAATACTACAAGGGTGTTACCAACCCCCTTAAAGTCAAAACCACCCATTATCAAGATATGGACGGTATTACTTCAATCGCCGCCAGTGATAAACTCATTGAGCATTTTCACTGGAACAGACTCAGTGCTGACAAAAAATATGTCAGCCTTAAGGATGCCACTATTACTAATTTTGATTTAAGCCATGACACCCTTGATGTTTCCGCTTTACTCTTACACTTGGAAAATGATAACGCTAAACAGGGTCATATTAATATTCAAATCAATGGTGAAGACAGTGTTTTAAGTATTGATAATTTTGATATTACTTTGATAGGTGTTAATGATATTAATTACAACATGCTGATTGATAATGGCATAGTTATTATTTAAATCTAGCTTTGTTGGTGCCTTGGATAAGGCTATTTATAAGAATATCTGCGCTTATCAATAGGCGGTATAGGTGTTTTTACTGTTAATACCTGGGTGATTGTAAGTGCCATATCGTTCATTTTATTTTTGAAAATGGTATTAGAACCTACACGAAAGGATTTTTTTTGCTTTTTATATAAGAGACCTTTGCATAAATATGAATAATCATCAAAAAACCACTTTTTACCCACTTGGTAATTCTTTAAATCCAGCCTTAGCCCTGCTAGGACAAGGTTTAAGAAAATTACCAAGTGGGCAAAAATTGAATTTTGCTAACCATCCATATTTATACAAAGGTCTCAATAAAATTTTTAGAAAAAGTGGCAGAACCAACAGTGTAAATTCATTGTAAAATAGCGCTCATGGATTTAAAGACTGTATTACCTGCCAATTGGATACGCATTAAGAGATTAAGCGTATCTTACCAAGATAAAATTAGAGTTGGCATTACGCTATGCTTGGTGGTTTATTTGGCTTATGTTTGTGCGCAGTTGGCATTGGGTTTGTTTATTAATGCACAAAGCCAAGTTGTAGCAGCGATTGATATAAAAACACCTCGGTCAAATGCTAACAATATGAGAGCGTACAATAATTTGTTTGGCCAGTTTCAGCGTGTTAAAATTCGTCAGGATTATAAGAAAGTTAAACTTACTCCCCTTAATTTAACTTTGGTAGGGACGGTTTTTAAGAGGCGAAATGCTTTGGCTATTATTAAAAATGGTAGAAAAAAAGCCAAAATTTACCGACAAGGTGACAAGATTATTGCCGGTGTATTGCTGAAAGATATTGCTAAAGATTATGTGGTGATTGAAAGAGGTGAGAAGTTAGAAAAAATATTAATTAAGTTTAAGTATGTTGATCCTAACGCTAATTCTCGAAGCAAGGTAGTTGAATTAGATGAATTTAAACAAAATAAATTTTCTTCAACCGCATTGTCGGCAAAACAAAAAAACAAGTTAGGTGGCTATTTAAAAGAAATTTCCAAAAATCCAAGAGGGCTATTGTCTTTAATTAGGATTGAACCAAACTTTAGTGATGGTAAACTTATCGGCTTTAGAATAAATTCTAGCAAAGAAAAGCACCTATTTAAAGAACTAGGCTTTAGAGAGCATGATGTGATAACTCGTATTAATGACACGATGCTTGACAGTTTATCTGCTTCTTTTAAAATAGTCGGACTCTTGAAAAAAACAAAAAACTTTGATATTTATCTTGACCGAGAAGGCGAGCAACATATTATTACTATTGACTTAAACTAACATTTCTTATTTATGAAACAACACATTAAAATTATTCTATTGTCGACATTGTTATTCACTTCATCTGCCCAAGCTTTAGTGCTTAATTTGAAAAACACCGATATTCGCACGCTTATCAATACTGTTTCTCAAGCGACAGGCAAAAATTTCATTATTGACCCTAGAGTTAAAGCCAAGGTGAATGTGGTGAGCAATCAAAATGTTGACGATGCTAAACTTTATCAATTTTTTGCTTCTATTTTGCAAGTGCATGGATATGTGATTATTCCTGGTGATGATTTTGACAAAATATTACCTAAAAATGCCACTAAAAACACTTCGCCTACCCTACTTGCTGATGACTTAATTGTTAGTGCTGTACTTGCAGTCAAAAATGTGCCAGCAAAAGAGTTGATTTCTATTTTGCGCCCGTTGGTGTCTCAATATGGCTATTTAACCGCCTATCATCCTTCTAATAGCATTGTAATGACAGACACCAATGCCAGCATTAAGCGTATTAAAGATATGATTGAGACACTGGACAGGCAAGTGGATGAGGACTATGAAATCATCACCTTAAAACACACAAGCGCACAAGAAGTGGCAAATATTATCAAGTCATTATTAGCAAAAAAATCTGGTAACACACTGGTTATTAGCGTCAACACACAGACCAACCAAATTATTATTGGCGGTAGCAAAAGTAAGCGCCTTAAGGCACGCTTTTTAATTGCTGAACTTGATAAAGACAACGGAGAAGAGGGCGGCACTTCTGTGATTTACTTAAAACATGCAAATGCAAAAGATATTTTGCCGATATTGCAAAGTGTCGTCAATAGTAAATCTAGTGGCAAGAATAAAACTACTGCCACTAATATTCAGGCGGATGAAGCGACCAATGCTATTATCGCCACTGCACCACCAGCGATAATTTTAAAGCTTAAAAAAATTATTGGCAAACTTGATATTGAGCGTGCACAAGTGCTGATTGAAGTGGTAATTGCTGAAATTCATTCTTCTGAATCAAATGAACTGGGTATTGGTTTACTAGGTTTTGGTTCAAAAATTGGTGTTATGGCGACCGATTTTAATCAACAAGTAACAGCACTTTTAGGTAGCATTAGTAGTGGCACACCTTCTTTGAAGGCAGGTGCGAACTATGTTCTTGGTAATTTTAATAAAGAGGGGGGTAATTATACCAGTGGACTGGGCGCAATTATTAGCGCACTGGACAGCATGGGTAATGCCGATATTCTTTCCACTCCTTCTATTGTTACTTTGGATAACGAGGAAGCTGAAATTGTCGTGGGTAATGAAGTGCCGTTTATCACCAACACACAATTGAGTAGCAGCAACTCTAATCCTTTTCAAAATTATGAGCGTAAAAATGTTGGCTTAACACTCAAGGTTAAACCCCAAATTAATGAAGGTGGTGGTATTAAACTCGTTATAGAGCAAGAAGTGTCGAATGTTTTGCCTTCAGCCAGTGCCGTTGATGTTATTACTTCTAAGCGTAAAATTAAAACCACAGTTATGGTTAAGAATAATAGATTATTGGTATTGGGTGGTATGATTGACAATACCATTAGAAACACACAGCAAAAAGTGCCTTTATTGGGTGACATTCCAATTTTAGGGCGTTTGTTTCGCTTTAACAGAAGTTCCAGAGAAAAACGCCATCTAATATTATTTATCAGACCTACCATCTTGTCCGAGGACAATGTGGGTAACATTAGTAAGCAAAAATACAACTATATTACAGCCAAAAGCCTCTTGGATGATACCGAAGGATTGTTCCCTGATTACAGTAAAACTGGCAACCCCCAAGCGAAGCCTAAAGCAACAGAAACGCTTATTAAAATACCAGTATCAAAGGCACCTGTAAAAACAAACACATCAACTACATTTTTCGGATCGGTAGCATCCAAATCAAATGAAGATGATTTTTATGAAGATGATTTTTATGCGAGTGATGATGAGGATTAATGAAAAATTGCCATTAAGGCAACTTGACAAGCATGGCAATATTATTAACATACCCTTAAAGACTCGTTATTAAAATGACAAACAAACTTTCATTACCCTATTTATTTGCCAAAAAATTCGGTTTGTTATTGGAAGGTAACAAGCTCAGTTACGAAACGCTACCTGATATTTCTACTTTGCTAGAAATTTCTCGCAAACATGGTGCGTGTCAATTGGAAAAGACCAGTAAAGTATCTTTAATGCAAAGAATACAGACGCATTACGAAAGCGGAGCGCTGAGTAATTTACAAGATTTTAGCGACAATGCTGAGCAAGATAAAACACTTGATGACATTGCCATGGAGTTGTTTGAGCCAATAGAATTGTTAGATTCCGATGATCAGGCTCCCATTATTAGTTTGATTAATGCGTTGTGTGCGCAGGCAATTTTACAGGGTGCTTCGGATATTCATATTGAGCCTTATGAATCTCGTATTCGTATTCGCTTTCGCCTCAATGGCATCTTAAGCGAAGTGCTTGAACCGCAACAAAAAATTGCTCCTCTGTTGGTGTCACGCATTAAAGTAATGGCCAATCTTGATATTTCCGAACGACGCTTACCTCAAGACGGCAGAATTGCTTTACAATTAGGCGGGCGAGCAGTGGATATACGCGTCTCCATTATTCCTTCTGGTAAAGGTGAAAAGGTGGTAATGCGTTTATTGGATAAACAAGTAGGGCGATTGCAACTTAAGCAATTGGGCATGGACGATGCCACCTATGAGCAAATCAGCCAATTGATTCACAAGCCGAATGGCATTGTCTTGGTTACCGGTCCGACTGGTTCTGGAAAAACCACCACACTTTATGCTGCACTCAGCGTGCTGAACAATCAATCCAGAAACATTACCACTATTGAAGACCCGATTGAATACCACATTGATGGTATTAATCAAACGCAAATTAACGACAATATCAAGATGTCATTTGCCAAAGGTTTGCGTGCCATTCTACGCCAAGATCCCGATATTGTAATGATAGGTGAAATCCGTGACCAAGAAACGGCTGAAATTGCCGTCCAAGCCAGTTTGACTGGGCATTTGGTTTTTTCTACCTTACATACAAACAGTGCAAAAGATGCCATAATACGCCTTAAAGATATGGGTGTGGAGCCGTTTTTATTGGCGTCCAGTCTTTCAGGTGTTTTGGCACAAAGATTGATTCGAACTTTATGCCCCAAGTGCAAAAAAACGCACACAACAGACGAAAAAGAACAACAAAGATTGGGATTAGATCAGCCCCAAGTTATTTACAGTCCTTCCTCTTGTGAGCACTGTAATCACAGCGGATTTTCAGGGAGAATTGGCCTGTATGAATTGCTGGTTGTTGACGATGAACTTAGGGCAATGATTCACAATGGTGCCAATGAAAATCAAATCTCAGCCCATCTTGATGGAAAAATGCTTACCTTAAAAGACCAAGTTAGAACATTGGTTTCGCAAGGACTTTGTAGTTTAGACGAAGCCATTAGAGTTATCTCTATATAAATATGAGTGTTTTTGAATATAAAGCCATCAATCAAAAGCAGCAAAAAGTTAGCGGCTTAATTGAGAGTGACCATGTTAAGAATGCACGCATTCAACTTAAGGAACAGCAGCTTATTGTTTTAAGCATTGAGTCCACAAAACAACACGCAGCTAAGACAGAATTTTTTCAAAAACACCTTAGCACGACTGATATTGCCATGCTTACACGCCAATTGGGTTCTTTAATTCAGGCTGCTATCCCCATTGACCAAGCCCTAAATACGATTTTGCAAAATCACCATAAGAAACACCTTGTTAAAATCATCAAACAAACCCATTCGCAGATTTTGCAAGGGCAGACCTTGGCAAAATCGCTCGCTTCAAATCATGGACAATTTCCCGATTATTACATCGCTACTATTGAACTTGGTGAAGCCAGCGCTAAATTAGGCACCATCTTAGAGGCGTTAGCAATTGATATTGAAAAGCAACAACAATTCAGAAGAAAAGTCTCTGCTGCCATGATTTATCCGATGGTTGTTTCTATTATTGCCCTCGTTGTGGTTTACTCATTATTGGTTTTTATTGTGCCACAAATTGCAGCAGTTTTTCAAGAATCTGGTCAAGAATTACCTGGTATTACTGTCTTTGTCATCGGTCTAAATAAATTTTTAACCGAACACTCTCTGACTATTTTTAGCGTTTTATTTACGCTTATTTTGGGTGTGAAATTACTCCTTAAAAAGCCCAATATCAAGGAAAAAATGCAAAGATTGCTCGTTAAAGTCCCTGCCATTGGCAAAGTATTGGTAACCACTAATGCCATTCGTTTTGCCCGTACTTTTGCCTTGTTATATGAAAGTGGTGCCCCTATTATCGGCGCCTTAAATAATTCAGCCATGGCGCTTAACTACTTGCCCATGCGTCAGGCAATACTTAAAGCCAGAGAAAAAGTCCGTGAAGGCTCGTCACTTTTTTCAGCTTTCAAACAATATGAAGCCCTACCACCCGTTACTCTTTATATGCTTGCCAGTGGCGAAACCAGTGGACAACTTGCTAAAATGCTTAACAAAGCTGCCCAAAATCAAGAAAGCGAAATCGACCATTACACCACAAAATTGGTCAATGTCTTTGAGCCAGTGATGATACTCGTTATGGGGGGTGTTGTACTTTTTATCGTTTTAGCAATGCTTTTACCCATTTTTGAACTTAATCAAATCCCTTTATAGGTTAATGATTATACGGTTTGTTTTTACGCTTAGCCTAGGCATCTTAATCGGTTGGTTTGTAAATGGATATTGGTACAACGCCACCACAGTTATAGTCGCAAAAACCCAAAAACCAACCATTACACCCAAACAATCAACAGTTGCACTTAAGCAACCAGCAGTTGTGGTTAAAAAAGTATTGGCTGAAGCACCCCAAGTCTCAGCACCCATGCCACACCCTCAATCTATTAATGTGAGTGATGCTTATGCACCTAAAGTTTTGATAGAACGCAGTAAAGTGGCAATTGACAAAGGTGATTATATTACTGCACTAACACATCTTGAGGATCTTCTTGTTCAAGTGCAAGACCTTTATCCCAGGGCATTCGTAGAAACTTTATATGTTAATACCAGTAAGCAATATATTCAAAAATTAGGCGACAATCAACCGCAACAAACGATAGACTTTTTAAACAGTGCCATCAATGTTTTGCCCAATTATTTAGAATTCCATTACTTACTGGCGCAATTATTTCTAACCCTTGAGCAGTATTCACAAGTGCAATACCAGCTCAGTTTTCTAGCAAATAACATTAAATGGAAAGTGCAATTTGACCGTTTACAAGCCCAACTTGATTACATTAAAACCTTCCAACAAGGCGATATTGAAATCCCACTCATTGCCTTACCTAATGCATGGCATATTAATGTTATGATTGACAACACCCCCGCCCAACTAGTCCTAGACACAGGTGCAAGTATTACCACACTAAGCGCTCATTTGGTTGCAGACAGTTATCAATCTTTAGGTGATATTATTCTCAGCACTGCGAATGGCACATTGTCTGCTTTTAAAGTTAATATTGACACTTTCTCAGTGGGTGCTATTACCAAGCAAAATTTCCCTGTCGTTGTGCTGCCCAAAGAAAAATTACCTCAGGATGTTGATGGATTGTTAGGGCTAGATTGGCTACAAGATTTTAACTTTATTATTGATAAGAAAAATGCCTTGTTGCGCCTTACCCCTATTTCTTATTAAGCCTGCCATTTTTTAGATTAAAAAAACTATGCCAGTTATAAAAAACATCAGCCTCATTCTAGCATACGATTGTTTGGGTTAGTTACTGGTAGGTAAGGGCAAATTTAGTTTAAAGGTTATCTTGTTTGCTTGCCTATATTTATCTATAATATGACCTGATATTAATTAATCGTAAAAAGGAGCAAATGAAAACAAAACAAAGCAACAGAGGTGGTGGCAAGCAACAGGGTTTCACTTTGATTGAAATCTTAGTAGTGGTTGCTATTATTGGTATTTTGGCAAGTATTATTGTGCCTAAATTAACCAGTAAGGTAGGCTATGCACGGGTTCAGAAGGCACATCATGACATTAAAACCCTTTCTTCGACACTTAGTTTGTATAAGTTGGATAAGTTTTCCTATCCAAGTTCTAATCAAGGTTTGAGTGTACTGGTTGGTGATTATTTAGACAAATTGCCCAAAGATCCTTGGAACAGAGAGTATCTTTATTTAAGCCCTGGAACACATGGCGTTAAATCTTTTGATTTATACAGTTATGGTGCCGATGGTGTTGCTGGCGGAAGCGATGAAGACAAAGACATTAACAACTGGGACTAGTCTAAAAACCAACGCAGGCTTTACTTTAATTGAATTATTGGTAGTAGTGGCTATTGTGGCTATTTTGGCGGGTTTTGTTACTTTGAGTGTTAAACTTGCTAAACCTTCTGCGGTCAATGTTTTAAAAGCGAAAATACAACAACATATCACATTGGTGAAGAATCATGTGCAATTGTATAATCAGCCTATTCGCCTACAAATAAATCAAGATAACATGCAAGCATTTAGTTTTCAGCCAGAACCCAGTAAGAACACTGAGGACAAAGAGGGGGTGCCATTAGAAAGATCATTAGAGAAATCACTTTGGCAACCTAATTCAGAACTCCAGCCGCTGGCATTTAAGCCTGTTGAAGTAAGTATTAGCAGGGCAAATGCTGGGAAGGGAAGTGTTAGCATCGATAGGATTGAAATACTGCCCAATGGGTTTATTACTGATGCTATTATTACGCTATCTCAAGGTGATGAGTCCATTTCATTAAAGACAATTGCAAATGAAAAAAAGTAGAGGCTTTACATTGGTTGAAGTTTTAATCGCGCTGGTGATTGTCGCTGTGTCTCTTAGTGCCTTGGTTACTGCTGATCAGCAGAATACTGACAGCATTGGGTATTTTCAGCGTAAAACATTGGCAAATCTAGTTATTGGCAATTTAAGTGTGGACAAGCGTGTTGGGCTAAAGCCAAATATGGGTTATCAATCTGGCGAATATAAAATGGGTAAAAGAGTTTGGTACTGGAAAACAAATACACAAAAAACTGCCAATCAAAATGTTATTAAAACAGATTTGTCTCTTTATTCGAATATTAGTAAGCGTGATTCTAAGCAATCAGTTGCCACTTTGGTGCTATATTTAGAACGATGAAACAATACGGCTTCACTTTGGTAGAATTATTGATAGCAATTACGATATTGTCGGTTATTGGGGTGATTTCTTATGGGGCATTAGATGGCACATTAAAACACCAAACTGCCCAAAAACACCACAGTCAAAATTTGACACAATTACAAAGAATATCACTTTATTTGGATCGGGATTTTTCCCAAGTTTTTCAGGGAGAGGTTACATTAAGTAAAGATAAAATTCAGCTTAAAAGCGTGCAAAATGATACTTTACTTACCATTGATTATCAGTTTAGTGACAATACAATTACCCGCCACGCCACTTCTAGTATAGGAAAATCTGCAAAATTGATTTTCTTGAAAGAAGTTAAAGAATTTAAAATTCGGTTACTTGATAACAAAAACAAGTGGCACACCACCTGGAAATTTAAAAACAACAAAAATCGCTTAAAAGCCATAGAGGTTAAATTCACTCACCCTTATTGGGGCGATATCAAAAAAGTGGTGGCAATATAGATGCAAAAATCACATGAAAAAGGCGTTGTGTTGATCAGTGTGCTAATTATAGTAGCAATGATTAGTCTTGTTGTAAATATGATGTGGCAGCAACAGGCGTTGAGTTTGAAGAATACTGAAAATAGTATTTACACCCAGCAGGCTGTTAATTATCTTTATAGCATGGAATCTTGGGTGAAAAGCATTTTAAAAAAAGATGATCATAAAATTGATGAGTTGGGCGAAGATTGGGCCACTACCATCCCCCCAATTCCAGTGCCTAATGGCACTATTGAAGGAAAAATATTCGATTTGCAAGCGCGTTTTAATATTAATAAGTTGCTTCAGACCAAGAAAGATGAAAGTCGAGTTTATATTGATCCAGATTATCGTGGCTTTTTAGATATGCTTAACACAATGTTAGAGCAAGACTATATGAGCGACCCTATTCTTGAGCATATCAATGCGCAACAATCATTGCCAAAATTTGAACACATTTCACAACTTAAATTGGTTGAAGGCATATCACTGAAAAATTATCTAAAAATAAGACCCTATCTTTATGCTTATGAAAACATTGAAGCCAAAGTAAATATTAATACTGCCAGTGAAGAGGTAATAACCGCCTTATACCCAGATTCAGTTGAGGAAATCATTAGTGGCAGGCCCTTTAAGTCAACTGATGATGTATATAAAATAATACGCAAGCCCCTCACTGGCACTGCCTTGAGACAAGCCAAGAAAAAATTCGAAACATTGATTGATATTAAGAGCGACTATTTCTTACTTGAAGCAAATGTTAATATTAACGATATTCACTTAAAGGCTCAAACTCTATTTCATCGGCAGGAAAAATCAATCAACATTGTTGAGCGTACTTATCGTCAAATTTTACAATAAAAAATACAAAATCCTTATGAGACCCCTGCGTTAAACATAAATGTTAAAGCGCAACTTCCGCTTATTTGTAATTTGCCTTTTATTCAACATTTATGTCTAATGCAGGATTTCCCTTGTGTAGATACGGATTCTTGATGATTATTTATATTTATGCAAAGGTCTCTTAAAGAGACTTTTGTATAAATATGGATGATTAGCAAAATTCAATTTTTGCCCACTTGGTGATTTTCTTAAACCTTGTCCTAGCAGGGCTAAGGCTGGGTTTAAAAAATTACCAAGTGGGTGAAAAGTGGATTCTTGATGATTATTTATATTTATGCAAAGGTCTCTTAAAGAGACTTTTGTATAAATATGGATGATTAGCAAAATTCAATTTTTGCCCACTTGGTGATTTTCTTAAACCTTGTCCTAGCAGGGCTAAGGCTGGGTTTAAAAAATTACCAAGTGGGTGAAAAGTGGATTCTTGATGATTATTTATATTTATGCAAAGGTCTCTTAAAGAGACTTTTGTATAAATATGGATGATTAGCAAAATTCAATTTTTGCCCACTTGGTGATTTTCTTAAACCTTGTCCTAGCAGGGC
>Ga0256845_1002667_pt1 | contig 12708 bp, 11 predicted proteins | sample RiftiametaG_FD_189101 | JGI IMG/M metagenome (GOLD analysis project Ga0256845, IMG submission 189101) | Tube worm associated microbial communities from hydrothermal vent at the East Pacific Rise, Pacific Ocean - Riftia | ecosystem: Host-associated > Annelida > Integument > Unclassified ... | reverse complement strand
TCATTAAAAGTTCCGTAAGCATATTCTTCATATGAAGAAATTATTGGAGTTTTAAAATAAAACCCAAACATAAGAACAGCAACCGCAGCAACAGAAATCCATTTATAGTTAAATACTTTTGTAGTTTTTAATGGAACGTCTTTAGTAAATTGTTCTTGTTGGTTTACCAAAAAATAGGTGAACATGGGTTTATACATTTCTAAATGTGGCTCTACAGTTTCTTGCGAAAAATAGTTTTTTAACTGCTGCTCTTCTTTAAGCGATGTTTCTCCGTTCTCGTACTTTTCTAGTAAATTTTCTATATTATTTAATACCATAATTATGTGTATTAGTTAATTTTTCTCTTATTGTTTTTCTTGCTCTTGATAAGGCTACACGTACTGCCGTATTATTCATTTCTAACATTTTTGCAATCTCATCAAAATCATATTCTTCAATATCTCTTAATTGAATAATCATTTTTTGTTGTTCTGGTAAATCTTCAATTATTCTTTCTACCCAACTCACACTATCATTTAACTCAACTTGTTTTTGTAACGATGTCTGTTTATCTTCATAATTACTATGTACAATTTTTAAATTCTGCGCTTGTTTAGATTTTAATTTATCGAAACAAAAATTCTTTGTCATAGTCATCGAAAATGCCTCAATATTTTTGTATTCAGCAATCTTTGCTTTATTCTTCCATAATTTCAACAAAACCTCTTGAGTAGCATCTTCAGCTTCCTCTGTAGATACTAGCAATCGTTTTGCTAAACGAAATACTTTATCCTTAAAAGGCATTACAATATCTAAAAACTCATTCTGAGTCATTTTGGTTTGGTTTAGTTAAAACAGTGTTTTTATGCTGTTTAATATTACGACGAACAATAATCTATTTTGTTACAAAGTATATAAATTTATTCTATTTTTTATTAAAGTACTAATTTCAAATATGCTATAAATTCCCGTTTTCATGGGAGTGACAGTTTCAACAGAAACTTAAATTAAAAATTCAAGAATGTGATTTTATTTTTTTTATTATAAAATATGTAAGTAAATTGAGAGTTTTAAAGACTAAACTTTAATAAATAATAGCTATGAGATTTTTTAAAGCCCTAATTATTGTATTTGTTGCATCTTTTTTAACTACAAGTTGTTTTAAAGATAATGATGATAACACTGTAAATGCAAGCGAAATAAATGATTTTATTTGGAAAGGCCTGAATACTTTTTATTTATATAAAGATGATGTACCAAATCTCGCAAACGACAGATTTTCTACAAATGAAGACTATACAAGTTACTTAAATAGCTTTTCTGTTCCAGAAGAATTATTTGAAAGCTTAATTCACCAAAGACCAACAATTGATAGATTTAGTTGGATTGTTGACGATTATATTACATTAGAGCAATTTTTTAGTGGCATTAGCCTAAGTAATGGAATGGAATTCGGTGTTTTTCGTTTTTCTTCAACAGATACTAATGTTTATGGCTATGTACGCTACGTGTTACCTAACACGAGTGCAGCATCACAAGGTGTAAAACGTGGTGATATTTTTTATGCTGTTGATGGCTCACAACTTACAATAGATAATTGGAGAAGTTTATTAAGTCCTGACAACTATACTATTAATTTAGGAAGCTATAATGATAATGGCACATCAGATACTACTGATGATTCTGTAGATAATGGAACCGAAAATATTGCTTTAACAAAAGCACAATATACCGAAAACCCCATTTTATTAAATTCTATTTTAAATGTTGGTGGAACCAAAGTAGCCTATTTAATGTATAATGGCTTTACAGGAACCAATCAATTTAATGCTGAATTAAACAATGCTTTTGGTACATTTAAAAATGCCAACGCTACCGAATTAGTTCTAGATTTACGTTATAATCCTGGTGGCTCAGTAGACACAGCTATTATGTTAGGTAGTTTAATTACTGGACAATTTACAGGTGAAATTTTTAGCACAGAACAATGGAATGCGGAATTTCAACAAGCTTTTGAAAATGAAGACCCTGAATTATTAATAAACCGATTTGTTGATAATAATGGAGGGACACCTTTAAATAGTTTAAATTTAGATCGAGTTTACATATTAACAACTGGCGGAAGCGCCTCTGCTAGCGAACTGATTATAAACTCATTGAGACCATACATAAGCGAACTCATTCAAATAGGCACAACTACAGCTGGTAAATATCAAGCTTCAACCACTTTATATGATTCGCCAAATTTTAGACGAAGTGGTGCCAGTCAAAATCACACATACGCTATGCAACCGCTAATCTTTAAATCTTTAAATATTGATGGTGTTACCGATTATTTTGATGGACTCTCTCCTATTGAGGCTAACGAATTAAGAGAAAGTATTAGAAACCTAGGTGTTTTAGGTGACGTAAATGAACCTTTATTAGCAAGAGCTATTAGTTTAATTGATCAATCTGGGAAATTTTCAAATACTAAAAGTGAAAGTCTTATTGAAATTAATGGAGATAGTAACGATTTACAACCTTTTGCAAAAGAGATGTATATTGATAAAGAAATTCCTGAAGGTTTAATAAAACGAATCTTATTTGAATAAAAAAAAGCCGCTCAATGAGCGGCTTTTTCATGTTCTATAAATTCAGATTAAATCCAATATTAAAATTTCGTCCTTTGGTTGAAAAATTATAAAGTTCTTCATACTCTTCATTAAGAATATTGGTCACATTAGCAAAAAGCTTCAACTTATTTTTAATAACACTATGACTAACATAAAAATCTAAAATACTATAACTTTTAAGTGTAATATCATCATTTGTAAATGTAGTACTATTGTAAACCGAATCTGTTCTATTATCATTAAACTGATATGCTAAACTTAAAAAAGTAGATTCACATACATTATAATCTAATCTTCCGTTAATTTTCAATTCCGGAATACGTAAATCTAAATCCTCATCAACTTTTGTATATGTTGCATTTGCATTTAATTGTAGCTTTTTAGATAACTTATAATTTGCTATAAATTCAAAACCACTAGCAGTAAAATCTTCATTAACATTACTGTATTTAAATACAAAACTTCCTAAATCTACAAAGTCTATAAAATTGGTTTCGTTTCTATTAAAGTACACCAAACTAATCGTTGCCTTGTCTTTAATATTAACCTCTGCACCTACTTCTATCGTTGAATTTTCCTCTGGTTGTAAATCTGCATTTCCGTAAGTTGGTTCAAATAGTTGATATAAAGATGGTGTAATATACGCCGTACTATAACTTGCTAACCCTTTTAAATACCCAAAATCGAAGTCTTTTCTATATGAAGGATTAATACTGTAAACTAGATGGCTTCCATACTCGCTATGATTATTTAAACGCGCACCAGCATTTATATTTAACCCAGAACCTGAAACATAAACAGCATTTATATAAGGGTCTATATTTGAAAATTTTGCATCATCAGGATTTATACTTTGTTCTAAATTTGATGCACCAAAAGGAATAGAAAAACTTTCCATTTCATTTTTCTGAACATTTACACCTAAAACCGTGTAAAACGAATCATTAAAATTATATCTATTAAATAAATCGCCTATAAAACTTTCAGAATTAAATTGCGTTGGAAAACTTGATTCAATATCACGTTCTACATTATTATAAGCGGCGTTTAAAGTAATGCTTCCGTTATTATATTTATATTCAGATGAAATACCAATTCTATACTGATTTGTCGTTAACAAATCTTCTGTATCTACACCAGAAAAACTATCATCAAAATCGGCTTTAAACTTATCGAAACTTAAATACGATGTGATTTCAAAATTGTTCGAAGCTTTAAATCCTAGTTTCAAGTTTCCGTGTATTGCGTTGTAAATATCCTTTTCTGTTCCAGTAGTTATAGCAGACAAACCATCTGTAAATTGGTTTCCAAAACTTGCTAGATAATTGAATTTGTTCAACGTTCCGTTAACTAAAACATTATTTCTAAAATCGTTAACCGATAAACCTTCATCATCTTGAGATTTATTAGTTCCTAAAACACTACTAAAACTTGCAGAAATATTATTTTCCGAAGCTTCTTTTAATTTAATATTTATCACCGCTGTTGCAGCTCCAGAGCCGTATAAAACACTCGATGCACCTTTTAAAATCTCAATGCTTTCAACTTGATTTACATTTAATAAACGTAAATCGTAATCGTTTGCAATTTGCGAAGGATCAGTTACTGCAATACCATCAATAAGCACTGAAACTTGACGATTCCTTCCTCCTCGAATGTAATACGCAAGATTTTGACCAGAACTACTTTTAGTTCCGTTAATTTCAATTCCTACTGTAGAATTAATGATTTCCACAATACTTTTTCCTTGCAAATGTTGCAATTCTTCTTGTGTGATTTGGGTAATAACCTTACCCGAATTTTCACGCTTTAATTTAAAACGTGAATCTGTTACAACAACTTCATCAAGTTGTTCCACTTTTGTAGAATCGGTTTGCTGTTGTGCAAAACCAAATAGTGACATACCAAAACATAGTGCGCCACAAAACGTTACTTTTTTGTTCATTTTAATGAATAATTACTCGAGAATCGCATGGATTATCATACGTAAACTTTTATCCCGAAAGTTTGACTTATTTGTTTTGAAAATGGCAGGTCTCCTGACTTGTTTTATATTATTACACCTTCCCAGTAAAAAACCAGTGGTAAAAGAAATTAATAACATCTCAAAATGAGATACTCAACCAAGTTGAGTATAAACTTACAGTTGCGGGAACAGTTCTGGATTTGATATAATAATCGCACCAGATTCCCTTTTAATTTATTCACACAAAGTGAACAAAACCAAATATTCGTTGCAAAAATAGATTATTTACACAAAAACCAGTAAGAAAACTATTCTTTCTTATCGTCTTTCTTGTGCATTTTATAGAGTAAATAAATAAAGCCAGCTAAAAAATGAAAAAATATTATTCCAGCTACTATATATATTGTTAAATTTGAACCATCACGCATAACCAAATTTTAATACAAATTTACAGCACAATTTGATTATTTTACGCTACAAATGTTACATTCTTAAAATGAAGTTTAAATTACTTTTACTAACCGTATTTATTGTTTTTTCAAGTTGTAAGAATGAATCTACTTCTAAAATTAAAGTAGAAACTCAAACTAAATCAACATTTAAATATGCAAAAGGTTTTAATGTTTCTTATTTTGATAATTATAAAATTCTAGAAATTAAAAATCCATGGCCAAAAGCAGATAAAATTTACAAATATGCTCTAGTTGAAAAATCGGCATTAGCAACAATCACCTTTAACAAAGATGAATTTGACGGTATTATTACGATTCCTATTGAAAAAATTGTAGTGACTTCAACTACACATATTCCTGCATTAGAACTCTTAAATGTTGAAACCTCTTTGGTTGGTTTTCCTGAAAGAGATTATATTTCTTCAGAAAAAACAAGGCTACGTATTGATAATGGTTTTATAAGAGAATTAGGTAAAAACGAAGGTATTAATACTGAAGTTTTATTAGACTTAAATCCTGATGTTGTTATTGGCTACGGAATTGATGGTAACAACAAAACCTTTGAGACTATTAAAAAATCAAATATTCCTGTGATTTATAATGGAGATTGGGTTGAAACTTCTGCATTAGCGAAAGCCGAATGGATTAAGTTTTTTGGCGTCCTATATAACAAAGAAAAACAAGCAGATTCTATTTTTAATACGATAGAAAAAAATTACAATGAAGCTAAACAACTGGCATTAAAAACAACTCATAGACCAACAATTTTGGTTGGAGCGATGCATAAAGATATTTGGTATTTACCAAACGGAACAAGTCCAGAAGCGCAATTCTTAAAAGATGCAAATATTAATTATTTATGGAGCGAAACTACTGGGTCAGGAAGCTTATCTTTAAACTTTGAAACTGTTTTTACCAAAGCACTACATGCAGATATTTGGTTAAGCCCAAGTTATTATACCAGTTTAGAAGCTCTAGAAAAAGCAAGCGAACACTATACAAAGTTTGATGCATTTCAAAATAAAAACATATATACGTTTAGCACTACAACAGGAGAAACTGGAGGTGTTTTATATTACGAACTTGGTACAGCACGACCAGATTTGGTATTAAAAGATATTATTAAAATTTGTCATCCAGAATTATTAGAAAACTACAAACCATATTTTTTTAAACCATTAAAATAATTGGTAGAAAGAAAAACATATCGCACACCATTTTTAGTGTTAATTCTAGTACTAATATTCTGCTTTCTTACCAATATAAGTTTAGGTTCTGTATCAATTCCTATAGAAGAAATTTTTAAAAGTATTTTTAGTAATTCTGAAAATTATATCATTCAAAATTACAGATTACCAAAAGCTTTTACTGCAATTCTAGTTGGTTCTGGATTAGGAATTTCTGGATTATTAATGCAAACACTCTTTAGGAACCCACTAGCTGGGCCTTTTGTTTTAGGAATAAGCTCTGGTGCAAGTTTAGGAGTTGCTCTTGTTATTTTAGGTTCAGGATTATTTGGAGGTCTTTTTGCGTCGTTATTAATTTCAAAATGGAGTATTGTTATTGCTGCAAGTTTAGGAGGTTTTTTAGTGCTTTTAGCAGTTTTGGCAATTTCAGCAAAAGTAAGAGATACCATGGCTATTTTAATTATTGGACTCATGTTTGGTAGTATTACAGCTGCAGTAGTAAGTGTACTCTCCTACTTTAGTTCTGCCGAACAATTACAACAATACATTTTTTGGGGCTTTGGGAGTTTAGGAAACCTTTCTTGGAACGAACTTCTAATTTTCTTTATTATTTATAGCTTAGGAATTGTACTTAGTATCATTTCACTTAAAGGGTTAAACACGTTATTATTAGGAGAGAATTACGCTAAAAGTCTAGGGTTAAACATTAAACAAAGTCGATTAATCATCATTATAGCAACAAGTTTATTGGCTGGAACTATTACTGCTTTTGCAGGACCAATTGCATTTATTGGTTTAGCAATTCCTCATATTACACGACAAATTTTTAATACCTCAAATCACAAAATATTATTACCAGCAGTATTTTTATTAGGAGCAATTGTGATGTTAATTTGTGATAGTATTGCTCAATTACCAACAAGCGATTACACTTTACCTATTAATGCAATCACATCGTTAATTGGCGCTCCAGTTGTTATTTGGTTATTAGTTAGAAAACGTAAAATGGTATTTTAATGAATGGCAAAAACCAACATAGCATCCTAAAAACAGAAAGTCTAACCATAGGTTATTCATCTAAAAAAACGCAAACTGTTGTCGCTTCAAATATAAATATCGAACTTCGAAAAGGCGAGTTAATAGGGTTAATTGGTGCAAATGGTATTGGAAAATCTACGCTATTACGAACGCTTACAAATGTTCAGGATGCTTTAAGTGGAAATATTTTCATTCAAAACAAATCACTTACAGATTACAAAAATGAAGATTTAGCAAAAGTGATGAGCTTGGTTTTAACCGAACAAATTACTTCCAAAAACTTATCAGTGTTTGAACTTGTAGCACTTGGCAGACAACCATATACAAATTGGGTTGGCAATTTATCCGAACAGGATATTACAATTATCAATAATGCCATACAACAAACAAATATTGAAGATTTACAACACAAAAAATGTTTCGAACTTAGTGATGGTCAACTTCAAAAAGTAATGATTGCTCGTGCTTTATCACAAGACACCGATATTATTATTTTAGATGAACCTACTACTCATCTGGATATGTATCATAAAGCATACATTTTAAAACTACTTCAAAAACTAGCAAAAGACACTCAAAAAACCATCCTGTTTTCTTCACATGAAATCGATTTAGCTATTCAATTGTGTAATACTTTAATTGTAATGACTAAAAATGAAGTCACTTCAGATTCACCTGAAAACCATATTAAACAAGGAACTTTTAATGCTCTATTTCCAAAGGACTTGATTTTTTTTGATGAAAACTCTAAAAGTTTCAAAATCAAAAAGTGATTTTTTTAAATGTTGTTCATTTATATTCTTAATTCTTAAAAGATAAATTATTATATTTAACAACTGAATTTCAGACTTTTAGTACTCTCCCATATTATTAAAAGCAATAGCGCACTAATTTTAAATTATTTTTAATGAAACCAACACATTCTATTTTCAAATTATTATGTTTAATTTTTTTCGCTTTTACTATTTCATGTAAAGACAAAACACAAAAACCAAATCCAGCATTAGCTTCTATAGATTTCTTAAGAGGAGACTTACTATTATGTGGTGATGGTCAGTTTGGAGAATTGAAATTTTCATTGTCTTGTAACTATGAAACCAGAGCTACTTTTGATTTAGCTGTTGCTTTACTACATTCATTTCAATATACCGAAGCCGAAAAAGCATTTGTAAAGGTAATCGATTCCGACCCAGATTGTCCTATGGCATATTGGGGTGTTGCTATGAGTATATACCATGCCGCTTGGTTTCCACCTTCAGAAAAAAATTTAATTAAAGGTTCGAAAATATTAAACATTGCAAAAGAGTTAGCAATGGATGATAAACAAAGAGATTATATAAATGCCATTGATGCCTTCTATACCGATTGGAAAACTGTAGACCACAAAACAAGAGCAAAAAGATTTGAGGAAAAAATGGAGCAGATTTACCTAAAATATCCTGATGATGTAGAAGCTGCCATTTTTTACACCTTGGCATTGTATTCTACAAGAGATAGAGTAGAAAAAGAATATAAAAATGAACGCAAAGCAGGAAAAATTCTTGAAGCTCTTTTTACCGAAAACCCTAATCACCCAGGTATTGCTCACTATATCATACATAATTACGATAACCCAATTTTAGCACATAAAACACTTGAAACTGCTAGACGATATGCGCAAATAGCCCCTTCATCTTCTCATGCCCAGCATATGCCTTCTCATATATTTACTAGATTAGGTATTTGGGAAGAGTCTATCGAATCCAACATATTGTCTGCGGAAAGCTCTAGATGCTACACCGAATCAGCAGGAATAAATGGTGCATATTTTGAAGAATTACATGCTATAGATTATTTGGTTTATGCCTACCTTCAAAAAGGAAATAATTTAAATGCTGAAAAACAATATACACAAATAAGAAACCTTAATAAATTTCATCCGGCTAATACTATAGCATCAATCTACCCTATAGCAGCAATACCTGCAAGATTAGCTCTTGAAAACAGAAATTGGAAACGAGCAGCAAACCTAGAATTACAAAAAATTGAATTAAGTTGGGACAAATTTCCATGGCAAAAGGCAATACACCATTTTGCAAGAGCCTTAGGAGCGTCGCAAACAAAAGATTTTGATAAAGCTGAACAAGAAATTGAAATTCTAAAAAAATTACATCAAAATTTAGTAGATCAAAACGACCGCTCAAAGGCTATTCAAGTTAAGCAAGTTGAAATTCAAATTAAAACATCGCAAGCATGGTTAAGCTTTAGAAGAAATGATTTGAAAAATGGACTTCTATTAATGCAAGAAGCCGTAGAAATAGAGAAAGTGACAAGTAAACACCCAGTTACTCCAGGAGATGTTTTACCAGCCATAGAATTATTAGGTGATATGTTTTTAGAATTAAATAAACCAAAAGAAGCATTAGTAGCTTACAAACAGAATTTAGATGTGCATCCAAATAGATTTAATGGTATTTATGGTGCAGCCATTGCTGCCAAACAATATAGGAGACATAGAAAAAGCAACCTTATATTTTAAACAATTACTTAAATTAACAGAAAACTCTACTATTGAAAGACCAGAAATAGATGAAGCAAAAGAATTTATTGAACAGAAAATAATTTAATAATGAAAATCTATATTATTTTTTTGAGTTTTGTTACTCTTTGTATTGTTTCTTGTAAACAAACATCAGAAGGGCAATTACCTATTTATAACCCTTCCGATTTTAATCCTGAATTGGTAGATAAGAGTTTACAAAACACAAGTAAAAATCATACAGTAGCAGATTTTAGTTTAATAAATCAAAACGGAAATACTATAACTCAAGAAGATTATAAAAATAAAATTTATGTAGTTGATTTCTTTTTTACAAGTTGCCCAACTATTTGTCCAGTGATGACTGGTAATATGGCTAAAATTCAAGATGAGTTTATCAATAATAATGAGATTATGTTATTATCATTATCAGTAACACCAAGTGTTGATAGCATTCCTGTTCTGCGAACTTATGCAGACAATAAAGGTGTAATAGACTCAAAATGGAATATTACTACTGGAGAAAAAAAGCATATTTATGAATTAGCTCGGAAAAGTTACTTTGCAGTTGTTGAGAAAGGAGATGGTGGTTTACAAGATTTTATTCATACACCAAACTTTATATTAGTTGATAAAAAGAAACAAATACGAGGAATCTACGATGGAACAAACGATACGGAAATTATTCGGTTAATTGATGATATCAAAATTTTATCAAACTAGTTTATATCTTCCTTTTTCATTCTTCCTTTTTTCAACAAAAAAATCATATAAAACAAGGATCTTTTAATTCATTATTTCCAAAGGACTTGATTATATTTGATGAAAGCTCAAACATCTTCAAAATTAGCACATGAAAAAAACAATTTTAAGCCTTACGTTTCTATTTTTCACACTAATTTCTTTTAGTCAGAAAAAAATACCCTATGTTATTTATAATGCAAACGGAAAAAAGGTTTCGTATAAAAAAATGCTAAAAACTATTAGCAAAAAAGAACTTGTGTTATTTGGAGAATCTCATAATAACGCCATTGCGCATTGGTTACAATTTGAAGTCACTTCCGATTTACATAAAACAAACAAACTTATTTTAGGAGCAGAAATGTTTGAAGCTGATAACCAAACACCTTTAAACAACTATCTTAATGGTAATATAAAAGCAAAAGAGTTAGACACTTTAGCTAGATTATGGCCAAATTATAAAACCGATTATAAACCTTTAGTAGATTTTGCAAAAAACAACAATATTAAATTTATTGCTACTAATATTCCTAGGCGTTATGCAAATATGGTTTATAAAAAAGGTTTTCCTGTTTTAGATTCACTTACTGATAAAGAAAAATCATGGATTGCACCTTTACCAATCACATTTAATGCAAATTTACCTACATATAAAAATATTCTTAAAATGATGGGTGATCATGGCACACCAGAATTGGTAATGTCTCAAGCTACTAAAGATGCAACAATGGGACACTTTATTCTTGAAAATTTAAAAGAAAATCACACTTTTATACATTATAACGGTTCTTTTCATTCTAATTATTATGAAGGTATTTTATGGTATGTTCAACTAGAACGTCCAGAAATTGGCTATGCAACAATAACTACTGTTTCTCAAGAAGATGTTAGTAAACTTCTTGAAGAACATAAAAACAAAGCCGATTTTATTATTTGTGTGGACGATAATATGACGAATACTTATTAATTAAATGAACGATAACCTCATTCTTATACTTGCAATCCTTGTTTCCGCTTTAATTGGTGGCTATTTAGGTATGCTTTTCATAAAACTTAAAAGTAAAAGCGAAAAAAGCACCCTTGAAGAACGTCAGAAGCAATTGAGCCAACATATCAACGATTTAAAATTAAACGTTACTAAAACTGAAAATGAACGTGATGTGTTTAGAGATGAACGCGAAGGTTTAAATATTGAACTCGCTCAAAAAAATACAGAATTCGATAATTTACAGCAGCAAAACATTAAACGCGATGAAGAGTTAGAAGAGCGTCAAGAGCAATTACGAAAAGACTTTGAACTATTAGCTAATAAAATATTAGAAGAAAAATCTGAAAAATTCACACTTCAGAATAAAGAAAACATTCAACAAATATTAAATCCTTTACAAGAAAAAATTAAAGGTTTTGAAAAGAAGGTTGAAGATTCGCAAAAGGAAAGTATCAGCATGCATTCGGCTTTAAAAGAACAATTATTGGGTTTAAAAGATTTAAACCAACAAATGAGTAAAGAAGCCACAAACCTAACTAGAGCTTTAAAAGGCGACAGTAAAATGCAAGGAAATTGGGGCGAATTGGTTTTAGAACGTGTGCTAGAAAAATCTGGATTAGAAAAAGACAGAGAGTATTTTGTACAACAAAATTTTACACGAGACGATGGTAGTCGTGTACTTCCTGATGTTGTGCTACATCTTCCAGATGGTAAAAAAATGATTATTGATAGCAAGGTATCGTTAACCGATTATGAACGTTTAGTAAATGCAGATGACGATGATAAAGCTATCTTTTTAAAAGCACATGTCAACTCCATTAGAAGACATGTAGACCAATTATCTGATAAAAATTATCAAGATTTGTATGATATTGCATCACCAGATTTTGTACTTATGTTTATTCCTATTGAGCCTGCCTTTGCAGTTGCAGTAAGTGATGACAATTCTATATACAACAAAGCATTCGAAAAAAACATTGTTATTGTTACACCTTCTACCCTTTTAGCAACTTTACGCACTATTGATAGCATGTGGAATAACGAAAAACAACAACGTAATGCTATAGAAATTGCGCGACAAGCTGGAGCCTTATACGATAAATTTGAAGGTTTAGTTAAAGATTTAACTGGAGTTGGCAAAAAAATTGACGCTGCGAAAAACGATTATTCTGCTGCAATGAATAAATTAGTTGATGGTAAAGGGAATCTAATTACCAGTGTTGA
>Ga0256845_1002666_pt1 | contig 12712 bp, 10 predicted proteins | sample RiftiametaG_FD_189101 | JGI IMG/M metagenome (GOLD analysis project Ga0256845, IMG submission 189101) | Tube worm associated microbial communities from hydrothermal vent at the East Pacific Rise, Pacific Ocean - Riftia | ecosystem: Host-associated > Annelida > Integument > Unclassified ... | reverse complement strand
CATAAAAAAAGCGCCCAAATAGGCGCTTTTCAAACTATATATTCTAAAATTTAGAATTGATAACGAATACCTAAAGCGATATCGAAATCTAAATCATCTGTAAAATCACCAAAACCTAAAGTAGGTCTAAAATCAAGTGATAATAATAAAGGAATATCAAAATCGTATTCAATACCAATATCCCCAGCTATAAAAAATGCAGTTTCATTATTGCCTTTTAATTGGTCTTTACCGTCAAAAGAGCTTAAACCACCACCAGCACCAACATACCAGTTAAAAGAACCATCTAAAGGAAATACCCATTGGTATAATCCTGTAAGTTGAAATGCATTATAACTGTTTCCGTTTCGCCATCCTAAGTCTGCTTCTAAACGATTGTTATCGCCTAAGGCATGTTGATAAGATATTTCGGCGCCTAATCCGTTACTATCTCCTAATCGTAACCCGATAGCGTTGTTTGAAATTTCTTGAGCACTCGATGCAAATGCAAAACCAAATAATGCTACTGATAATAAAAATACTTTTTTCATAAGTTAAATTTTTGTTGTTAAATTTTTGACACTATTAAATAAATACGTCACAAATTATAATTCAGATTACTTTTACAAAAATAACGCCAAAATTGTATTTATATTTAATTTCTTTTTAGATTTATAAAAATATTCAACAAATTATGGGGGTAACGCCACATTTACAGACATTAAAATTAACCCTTTTAGGGGAATTATTTTATGACGATTTAATGAAATCGCTTTATGCTACCGATGCCTCTGTATATAGAATGTTGCCATTGGCAGTTGCGTATCCAAAAAGCAAGGAGGATATTAAGTTGCTTGTCAAGTTTGCTAAAACGCATAAAACGTCTTTAATTCCACGTACAGCAGGCACATCGTTAGCAGGACAATGCGTTGGTAAAGGTATTGTAGTTGATGTGTCTAAATATTTTACTAAAATTCTTCATGTAAATGAAAAAGAACAAACTGTAACCGTGCAATCAGGGGTTGTAAGAGATGAATTGAATAACTTCTTAAAACCGTTTGGTTTGTTTTTTGGACCAAATACATCAACATCAAACCGATGTATGATAGGAGGAATGGTAGGTAATAATTCATCAGGAACAACATCCATTCAATATGGCGTAACACGCGATAAAGTATTAGAATTGCAGACTGTTTTATCTGATGGAAGTGAAGTTGTTTTTGGTGAAATGTTAAAAGAAGAATTCATAAATAAAACAAAAGAAGAATCGTTAGAAGGACAAATTTATAAAACGATTTATGCTGAACTCGTTTCAGAGTCTGTTCAAGAAAGAATAAAATCAGAATTCCCGAAACCAGAAATACATAGAAGAAATACAGGATATGCTATTGATGAATTGATAGAATCTGAAGTTTTTTCAGAATCAAATAAAAAATTTAATATGTGCAAGCTACTCTCTGGTAGCGAAGGCACATTGGCATTTACAACACAAATCACATTAAAATTAGATAAGCTTCCACCTAAAGAACGTATTATGGTGGCGGCACATTTTGAAAGTATAGAAAATTGTTTAAATGTTGTTGAGTTGGTAATGAAACACAATTTGTACACTTGCGAAATGATGGATAAAACCATTTTAGATTGTACAAAGCACAATAAAACACAGCAAGAGAACAGACAATTTATTGTAGGCGACCCGAAAGCTGTTTTAATGTGTGAAATAAAATCGAATGATAAAAATGAAGCGGAAGGTTTAGCAGAAAAATTACTGATTGATATTAAGAATTCTAAATTAAGTTACGCATATCCAATATTAAAAGGAAACGATATTGACAAAGCGAATAGCTTGCGTAGTGCGGGTTTAGGCTTGTTGGGTAATATTATTGGCGACAAAAAATCGGCAGCATGTATTGAAGATACTGCGGTGGCGTTACCAGATTTAGCAAACTACATTTCGGAGTTTACAAGTTTAATGAAAGACTATAAACAAGAAGCTATTTATTATGCACATGCTGGAGCAGGCGAGTTACATTTACGCCCAATATTAAATTTAAAGAAAAGTGATGATGTGGTTTTATTTAAAAAAATCACAACTAACGTGGCACATTTAGTAAAGAAATATAATGGCTCAATGAGTGGTGAACATGGCGACGGTATTGTGCGTTCAGAGTTTATTTCAATGATGATTGGTGAAGAGAATTATAACATTTTAAAACGCATAAAAAGGGCGTTTGATGCTGATAATATTTTTAATTCAGGAAAAATTGTGAATCCATTTCCTATGGATAAAGCACTGCGATATGAAGTTGATAGAACAGAACCTGAAATTGAAACACTATTAGACTTTTCAGCATCACAAGGAATTTTACGAGCAACCGAAAAATGTAATGGTTCTGGTGATTGCAGAAAATTACCAGAATTTGGAGGAACCATGTGTCCGAGTTATCGAGCAACCAAAAATGAAAAAGATACCACACGAGCGCGTGCTAATGCATTACGCGAATTTTTAACAAATTCAGACAAAGCAAATAAATTTAATCATACAGAATTAAAAGAAGTTTTCGATTTATGTTTAAGCTGTAAAGCTTGTACAAGTGAATGCCCAAGTAGTGTCGATGTTGCTGCTTTAAAAGCGGAGTTTTTATACCAATATCAAAAAGAAAATGGAGTAAGTTTACGTACTAAATTATTCGCAAATAATAATAAGAATAATCAGTTAGGAAGTCATTTTCCAAAGCTTACAAATTTTGTGTTTTCTAATAGTTTTACATCTTCAATTTTAAAAAAATCACTCGGAATTGCCAAAGAAAGAAACTTGCCTTTAATTTCAAATAAAAGTTTAAGTAAAGAGTTTAAAATACTTAAAAATCAATTAGTTAATAAAAATTATATTAAAACAATTTATTTGTTTAATGATGAATTTACAAATTATTTAGATACTTCAATTGGAATAGATGCAATTCAACTTTTAACGGCTTTAAATTACAAAGTTGAAATGATTAAAAGCGCAGAATCTGGACGTGCCTTTTTATCAAAAGGATTGTTGGAAGAAGCTAAAAAAGTAGCTAATGAAAATGTTGGGATTTTCAAAAATAAGGTTTCAGAAGAAACGCCACTTATCGGAATTGAACCTTCAGCAATTTTAACGTTTAAGGACGAATATTTAAAATTAGCGGACGATAAAATTTCCGCGAAAGCGATATCAAAAAACACATTTTTAATAGAAGAGTTTATTCAACAAGAAATTGAATTAGGAAACATAAAACCAGAACAATTTGTATTAGAAACTAAAACCATTAAATTTCACGGGCATTGTCATCAAAAAGCAATGAGCAATCAACTATCGAGTTTTGCAGTATTAAATCTTCCAAAGAATTATAAAGTCACAATTATACCAAGTGGTTGTTGTGGTATGGCAGGAAGTTTTGGTTACGAAAAAGAACATTATGAAGTGAGTATGCAAATAGGGGAACAAACCTTATTTCCAGCAGTTAGAAATGCAAATAAAAATGTTGTTATTTCAGCAAACGGAACAAGTTGTAGGCATCAAATAAAAGACGGCACACAACGAGAAGCAAAACACCCAATTACTATTTTAAAGGAAGCTTTAATCATTAATTAGTTATTTTGAGTGCTACAATTTTTGTTTCTCTAAGAATAGATTTATTTTAGCATTAAAATAGGGGTTATGGCAGGGAATTCTTTTGGAAAATTATTTAATTTAACTACATACGGTGAATCTCACGGACCAGCTTTGGGTGGTGTAATTGATGGTTGTCCACCAGGAATTGAATTAGATTTAGAATCCATTCAAAACGAACTTGATAGGCGTAAACCAGGTCAATCATCCATAGTAACCCAACGTAAAGAACCCGATACAGTAAAATTCCATTCAGGTATTTTTGAAGGAAAAACAACAGGAACACCAATAGGTTTTGTTATAGAAAACACCAATCAAAAATCTCACGATTATTCACATATAAAAGATAGTTACAGACCAAGTCATGCCGATTACACGTACGACAAAAAATACGGATTCCGCGATTATCGTGGTGGCGGACGAAGTTCTGCACGCGAAACCGCATGTCGTGTTGTAGCTGGTGCTGTAGCAAAACAAATGCTAGGAGGCATCGAAATTCAAGCCTATGTTTCTGGCGTTGGTACTTTAAAACTCGATAAACCATATACGCAATTAAACCTTGCTAATGTAGAATCAAATATCGTGCGTTGTCCAGACACAGCAATGGCTTCGAAAATGGAAACTTACATTAAAGAAGTTCGAGGTAAAGGCGATACCGTTGGCGGTATTGTAAGCTGTGTTATAAAAAATGTGCCCGTAGGTTTGGGCGAACCCGTGTTCGATAAATTACATGCCGAATTAGGTAAAGCCATGTTATCCATAAATGCCGTAAAAGGTTTTGAGTATGGTAGCGGTTTCCACGGCAGCACTATGTATGGTAGCGATCATAACGATGCATTTAATCCTAATGGCACCACAAAAACCAATTTTTCAGGAGGCATTCAAGGTGGAATCAGCAATGGTATGGACATCTATTTTAACGTCGCATTCAAACCCGTAGCGACTCTAATTCAGGAGTACGAAACCATCAATAAAGAAGGTAAAGTAGTGCAAATGCATGGTAAAGGTCGTCACGACCCATGTGTTGTTCCGCGCGCGGTTTCTATTGTAGAAGCTATGGCAGCACTCGTTATTGCCGATTTTTATTTACTCAACAAAATTTATAATTAAAAGCTATTTCTCGCTTTCCGCTATATCTTTTTAAAACAACATCATTGCGAGGAGGAACGACGAAGCAATCTGTTGACATTTAGTTCTAACAAAATTTTTGATGTCAAGTTTTAAAAAGGATGCCGCATCAATCAAGGCTAACTTATCCGCTATGTTTTTGTCATTCCTGCGAAGGTAGGAGTCTACTATATAAAGATTATGCAATGTTGTTTTATCTCTAAATTTAAATATATAAATACATATATTTGTTTGGATATAACTAGTTGTAGCCAATATGAAAAAGACACCTAAACAGACGAATGAAAAAAGAATTTAGCAACACAGGAATAAATAAATTAGGTGCGAAAATTAGGAAAGAATATGGTGATTTAAAACCTGAAACATTACAAACACTTCAGGAATATCGAACTTCACATAAAAATTCACTTTCTTCTATCTTTAATATTCTTTTAGATATTAGGAAAAATGTAAATAGGACTTCTATTGTGACATATAGAATTAAAAGGTTTGAATCTATTATTGGGAAACTTATTCGTTACAATAAAATGAATCTCAGTAGAATGTGGGATATTGGTGGTTGTAGAATTATTTTCAACAACAATGATGAAGTCTATAAATTCAAAACAGAAATAGCCAAAAAATTAAAAATCAGAAAAGAATATGATTACATAACTGAACCACAAGAAAATGGTTATAAATCTTTACATCTTTTTGTAGAATCACCAATTGATAACAAAGTTATTGAGATTCAAATTAGAAATCAGCAAGACCATAATTGGGCAACTTTAGTTGAGATTAGTGATTTATTATTTGATTCAGGACTTAAAGAATATAGTAAAGATAAAAAACTATTAAGATTTCATTTATTACTATCAAAAGATGGACTTACAATAACAGAGAAAAAAGAAATTGCAAATACAATTAAGAAATATAAATATCTTGAGAAATTGAACAGTGTATTTACAAGAAACTATTTAAATGTTAGACTTCAATGGTTGTTAATTGAAAATGAATATCGACATAAATATTTTTTAATCGAAACATCAAAAAATAATGTCCCTATGATTGAAGCGTTTGATAATTTTAAAGATGCTGAAGTAGGTTATTTTAAAAAATTTAAAAGCAATGATAATGCTAATGTTGTATTAACATATCTTTTAAAACCTACATTTGACCAAATAAGCATTGCTTACTCGAATTATATGCTAACAATGCATAGTTGTATAGATGATTTTACAATTATTTTCGAATCTCTAATAGTTGAGTCTTTAAAGGCAAACAAGTATATTGACTTTTTAAAATACTTCGGACAATATCAAGATATTTCAATTAGTAAGTATTTGAATATCTACAAAGAAACAGAATATACTGAAAAAATAAATCAAAAATTATTATTAACTTTAGATAAAAGATTAAGTGAAAAAATTGACAAAAAAATCAGAAAAAAAGAAAAGGAATGGAAAGCACAAATTAAAAATAGTTTAAAAAAAAGTGATTCAAACCTTAAGAGATTTCGAGAAATATTTCAAAAAAATTATCCAAGAAGGAAACTACAAAAATTTATTATTAAGCAAATAGTACGATATTCTGCTGGGAAATATGGAAGAAAATACCAGCGATTATTAAATAAGAATTAAATAAATACTAGCTACAACACCGTAATAAGATTAATTGCTAGTGCAAGCCTACTTACGAAAATTCTTGCGGATTTTCTATTCGGTTTGTATTTGCTAAATTTGGTGCTTAAACAACCCAACTAATCTTATACAAACACGTTGTGCGTAATATAATCAATTCAAATAAAAAACTTGTCGAATCTTACTGCACAGTTGGAAACTATTCAGAAACTGTAAATGAAGGACGAATGAAACCAAAAAACATGTTACTATCCATTTGAAAAAATACACGAAATGATTCACTTAATAGTTGGAAATACTGGTTCTGGAAAAACGACTTACTCATACAAATTGAAAAGTAAAACCAATGGGATTATCTTTTCAATCGACAAATGGAATAACACATTATTTCTTGCCGACAAAAAACCTTCCGACGGATTGGAATGGTTTCTTGAAAGAATAGAACGAGCCGAAAAAATGATTATGGATTTGGTTAAGCAGTTAGAGAGTTCAAAAACTGATTCTATTCTCGATTTAGGGCTTTCAAAATTTGAGCATCGTGAAAAATTTAGAAAATTCGCGAATTTAAATAACTATGAATTGACTACACACTTTTTAGACATATCAAAAAACACTCGACTGAATAGAGTGATGAAAAGAAATATAGAAAAAGGAGAAACATTCGAATTTGAAGTAAGTAAAGAAAATTTTGATTTTATGGAAACTTGGTTCGAGAAACCAACTGGAAAAGAGATGATTGGAGGAATCATTATTGATAAATAAAAATGTTAGTATTTATAACAGAACTCACTCAAACTTAAAAAAATGAAAAAATTAATAACTAATAGAAATTTGACAATTATAAATTTTGTAATTGTATCTTACTTTATTCTGATTTGGTTAATTAATTTCTATAAAATGGAGTTTGTTTTAATTGGAGTTTTTAGAGAATTGCTGACAATTCCGTTTCTTATTGCACAAATAGTTTTTTTAGTTATTGGAATAAAATATTTAATAAAACACAAAAGGCATTTCTCAACAATAATTAGTCTTATATTATTAGCAGTTTGTACTATTATTACAATCGGAAGTTTTTTTTAAAATAAAAAGAGAATTTGAGCAAATATATCAAGTCTGAGTTGAACGCTGAAAAAACAACGAAATAGCAACAATGTATATGAAGAGTTGCTTGTTTTAGGTTTAACCGAAGGTAGTTGTAATTTTTTATTTTATTTTTCTACTGAAAATCTTCACACATAAAACCGCAACTATGCGTATACAAACACATTATATTTAAAAAACAAGAATCTGCTAAATAGTATAAAAATAGCTATCTTGTATGCACAAATTAAACACTAGCAACTAACTAACATATGAAAAAACTAGCATTACACTGGAAGATACTAATAGGAATGGCATTAGGGATTATTTTTGCTCTCATACTAACAAATTTAAGCTGGGGACCAAAATTTATTGGTGATTGGATAAAACCTTTCGGAACCATTTTTATCAATTCCTTAAAGCTAATTGCAATTCCATTAATTCTTGCAGCTTTAATTAAAGGTGTTTCAGATTTACGAGACATTTCTAGTTTATCAAAAATGGGTTTACGAACCATATCTACATATGTAATAACGACAATTATTGCTGTTTCAATTGGTTTAGCAACTGTAACTATTATAAAACCAGGAGGCTCAATTTCAGAGAATACACGAAACGAATTGGTTGAAGCTTATGGTGGTGATGCAGAATTAAAACGACAAGATGCATTAAAACAGCAAGATTCAGGGCCATTACAAGCGTTAATAGATTTAGTGCCTAGTAATATTTTTGAAGCAGCTTCTAATAATAGAAATATGCTACAAGTTATTTTCTTTGCTGTATTTTTCGGAATAGGTTTAATTTTAATTCCAGAAGAGAAATCAAAAACTGTTAAAAAATTCTTTGATGGTTTTAATGAAGTCATACTCAAAATGGTCGACCTCATTATGCTAGCTGCACCTTATGGTGTTTTTGCTTTAATGGCAGCTTTAGTTGTTGAAGCACCAAGTCCAGATCTATTTGCCGCTTTAGGTATGTATGCCTTTTGTGTGGTCTTAGGTTTAGCTTTAATGATTATATTCTATTTAATACTTGTAAAAATATTCACAAAAAAATCACCAAAATTTTTCTTAAACGGAATAATTCCAGCACAATTATTAGCATTTTCAACAAGTAGTAGTGCCGCAACGTTACCTGTAACTATGGAGCGTGTAACCGAACATTTAGGTGTTGAAGAAGAAGTTTCAAGTTTTGTGCTTCCTATTGGAGCAACTATAAATATGGATGGAACTAGTTTATATCAAGCTGTGGCAGCCGTTTTTATTGCACAAGCGTTTGGTATGGACTTATCTTTCGGTACACAATTAGGTATTATTGCCACAGCTACTTTAGCATCTATTGGTAGTGCAGCAGTTCCTGGTGCAGGAATGGTTATGCTTGTTGGTGTTCTTGGTTACGCAGGTATTCCAGAAGCTGGATTAGCACTTATTTTTGCGGTAGATAGACCTTTGGATATGTGTAGAACTGTTGTTAATGTTACTGGTGATGCCACTGTTTCAATGCTAGTTGCGAAATCTGTTGATAAGCTTGGCGAACCACATGTAAAAAATTGGGACGATGATTACGACCCAGAGAAACAAGTAGAAAATTAAGTTTAAAACAGTTATTAATATGACTGATGTTTTGTTTTCAAAATCCATAGTTTCGGTTGAATGGCTTCAAAGTCATTTAAATGCTTCAAATCTTGTTGTATTAAATGTGTCGTATCCACAATCTGAAGAACAAATTCAAAATACACGCTATTTTGATATTAAAAAAAAGTTTAGTGTTCTAAATGCGCCTTTCCCTAATACGCTGCCATCTGCTGAACAATTTATAGAAGAAGCTAGAAAACTAGGTATTAACAACGATAGTGCTATTGTTGTCTATGACGATAGAGGTATTTATTGGAGCGCACGCGTTTGGTATATGTTTAAAGCTTTTAGATATAATAATGTTGCTGTTTTAAGTGGCGGACTTCTAGAATGGAAACGATTAGGTTTTGCAACAGAATCAATAAAGGAATATCAAGTTGAATACGGGGATTTTAATGGGAACTATAATCCTAAATTCTTTAAGTTTTTTGAAGATATAAAAAAGGAATCGCTAGATGAAAGTCACACTATAGTTGATGCACGTTCTTCTGATAGATTTAATTGTGTTGTTGTAGAGCCACGAGCAGGATTGAGAAGTGGTACAATTCCTAATTCTATTAATTTACCTTATACAGATTTACTGGATAATGGTTGTTTAAAAAGTGAAGAAGATTTAAAGACAATATTTAATTTGATAGTAAAAACAAATGATCAACTAACATTCTCCTGTGGCTCTGGTATAACAGCTTGTGTTTTAGCTTTAGGTGCAGAAATTTCAGGATATAAAAATATATCAGTTTACGGATGGTTCTTGGACAGAATGGGGGAGTTTGGTTAAATAATAAAATATTTAAAATAAATTATGTGTTACAAGTGAATTACTGAAGCGGCTTGAAAAATTTAAAGTTATGCAGAATAGGTGGTTTTTCAATTTATCACTAAACTTTGTTCAAATATATTTACATTGAATTTAGTACTAAATCTGCAATTATTTTCACACTTTGTTATGCCCTTTTTTATTTTCTTTTTCTTGTTTTTTTGAATATTTCCAAGCACCAAAAGCCAAAATGATATAAAGTATTATTACGGCGACCATCTGTTCCCATTTGGTTGTAAATTCATAATATAAGATAAGTATTCCACCAATACCCAATCCGATAATAGACAATGCTGTTAGAAATATAGAAGAATTTGTTTTACCTCTTATTTTATAATTAGCAACTGCCATTAATAATGAAACTAAAAGGAAAGTAATACTTCCGAATTCAAGTATCAATTCAAGTCCGCCAATTAATATTAAAATACTTGCCATAACTGCCATTCCGATAATTGCATTTTGTGGACTATTATTTTTTCTAATTGATAACCAATTTGGGAAATAACCATCTCTCGCAATTACAGACATTTGTCTTGATGAACCAAAGACTGTTCCGCTTATGGCACTACTTGTTGCTAATATTGCACCGAGAATGACAAGGTTTGTACCAATTTTTCCAAGCACATTCCCTGCTCCTGCGGCAAGTGCATATTCCTTGTTTTTTATAATTTCTTCTGTTGGTATAGCAAACAAAGCTCCTAAAGAAATCACAACATATATTAGAATTGCTAAACTAATTGCGGAATAAATGGCTCTTGGAATATTCTTTTCGGGATTGGTCATTTCATTTACGGCATTTATTACTAATTGAAAGCCTTCATAAGCAACAAATGTTAAAGAGGCAACTATCAGAATTGAAAAAACATTTGAATTTTCTGCATCTAAAGCCATATTTTCTATAAATGTTCCAAAATCAGTTGTTCCGTGTTGCATTAATACAACTGAAATAATAGTCAGAACGACTAATTTGGTATAAACCATCAAATCTTCAATTTTCCCCATTCCATTAACACTCCAAATGTTTATTAATGTAAAAAGACCTATTACACCAATTGCAATTCCTTTTCTAATCCAAATATTATTTGCAAAATCAGTACTACTAATAGTATAAGAAGAAAAAGTGTATGCATATAATGCTAAAGTGCTTATGTAACCAAAAATAATAAACCAACCAATTGCTGATGCTGAAAAATGTGAGTTTGGATAAGTTTTTTTAAAGAATGAGTAAGTTGCTCCTTCATCTCGATAGTATAAACCTAATTTAACGTAAGAATATGCAGCCAATGAAGCGATTAATCCACCAATCACAATTGCAATTGGTGTTAAATTTCCAATCATTGATACGGAAATACCAAGAATAGTGAAAATTCCACCACCTACCATTCCACCTAAAGCAATGGCAATCAATTCTGCTAACCCTAAATTTTTATTTCTTTTTCTATGTTGCGTCATTCTTCTCTTTCGGTATTTTTCTAATTGAGCATAACATGTTTATGTATGAATAGTGCGGTTTTGTATGCGAGGATTTTCCGAAGGAAAATCAGACTTAACAAAAGAGCATTATACTTTGATTGAGCACTAATTTAAGCATTATTTATACACAATATTAACTTGCGTTTTCTATTTCTTTACATTCGGTTAAAGTCGTAATATCAACTGATTGATTTTCAAAATTTACTTTTAAGTATTTTTCTAAACCCTTTATTTCTTTTTCATTGTCAACATATATTAATTTTATGTCACTTAACTCGAATTTCTGCACGTATTTTTCTGTATAATGTGGTTTAGAAGTATTTGTCCATTTTTCGTATACCTCATTTACTTTTCCTTTTGGGGTAATTTCAGAAATAAAGTTCAGTTCGAAAAAACTTTTTCTCCATTCACGCTCATTGTATGCAATTTTTGTTTCTCCAGATTTGTTCTCAACAGTATATGGTTTTAATGCCAACATTTGTTTGAGCGAATTCACGAAATAATTCTCAAATATTATTTTCAATGAATTGATAAATTCATCATTCACATTTTTATCTAACGTATTCAATAAGTCTTCAACCTCCTTATTTAGTGGTTTTAATTTAATATAGTCAGTGAATTTTTCACAATTACATTCACTATAAAAGTCTTTGGCAACTTTCAAAGTTTGAGGTATTATTGAGTTTTCAAAGTTGTTTTTAAAACTTGTTTCCAAATCACTTTTGTTTTTTACATAGAATACCGGATTTAAATCAAATTTTTCAATGATTGTATCTCTGTCAAATACAATTCCATATTTGCCATAGTTTACAACTTCATTTTCTCCAATATCACGAAAAAGTATATTAGAAAAACTTATCATTGGAATTAAGATATTTTTTCCATTAAAAATTTCCTTTGCATATGAGGTGTAAAATCCATTTGAAAGGATAGATTTTACTATATCTAGAGATTTAGTTAAGTGGATTATTTGATTTATTTCTTTCACGGTTGTTTTTAATGTCTCGTCCTAAAATACGGCTACAGGTTAAAATTAAATTATGCTGCATTATTATATACCATATTCGGTGTTTTAAAGTCTAAAGATAAGTGTAATCTTATTTCATTATACAATTTGATTGCATTTTTTACTGCTCTTTTAGCGTGAGCTGTGTTTATAAAGGTCTGATCCATATAAAATTCGTCTTTTAAAATGCCATTTACACGTTCGGCCAGTGCGTTTTCATAGCAATGATTTTCTTCTGTCATACTAATATCAATTTTTTTTCTCTTAAGTATTTGCGTGTAAATATTACTACAATACTGTATTCCTCTATCGGAGTGATGAATAAGTCCTTTAATG
>Ga0256845_1002665_pt1 | contig 12716 bp, 11 predicted proteins | sample RiftiametaG_FD_189101 | JGI IMG/M metagenome (GOLD analysis project Ga0256845, IMG submission 189101) | Tube worm associated microbial communities from hydrothermal vent at the East Pacific Rise, Pacific Ocean - Riftia | ecosystem: Host-associated > Annelida > Integument > Unclassified ... | reverse complement strand
TGAATATTCACAAAATAAACTCCGCTCAAAGCACCTTCAACACTAATAGTTTTTATTGATGAAGTGTTTGAGATATCATGTTGAGAAATTAGTCGTCCACTTATATCATAAATTTCTACTTTCTGTAAATTAACAAAAGATAGGTTCTTAATATAGAATTTACTTTTTGCAGGATTAGGATATAAACTTATAGCATTATTAAGTTCTTCTTCACCTAACCCCAAATTACAAACACCAGCATAATCTATCATTAATTCTTTTCCACAAACTGGTGCACTTGTACTTCTAGCATGCACACTTGATGCTCCAGCAATATTATTTGCTGTTAACACTCGTTGATACTCACTATTTGACAATGCATAATGCATTACATCATTACCATTATCCATTTGAGGAGTTTTATCAATAATATGACCTAATTGATTTCCGTGACCTAATTCATGAAGTGTTACGCTTTCAAAATCATATTGTGTTAAAGCTGGTAATCCAGTTCCAAAATACCAATTAGTACCATCATCAAAAACAATATCTAATTCTGAAACATACCAATTAACTGGTGATGATCCACAACTAGAATACCACGAATAACATGTTCCTAAAACACCTGCTCCTAATTCAGATCCATTATCAAACCTTATAACATTTGTTCCATCTGTAGAAGCACCTACAACGTCAACAGAAGTTCCTGATCCTGCCATAAGCCAATTTACATCAACTGTACAACGCCAAATTTCAAAAGCTCTTTCAAAGGAAGCTTTTGCTCCTGGATGCTCAGTATCATTAAAAAAATCGGTTTGCATTCTCCATGTATAACCATTATTTAAAAAGTCTCCAATGTGTTGTACTTGGTATGCTAATTCTCCATCACCGTAATCTCCTTCAACATTACTTTCTGCATAAGTTATTGTTAAATCTGTTAAAGACGCAATAAATGAACCATCATTATGTGACACTCTAAAATCTCCTGTCCCAGCACTTGATGGAATTTCAACAGTAATTTGTGTATCAGACCAACTTAATATTTGAGTGTCTAATGCATTTATATAAATTGGAAGCCCAAATTGAGTTTCACCTCCAGAATTAGCATCTCTAAACCCCACTATCCCTTGTGTGGTACCAAACCCTGTTCCATCAATTGTAAGAACCGTTTTAGTTCCTGCGGAAGCTACAGAAGGGCTAAAGCTAGTAACAACAGGTGCAAGTAATCCTTTAGCTTGATTTGAAGCATTACCAATAACTTGGGTGTTAAATTTTGCTACTTCTATATATTTAGAATTTGTATACTTCATAATTTCATTATAAAATGACGATGTAATTCCTTTTTTAGCACTAAAAGGATTTCTAACTACATTGTAATACAAATCATATTTATAAAAACCCTGTGTTGTACTATATGATATGTATTTTTTAATCGATGTTTTATTACTTTCACTAATAGTAATATCATTATCATACAAAGTAAAAACACCTATATCTCCTTTTTGAAGTTTCAAACTATGTGAAGCCATTAAAGCTCTTAAACCAACTGCTCCACCAACAGTTATTACCTCAATATTTTTATCAGCTTTCCCCTTAAATACTTTATAAACCTCAATGGTATTTGCTGTATAAATAATATCATGATTGGCATTCCAAAAAGATTGTTTGGAAATAACTTTTCCCTCTACAACTAAACTTGAATTTTCAACTTGTTGTTTTAAAGGTATTTCCTTAAGAGAAAATTGAGCAAATATTTGCTCTGTTGCCGTTAGGCAAAATAGTATTGCTATGAATAAAGTAATCTTTTTCATTTAATTAATTTTTTTGAAAGAGTATCAAATATAACAATTATAAACAAAATATATATTTAGATTCCTTACTTTTATCAAACTTTATATCCTCATAACATGAAATACTCCTCAATTAATAACACCCTCTTTATTGAAAATCGTAAAAATTTTGTAACTAAAATGACAGCAAATAGTTTAGCTGTTTTTAATTCTAACGATATTTACCCAATAAGTGCAGATAGCACATTGCCTTTTGCCCAGCATCGTGATATATTTTATCTAAGCGGCGTAGACCAAGAAGAAAGTATTTTAATTTTATTTCCAGATTGTCCAAATGAAAAACATCGTGAAATTTTATTTTTAAAAGAAACTAATGAGCATATAGCTATTTGGGAAGGCGAAAAACTAACCAAAGAAAAAGCTTTTAAAACCAGCGGAATAAAAACGGTGTATTGGTTGCAAGACATGGAAAAAATCATGTTTGAAATAATGACGCAATGCGAAACCATTTACATTAACACAAACGAACATTACAGAGCTTCTGTAGAAACTGAAACTAGAGAAGACCGTTTCACTAAGTGGTTAAAAGAAAAATATCCTGCACATACTGTTGCAAAAAGCAATCCTATTTTACAACGTTTACGTTCTGTAAAAAATTCTATTGAAATAGATTTAATTCAACAAGCTTGTAATATTACCGAAAAAGGATTCCGCAGAATTTTAAACTTTGTAAAACCTGAAGTTTGGGAATACAATATTGAAGCAGAATTTATGCACGAGTTTTTAAATAACCGCTCAAAAGGATTTGCATACACACCTATTGTTGCTTCGGGAAATAATGCTAATGTGTTACATTATATTGAAAACAATCAACAATGTAAAAGTGGTGATTTAATTCTATTGGATGTTGGTGCAGAATATGCCAATTATTCTAGCGATATGACAAGAACAATTCCTGTTTCTGGTCGTTTTTCAAATAGACAAAAAGCAGTTTATAATGCTGTTAATCGTGTGAAAAATGAAGCTACAAAATTACTAGTTCCTGGAACTATTTGGGCAAATTATCATGTAGAAGTTGGCAAAATAATGACTTCAGAATTATTAGGTTTAGGTTTAATTGATAAAGCCGACATACAGAATGAAGACAAAAATTGGCCAGCATATAAAAAATATTTCATGCACGGAACTTCTCATCATATGGGATTAGACACACATGATTATGGAATTTTAACCGAGCCTATGCAGGCTAATATGGTTTTTACTGTAGAACCTGGAATTTATATTCCTGAAGAAGGTTTTGGTATTCGATTAGAAGATGATGTAGTAATCCAAGAAAAAGAAGAACCTTTTAATTTAATGCGAAACATTCCTATTGAAGCTGATGAAATAGAAGACATTATGAATTCTTAAAAACGCAAAGGGGTTGTTTTTTTAACAACCCCTTTACTAACACACTAAATTCCAATTTACAGTGTAACTAATTCAAATAAATAAGCGTTTAGTTTACCTAGTGTTTTAATTTTATCTTTTGAATGTATTAGTAACGATATATTGTTCTTACTTCCGCCGTAAGAAATCATTCTAATTTTTACATCTTTTAAAATTTGAAACAGTTTAAATGTTTCTTGATGTGTAACAATTGAATGCCCAACCAAACAAACAATACTTTGGTTTTTGTCAACCTCGATTAAAGCAAACTCTTCTAATTCGGTTACTATGTCGTCTAAGTTTTTATCATCATCAATTGTTAGTGATATTGCAATTTCAGACGTTGTAATCATATCTATTGATGTTTCATATACTTCAAAAATTTCAAATACTTTTTTAAGAAATCCATGAGCCTGTAGCATTCTTGCCGACTTTATTTTTATAGCTATAATATTATCTTTTGCTGCTATAGCCTTAATTCCGTTTTCTGTATGATTATTATTTATCAAGGTTCCGAAAGCCTCAGGATTCAAAGTGTTTTTTAATCGTACAGGAATATTATCTGCTCTAACTGGAGTAACTGTTTGTGGGTGCAATATTTTAGCTCCAAAATACGCTAATTCAGCAGCCTCATCGTAAGATAAATTTGAAATTGGTTTTGTGTTTTCAACAAATCTTGGGTCATTATTATGCATGCCATCAATATCTGTCCATATTTCAACTTCTTCAGCTTTAATTACTGCACCAATAATAGTTGCTGTAAAATCGCTTCCACCACGTTGTAAATTTGAAATTTCACCTTTTTCATTTAAACAAATAAACCCTTGTGTAATATAAATTTCTGCATTCTCAACATCTTGAAAAACAGTTTCAAAATTTTGTTTTATATAAAATAAATCAGGTTCTTTCACACTATCAATTCGCATAAAATTTAATGCTGGCAAAAGAGAAGAACTTATACCTTCTTGTTTTAAATAGCAGTTAAATATAAATGTAGAAAGCAATTCACCTTGTGCAAGAATTTCATTTTCTAATACTATAGAAAACTCTTTATAAGTAGAATCTACTAAGAGGCTAAAAACAGTTAAAATATAGTTTTTTACTTCTTCATTTAAAGATTGATTAGTAATTAATCCATCTATTGTATTATAATATGTTTCGTGTAATTTGTTAATTTTGTCTATAGCTTTATTAGGTTGTTTATTCGCTATACTTGAAGCAATTGCAACCAGTTCGTTTGTAGTTCCAGACATAGCGGACAGTACCACAATTTTCTTCTTTCCGTCGTTAATTATATTCTTAACATTGCAAATATTTTCTATAGAACCAACCGATGTGCCTCCAAACTTTAATACTTTCATTCTCATTAATTTAATAACGAAATTATAACTCATTCTTTCAATAAAAATATTTATTGAAAATAATGTTTACATTTACACAAATTGTTAAATAATTAACATGAAAACTGTATCGAATTGTGTTGAAGATATTTTAATAACACAACCTTATTTAGAGGAAGCATTATCTAGAAAAATAATAAACTTTAGCGCTTTAGCAATTGAGCTGACAAAACCTATTGGCGAAATGCTAAAAAAAGAGGTGAAACCTGGGGCGATAATGATGGCTTTAAGACGCTATAATCCACCTACAACATTATCTAATTCAATAAAAATGAGAAGGGTGATTAATAATTTAGGAGATATAACTGTACGCTCAAATTTAACTGATTTTACAATTAAAAATTCCAGTACATTAATACATAATCACGCAAAAATATTAGAGAAAATTAATGATGAATCTAAATTATTTTACACATTTACAAGAGGTATTCACGAAAGTAATATTATTATTTCAAGCAGTTTAAAAGATTTTGTTGTTAATCATATAAAGAAAGAAACTTGCTTAGAAATTCAAGATAATTTATCTGCCATTAGTATAAATTTACCTCCTGATAATTCGAAAATTGCAGGTTTATATTATCACTTTTTTAAACGATTAGCATGGGAAGGTGTGGTTCTTTACGAAGTAATTTCAACAACTAATGAGTTTACCATTTTAGTAGAAGATGAATATGTTGACAAAGCATTTGCTGCCATAAAAAGAGTGAAAGCTTAATTAGAATTCTTTCTAATTAAAAATAAATTCACCAAAACAAAAGTTAATAAAGCTGGCAAAACCCACCCTAAACTATAATTCCCTAAAGGTATTACATCAATAATGTCTTGAATATTATCAGAAGGATCTATAAATTTAATAACATCTGGAATACTAAAAATAAACGTAATAAAAACTACGGTTCTAAAAACTAAAGGTGCTGCAAATTTTTCTGGAAACACATTAAGTAATATTAATATAATAGTTATAGGATAAATAAATAGCAGCACAGGAATCGCAATAACGATTATGGAATTGAAATTTAGCTGACCTATTATTACACCAAAAACACATGCAATTATTGCGGTTACTATATAAACTATTTTTGAATTGTATAATAACCCTTTAAAATAATCGGCAGTTCCAGCAATAATTCCAACAGCAGTTGTAAAACAAGCTAGAGCAATTAAAACACTAAAAATAGTATTTCCAATTTTACCTAAAGATGCTGCACTAATTCCTCTAAGCAAAGTGGCTCTTTGCATATCGTTACTTAAAGTTGAATCAATTTTAATATCAGAACCATAAAACGCTCCAATTGAAATTAATCCCATATATATTATGAATAACCCAAACCCTGCAATAAAACCAGATTTCATTATCAATTGCTTCCGCGCTTCAAAATCTGTGTTATTTTTATAATTTAAAGACACAATAATTACTGCTCCAACTACTACAGCTCCAATAGCATCAAAGGTTTGATAACCTTCTAGAATACCGCTCACAATTGGTGTTTCAAATTGAGATATATTTGTACTCATTTCGGTTGAAAAGAAACCAATTCCTATTACCAATAATAATATAATTACAATTATAGGTGTCAAAAATTTTCCAATAAAATTTAAAATCTTCGAACGGTTCAATACAAATAATAATACTAAAGAAAAATAGATTGAACTTGTAAGTAACGGACTTGTACTAAAAACAGGATAAATAGCAATTTCATGTGTTGCGGAAGCCGTTCTTGGTGATGGAATTGCAACAGAAATTATATAAATTATAATACAATATATAACGCTAAAAATAGGAGATACTTTTTTAGCAAAATCGTACATGGTTCCCTGTAACTTTGCATGTGCTAAAATCCCTAATATTGGAATTACAACTGCGGTAATCATAAAACCAATTGTAACCAAAAACCAATCATCACCAGAATTATATCCTAAAAGCGGTGGAATTAATAAATTTCCAGCTCCAAAAAAAAGAGAAAACAACGCAAAACTTGTAATTAGAATTTCTTTAGTTTTATTTATTAGATGATTTTATCTTTGTTCGAAGATAATTTAAAAAATGATTTTAAAATACAAAGGCATCAATGTTTTTTATACCGATAATGGTAAAGGAAATGTTGTTGTATTACTTCATGGGTTTTTAGAAAATTCGAGTATGTGGAAGCCTTTTCTCCCTCAACTCTCAAAAAACAATAGAATTATTTGTATTGATTTATTAGGTCATGGAAAAACTGAGTGTTTAGGCTACATACACACTATGGAGCAAATGGCTGAAGTTGTTAATACTGTTCTTAAACATTTAAAAATTAAGCATTCAACATTTATTGGTCATTCTATGGGTGGTTATGTTGCTCTCGCTTTCGCGGAAAAAAATCCACAATATTTAAAAGGGTTATGTTTAATGAATTCTACTGCAATTGCTGACAGCAACATAAAAAAACAAAACAGAGATCGAGGTATTATTGCTGTAAAACAAAACCATAGGACATTTATACGAATTGCAATCAAAAATTTATTCAGACAAAAAAACAGAATTATTTTCTCTGAAGAAATTAAACAAACAATAGAAGATGCATTACAAACACCTTTACAAGGTATTATTGCTGCACTTGAAGGCATGAAAATCAGGAAAAATAGACAAATATTACTTTATAATACTCATTATAAAAAAATGATGATGATTAGTAAAAAAGACCCTGTACTAGATTACAATTCTTTAATTAATCAAGCTAAAAAAGCGGGAGTTAAAATAGTTGAATTTCCTGATGGACACATGAGTCATATTGAAAATAAAAGTAATTTCTTATATGAATTAGTGTATTTCATCGAAAATTAACAACACTTTATCGTTAATTTGAATATTTTGTTTATGTTTATAGTCCCAAAATTATAGAACATGCAAAAAACTACCAACAACAAATCTACTTTTATTCCTAAAATATATTGCAATTTATTTGGTCATGATTATGAAGTAACAAAAAAGGTTACTTATCACGTTAAAGAATATACTTGCAGACATTGTAAAAAAGAGTTAACAACAAACAGTAACGGGAGTTTAATTGAACTTACACCTAAGTTTAGAGAAATAAATAGCATTTTAGAAAGAATACACAACAGCAGAAAGATGCGTTTAAAGGAAAAAGCTATCGCTTCATCGATTTATCGACAAGTTGTTAATAACTTTTAAATTTCTTTCATACTTTTAAGTTCTCTCCTTGAGTAATTTAATTTATAGTTAAAAAGTGAAAAGCATCCAATGTAAAGTATTTGGTCATGATTATAAAGTAACACGAGATGTTACGTATCATGTAAAAGAATATGCATGTAAAAACTGCAAAAAAGAATTAACAACTAACAGTAGCGGAAATTTAATAGAACTTACCCCAAAATTTAAGGAAATAAATGATGTTCTAGAAAGAATTCATCTTAAACGTATTAATAAAAAAGCTAAAATTAATACAATAGAAAAAAATCTATTAGTTTTTAGTCACTAAAATTTTTCCAGCCTTGTGCTTTAAGAGGTATTTTAGTATTAGCTCTTGTAACTAAATGCATCCCTGCTTCTACTTCTCTCATATGTCCTATTATTGAAAAATTCGGATTTGCTTTAATTTTTGAATAATCATCTTGTGAAATTGTAAACAAAAGTTCATAATCTTCACCTCCATTTAAAGCTACAGTTGTACTATCTATATTAAATTCTTCACAGGTTGAAATAATTTGAGGGTCTAACGGAATTTTATCTTCATATAAATCACAACCCACTTTACTTTGTTTGCATAAATGTAAAATTTCAGAAGAAAGTCCATCACTAACATCAATCATTGATGATGGTTTCACATCTAAATCCTTGAGTAGTTTTGCAATATCTTTTCGTGCTTCTGGTTTTAATTGACGTTCAATAATATATGAGTACATTTCCAAATCGGGTTGACTATTCGGGTTCACTTTATATACTGCTTTTTCACGTTCTAACACCTGCAAACCCATATAAGCACCACCTAAATCACCAGTAACAACAAGTAAATCGTTAGGTTTTGCTCCATTTCTATAAACCTCATTTTCAACTTCACCAATAGCAGTAATAGAAATTAAAAGCCCTGTGGTAGACGATGTTGTATCACCACCAATAACATCTATATTATAAATATTAGCAGCAGTTTCAATTCCTGCATACAAATCTTCTAATGCTTCTAACGGAAACCTATTTGAAACTGCTATTGAAACCGTTATTTGTGTAGCTTTTGCATTCATTGCATACACATCAGATAAATTTACAACAACCGCTTTATAACCTAAATGTTTTAATGGCATATAACTTAAATCAAAATGCACACCTTCAACAAGTAGATCCGTTGTTACAACAACCTTATTTTTTTTAAATTCTAAAACAGCAGCATCGTCACCAATTCCCTTAATTGTAGATTTATGATTAATTTTAAAACTCTTTGTTAAATGTTCTATAAGAGCAAACTCACCTAAATTACTTAGTGGTGTATGTTGTTTATTTTTATCTTCTATCATAACTGCAAAAATAAGAAGCTTATTTTTATTAAACCGATGAATAACCATCAATTTTAACATAAAAATCAATTAATATTTACTTCTTTTTACTTATTATTACTAAACAATATAAGTTTAAAAGAAAACGTTTTAATAAAAGCTGTAATTTTAAAAAGAATTCTTAAAAAATTAATTTAAGTATGATTCCATTTAAAAAAAGTATTACTCATTTTAAAATTTTAATGATAAGTAGCTTTTTACTTTTTATTATTCAATCCTGTGATAACGAACTTGTAGAGCCTATCATAGAAGAAACTAATAACCCAACTGCACAATTTCCTTGCACAAATGGTTTCGCAGACATTTACCCATGTAACGATTACGATTTAATGGCACATTTACCATTAAGTACTTTTGGAGCTTCTGCTGGAAATGATTCTTGGGGCTGGACAGACCCAACTACAGGAAAAGAATATGCTTTAATGGCAACAAATGTTAATATTGCTTTTGTTGATATAACAACACCAAATAACCCTGAATTAATAGGAACTCTTCCAACAGCAACAGTTAGTAGTTCTTGGAGAGATGTTAAGGTTTATAATAATCATGCTTTTGTAGTAAGTGAAGCCTCTAATCATGGTATGCAAGTATTCGATTTAACTCGTTTAAGAAATGCTACTAATCCACCTGAAACTTTTACAGCAGACACTCATTTTACAGATTTTGGAAGAGCTCATAATATTGTAATTAATGAAGCCAGTGGTTATGCATATATAGTGGGTACGAATAGAAATGGTCCATTTGCAGGTGCACCATTATTTATTAATATTCAAAACCCAACGTCACCAGTTTCAGAAGGCGGTTTGGATGAAGGCAGTTATTCGCATGATGCACAAGTTATAACATACAATGGTCCAGATTCAGATTATACAGGTCATGAAATACTGATTGGAAGTAATGAAAATGAAATTGTTATTGCAGATGTAACAGACAAAGCTAACCCAACAACAATTTCAACTATTAGTTATAGTAATGTTGGTTACGCTCACCAAGGTTGGTTTACAGAAAACATGAACTATTTTATTGTAGGAGATGAATTAGATGAATTAAACACGGGCATCAATACAAGAACATTAGTTTTTGATTTCTCCAACTTAGACAACCCAACTTTACACATGACTTATTCGGGAAGCAATTTAGCCATCGACCATAACGGCTATGTAAATGGAAACACATTTTTCTTAGCAAATTATAGAGCTGGAGTTAGAATGATTGATATTTCAGATATTGATAACTCAAACATGACTGAAATTGGTTTTTTTGATACGTATCCAGAAAATAATGGAGCCAACTTTAATGGTGCTTGGAATGTTTACCCATATTTTGCTAGTGAAAATATCATTATAAGCGATATTGACAGAGGTCTATTTATAATTAAAAAAAGTGATTTATAAACTAATATTATGAATCTAAAAAGAAGCTCTTTACTAATTTTTTGGGCTTTATATGCTTCCCTTTTTACAAACTGTTCAAATGATGTTACACCAAAAAATAATGGTGATAATTTTGAAGTCGATTTTGTAAAAACTCTTGGTGGCAGTAAAAATGAAAGCGCACAAGCCATAACAAAAACACAAGATGGCGGTTATGCCATTTTGGGGTTTGCACAAAGTATTGATGGAGATATTTCAAACAAAACAAACGATTCATTTGATTATTGGCTACTTAAATTTGATGCTAACGATAACCTGCAATGGCAAAAAACGTATGGCGGAAGTGACAATGATAGAGGAAGCGATATTGTTCAAACAAACGATGGTGGTTATGCTATTTTTGGGTTTAGTCAAAGTAATGATACTGATGTAACAGAAAATGCTGGAGCAAGTGATTTTTGGATATCTAAACTAGATGCATTTGGAAATATTTCTTGGGAAAAATCTTTTGGATTCGCAGGAGCAGATAATGGAATTTCTTTAATTCAAACAAACGACAATGGTTATTTATTAACTGGCGTTTTAGACGTTTCTGCTTCTGGTGGTTTAGGCAATAGTAAAACAACACATTCAAAACATGCTGGTGGTGATTATTGGGCAATAAAACTTAATGCTAGTGGAGATGAAGAATGGTTTAAGTTTTTTGGAGGTTCTTTTACAGATACACCTTATGATGTTATTCAAACAGATGATAACGGATATATAATTGTCGGCTCGTCTGATAGTGATGATGTTGATATAAAAGCAAACAACGGTTCGTATGATTTTTGGGTGATTAAAATTTCAGAAACAGGAACGCTAATTTGGGAGAAATCTTTTGGAGGTTCTCAAATTGACGAAGCAAGAGCTATTACAAATTCTGGTGATGGAAATTATATCATAGTTGGCGATACTAGAAGTAACGATTTAGACGTTTCAAGTAACAATGGAGCTGCTGATTTGTGGATTATTAAAATATCCCCAACTGGTAATTTAATTTGGGAAAAATCTTTTGGAGGTAATAGTTTTGATGTTGGTAAATCTATCTCTAAAACACAAGATAACGGATTTATAATTTCTGGGAATTCGCGAAGTTCTAATGGTGATATTACAGCTAATCAAGGGCAAAATGATGCATGGGTTTTAAAAATAAATGCAAATGCAGATATTAAATGGCAAAAAACAATTGGAGGTTCTGATATTGATTTTGCTTTCGATGCTATTGAATTAAATGATAAATCTATTATTATAGTTGGAGAATCTAGCAGTTCAGATATTGATATCCCTAACAATAAAGGGTTTACCGATTTGCTAATAATAAAAATCGAATAAATGAAAAGAATAGCCTCAATATTATTCACCTGTTTACTTCTTGTATCCTGTAGTGAAGATGATGGTGATACTGTTACACAAATAAAAACAACATTCAATTTCACTCATAATTGGGACGGAACGCAGGTTACAAATGCAGATTTTAATACTATTCAATATACAAATGCCAATGGTGAAGAATTAAGCATTGAAAAACTTCGATATTTAATTTCAAAAATCACATTTCAAAAATCAAATGGCGACACATTTATTTTTGATGATTATAATTTAGTAGATGTTACAAATAATACAAATCTGTCTTTTTCATCAACAACCACAATTCCAACAGGAAATTATACAAAAGTATCTTTTATTTTCGGTTTTAATAATGATGATAACTACAATAATAATTACACAAATTTAAATTCAGCTTCTTGGAGTGTTCCTGCAATGCTTGGTGGCGGCTATCACTATATGCAATTAGAAGGAAAATTTATTAACAACGCAACAGCAGAAACTGGTTATGCTTATCATGCTATACAAGCGGTAGATAATTCTAGTGCAACTCAAATTTTTGAAAACACCTTTTTTGAAGTTAATTTAGGCACTGTTGTAATAACCAATGACGCCATTTTTAATATTAAAATGAATATTGCTGAATGGTTTAAAAACCCAAATACTTGGGATTTAAATGCGCTAAACAATATGCTGATGCCAAATTATGATGTATCAAAACGGCCAAAATGTTTTTAGTTTAGAATCTATAACTCAATAATTTTATTTGAAAAAATGGACAACACATATCGTTCTACTTTTGTTTATTTGTTTTTCTTGTGAAAACGAATCCG
>Ga0256845_1002664_pt1 | contig 12716 bp, 9 predicted proteins | sample RiftiametaG_FD_189101 | JGI IMG/M metagenome (GOLD analysis project Ga0256845, IMG submission 189101) | Tube worm associated microbial communities from hydrothermal vent at the East Pacific Rise, Pacific Ocean - Riftia | ecosystem: Host-associated > Annelida > Integument > Unclassified ... | reverse complement strand
AGCATGTGTTGAGACTGTCAGTGTGCCACTGGGCATGGGTTCTCCTTACAAAGTATGTTTGCCATTTAAAAGATTAATTCAAAAGAAGAATGATTTTTTTGATATACTCATCTTTGAAGTATATATATAGTACTCAGGAATATGTGACAACAGGTTTGGCAGGATATGGATAATAGATGAAAAATATCTGGATGATCAGCAGAGAGTATGGGGATCTGGCCGGAGCAGGTGGGGTGAAGGATGTGGTTCGCCAGCTGTCAGAGGCACTGGCACGCTGGTCTGGACGATCATTGCACGTGGTCTTACCTCTTTATGGTTTCATGGATGCAGAGGAGCTGGGATTTGAGCTGTTGATGGACCCATCTTCTTGCGATCACCCTCTGCAGTTGCATATTGATATGCATCAACCTGACCTGGAAATTTGGGAAGATATACGTTTTTTTTATAAAAAATCAAAAAAAGTACATATCTATCTTGTTGATGCCCTTCGCTATCAACAAAAATCTGCTGTCTATACCTACACGATAGATGATGAGAATCGTGAAAAATGGCAGAAAAAATCTACGGGCCATCATGATTATTTTGCCATGAATGTGTTGCTGCAAAAGGCTGCAATTGAACTTATGATTGTTTTGCAGATACGGCCCGATGTTATTCATTGTCATGATGGACATACTGCGCTTCTTCCTGCTTTTTTACGGGAAATGCCAGGGTATCGTAGCTATTTTCGTCAAACAGGATGTCTGGTCACTGTGCACAATGGTGGCCATGGATACCATCAGGAGATTGCAGATATTCCGTATGCTCTTTCGGTAACTGGCCTGCCGGATCGGGTTGTTCTGGATAATCAGCTGGATCGTAAATTTGACCCGTTTCTGGTGGCAGGTGCTTATGCGGTTATAAATACGGTGAGTGAAAAATATGCTAGGGAACTTCAGGAGACTGAAAACGACAAATTGACCGGCTGGCTTGGCCATGAGCTAAAGCGGCGAGGTGTTCACCTTGAAGGGGTGACCAATGGTATCGACCCTTCGCTTTTTTCTTCATCTGTTCTTGTTGATTCAGAAGAAGAAAGTGAGTTTTTGTTTAGTCCTGGCAATGAAAAAGATGATCTTGACGGCAAAAAACGGTTCAAACAGTTTTTTCTGGATCATATGCTGGAACTGGCAAATATACAGGGTGTGGAATATTCCGGAGAGCTGGCAGCCGATGTGCAAAAGCCGCTGTTTACTTTTGTTGGCCGCCTCAGTGAGCAAAAAGGAGTGGATACTCTTTTGGAAGTACTTCCTGTTTTCATGAAAAAGAACGAGCAGGCACAAATGGTTATCCTTGGAAATGGTTCTGCTGAAATAGAATCACGTCTTGAAAATTTAGCTCGAACGGAATTACGGGGAAGGTTGTGCTTTTTTAATGGCTTCAGCCCAAAACTTGCTAACAGTGTTTTTGCTGCAGGTGATTTTTTTGTTGTACCGTCACGCTATGAACCGTGTGGATTAACGGATTTTATTGCCCAGCTTTTTGGGTCTGTTCCGATTGTTCGTCATGTAGGTGGCCTGGTAAAAGTTGTGAATGATGTTACAGGTATTGCTTATGCAAGCGGGCAGCCATCAGGACTTTTTTCGGCGTTGGGACGAGCCTTAGAACTTTTTAATGACCTTCCCGCCAAAAGAGCAATGCAGTTGAGGGCCGTTCAGGAAATTGAAAAAAACTATACCTGGACCAAAGTGATGCAAAGATATCTTCACTTGTATCGCTTGGCACAAATGGCTCAGGTAGAAAAGCACCAATAAACATACGGTCACTTTGCACGATGGAGTGATTGTAAAGATGAAGGGAGAAAACTATGACAGTGAAAATTGGCATCAACGGATTCGGTCGTATTGGTAGAAATATTTTTAGAGCATTGAGCAGGGATGAAATGTTTGCAGATATTGAGGTGGTGGCAATCAATGATTTAACTGATAACGGTACTCTGGCTCATCTTTTGAAATATGATTCTGTAATGGGCATCTATGAAAAAGATGTTGAGAGTGATGAAAAAGGTATAACCGTTGATGGCAGACATATTATGGTGTCGGATCATCGCAATCCTGTTGATATTCCCTGGGGCGATATGGGTGTGGAGTATGTTGCGGAATGCACAGGTATCTTCAGGGATGCTGAATCGGCTCAGGCGCATATTGATGCGGGCGCCAGTAAAGTAGTTATTTCCGCTCCCGCTAAAGGCAATATTAAGACCTTTGTTATGGGAGTAAATGAAGATGAGTATGATGCGACCATTCACCATGTTGTTTCAAATGCGTCCTGTACCACTAACTGTCTGGCACCTTTTGCGAAAGTAATTCTCGATACCTTTGGTATTAAACGAGGTCTGATGACCACGATTCATGCCTATACCGGGGATCAGAGACTACTTGATTTCCCCCATTCTGACCCCCGCCGGGCAAGGGCTGCTGCACTTTCAATGATCCCCACAAAAACAGGTGCTGCGGCGGCTGTTTCCCTTGTTATTCCTGAGTTGAAAGGAAAATTTGATGGTCTTGCGGTCAGAGTACCGACACCAACCGTTTCTCTTGTTGATGCGGTGATGGAGGTCGAAAAAGAGACGACGGTGGAGGAGGTAAACCAGGCTCTTGCTGAAAGGGCAAACAGGTTTATGGGGTATACGGATTTACCTTTGGTGTCCATTGACTTTCAGGGGGATGCGCATTCTTCAATTATTGATGCTCAATCAACAAAAGTTATAGGCTCCACGGTAAAAGTAATGAGCTGGTATGATAATGAATGGGGGTATTCTAATAGAATGCTCGATCTTATTCTGCATATGGAAGCGAACAAGGCAATATGATTTGTGCAGTTAAATATTGATCAAAAAGCGCTTTTGAAGATCCTTTCAAAAGCGCTTTTTTCTTTCCCCCTAATGGAAATATTCATTATAATAGGGAAGTACTGTACATGTTTCTTGTTTTTCTTCAGAGATCTTACGTAATAAGGTTCTAACAGTAATGGATAATATGAAAGACAGCCATATGGTAGGTGAGCCCATTGAATCGGACGCTCTAAAAGCAAATTTGCTTGAGACAGCAGGGCAGGTTGTAATTGACAAAGAATTTTTTATCCTGCTTGAAGTGGTTGAGAAATATAAGGGGCTTTACTCAACCCTTGAAAAACTTTTGTATGAAATTTGTCATCCATTTCGCAACTGGAGAATAGTCCTGCCGCAATTGCGTAGTTTTGCCTTGAAAAATATTGGTCACTACAGAAACCACGAGCGGGGACCGGAGGCGTTTGCCCTCTTTTCCAGACTGTTTTTTGATGTTTTAAGGGATACACAGCGGGATACTGTTCTTTTGTCTCAAGGGATCGGAGCGATGATGGTCTGGCTGGATAAGACGATACTCCAGTTTTCTGCCTCTGACTTGCAACGGTTCGGGCCGGTGCTAAATAACACCTTTTACCAAATCTCCGCACTGGATCAGGAAAATCGTCCTGTGATGATGCAGATTGTGCATGGACAACATCCGGTGACGAGAATTGCCAACCATCTGTTGACACTTGTAGAAAAAGATGATGGTGATTTTGATTTTGTTCCCCTTGGTACCCTGGTAAAAACTATTCTGACCAGGTGTTATGACTATTGGCTGCATGAAGATGATCCTCTGGGCTGGTTTCTGGACAGGTGTAGTATTCCCCGTGCTGATTTTCACTCTTCACAGCTCTTTACTACTATTTCCCATGAGGCAATGGAACAGCATCTCGCGGCTTTACAAGCGCTCGATCTTACGCAGGATGGACTGGCCGATTTGAAAACAATGCTCTCCCTGCCAGCACATATTGATATTGTAAAATACTATCGGGCAATGCCCAATAAGCTTGTGGAGGCAGAGGAGGTCTTCAGCCAGATTGAAGAGAAAGGAAGCAGCCGTCTGCACCGTTTCCATGAAAACAGAAAATTACTTTTTCTGTTTAAAATCATGGATACCAAAGGATTATATCTAATACATGAAGAGACTCTCAGGGAGATAAACAGGAGTCTTGTTCTCTTAATCAGACAGCAGAGTTTTGAAGAGATTGAAGAATTTCTTTTGACCACCTTTTCTTTGCTTAAAGCAAATGTCCGTAAATATCCACACACTTCACTCCAGTGTATCCAGGTGATTGGTGGTGAGGTCTTTGACCGGAATAATAGCCGAATGGTTGAAGCTTTCCTTTGGGGGGTGGTACGTTTTGGTTTCCAGCACGCCAATGTCGTTGGTGTGGATGAAAACTGGCAGCCATTGTCCAATCCTGCCCATCTTGCCAATATAAGGGTGTGGCTCCATCTGATTATGCGTGAACCCAAATGGTGCTCAACGCTGTTTTCTGCACTGATTATTCATTTAAAATTATCGGGCACCTGTGTCAGAGATACGGATCTGTTTCAACGGGATATTACCCAGCTATTGAATCATCCAATTGAACCCATCTATAATCTGTCCAAACAATTTACCAAATTGATGCCGGTATTTTTTAATGAAATTGGCTCAGAAGGTGAATTGCGGGATGTGTCGACGGAACTTGATGAAATTCATAAGCGCAAAGATGTACTGATACATTTTTTGCGTAAACAGGGGCATGTTGAAAGCTCAAATCTCATCGTAGATTTTATTCAGGCGATTTTTCTTTTCTGGAAAACAAAAGATAAATCGCTGCTGATTCACTACATCCCTGAAGAAGTATACAGCCAGGTAGAAACAAAGGGCAGGTTTGTTGATGAGCAACATATTCTCAGTATGCGCTTTTGGCAGAAGTTCGGGATTGACAGAATTCAGAATATTCTGTCTCTCGACAGTGAAGAAATAGCCGATTTTCTGGTTCAGCAAGATGATCTGAGCAGTAGTGAAATAAACCGGTTCAGGTTGTTGATTCGGATGTATAAACTTCTTTTTAAAAAATATAAACTCGGCTTTCAGCAGTTACAGTCCGAGATTATGCAGGCGGTAAATGATGGTTTCCCAGAGATGGAACGTCTGCTCTCCGATCTTGAAAATTCTGATACTGAGCACTGCCTCGAAGCACTGCTTACAACGCTTGAGGGGTTGAAGGAGATTATTCTTTCGCCAGAAACTTTTGAAGCACGGGAGGATATTTACTACAAAAGACACATTGCCGTTGATATTCCTTCTGTTTATGGTCGCTATAAAGAGCGGAAATTTGATGCCCTCAGTCTGACCTTTCGGTTGGAAAATTTTGCAAATCTGTATCTTGAGGAACTGCCGAAAACTGTCAATCTGTCGATTATTACCCAGGCAACATTTTATAATATTGTCCGCTGTATAAAACTTTTTATGCGAGCCCTGGCAATTGATGGTATCACCTCCAGAAGATTATCCACCCATCTGTCCCTGCTTGAAAATTCACTTAAGGTAAGGCGGGTCTCCTACACCCAGTATCTTGATATTTTCAGGGGTATGTCGGAAGGGGTAAAAGATATCATTTACGCGTTTTATACCAATATTCATCAGAACAACCTTTCGATGATTATTCCGCAGATTGGTCCTGAAAATTTGCTGGAAAAATTTAGTGGCCTCTACGATGAGCAGGAGGTTGGAACATCGGTTCAACGCCTCTCGGAGGTGTTTTTCAGGGAATTAATTTCATCAACATTTGGTCTTCAGCATCTTGATAATTTTATTTTAAGGATTCTGCAAACTCTTGAAAATCAAAAAGATTTGTTGGATCAGGAGAAACTTGATCTGCTGATGACCTATAATCCGAATAAAGCTGTGTCGCTTTTGCACGATCTCAATCCCTATACCAACAGTCTCATCCACCTTGGTAACAAAGGTTTTAACCTGGCATTGCTCACTTCTGACAACAAACCAGTTCCACCTGCATTTGTCATTACCACGGAAATATTTCGTTGTCGTGAAATTGTGTTTGGCTATTCGGAGACCCGAAAAGAATTTATGCAGCGTATTCGACAGGCTTTAAATGAAGTTGAAAAGCAGACGGGCAAAGTCTTTGGTTCTCCCCGTTCACCACTTCTTCTTTCGGTCAGAAGCGGGAGCGCTATTTCCATGCCGGGTATGATGGCAACTATTCATAATGTCGGCTTTAATGAAGAGCTTATTGAAGAGTGTATTGCCCATCATGGTAACGGGTATCTGGCCTGGGATAATTATCGGCGTTTTCTGCAATCCTGGGCGATGATTTCCGGGGTTGGTAGAGAAGATTTCCAGGTTCTTATGAACAATGCCAAAGAAAAACATAATGTTAAATTTAAGCTCCATTTTTCCTCGGATGAGATGAAGGATCTTGCCCTTTCCTATCAGAAACTTATACGACAGCGGGGGCTTGGCATTCCTGATGATCCCTGGCTGCAGCTTGTCAATGCCGTGGAGCTTGTTCTTGATTCGTGGGATGCGGAAAAAGCGGTGGATTATCGAAGGATTATGGATGTGTCGGATTTCTGGGGCACAGCTGTTATTGTGCAGGCTATGGTCTTTGGCAACCGTAGTGGTAGTTCTGGCTCTGGTGTGGTTTTTACTGCACATCCTTATCGAAAGGTGCAACGCGTAGCGCTCTGGGGGGATTATGCTTATGGAGATCAGGGAGAAGATATCGTTTCAGGACTGGTGACCAGTCGGGCTATTTCTGTAGAACAGGCAACACTTGATGGCCGGTCGGTGGAACAGACCATGGAGGTGCGTTTTCCAAAAATTTATAAAGAGTTGCTGGAAATTTCCAGGGAACTGGTTTATGAAAAACGATGGAATCCACAGGAAATTGAGTTTACCTTCGAAGGGCCGGAAGCAGATCAGCTTTTTATACTGCAGACCAGGGACATGATTACCATTAAAAAGAAGGAACATCTCAATGTCTTTGTTGAGAGTGAGGAACTGGAGAGTGCTCATCTTGGCAAGGGTGTGGGTGTTTCCGGGTCTGCGCTTTCGGGAAGAGCTGTGTTTACTGAAGAAAATATACAAATGTTGCGTGAGTCAGATCCGCAGTCTCCGATTATTCTGATTCGACAGGATACTGTGCCTGAGGATATTAAGGTTGTGAGTATGGCTGATGGTCTTCTTACTTCGCGGGGAGGCCAGACGTCACATGCTTCAGTTGTTGCAGTCCGTCTGGAAAAGACTTGCGTGGTTGGTTGTCGACGTTTGAAAGTATTTGAAACCGAAGAATATTGCATTATTGCGGGAGTGCGCATTGGTTTTGGTGATCCTGTTTCCATTGACGGAAGAAATGGCCAGGTCTTGAATGGCATCCATCCTATAGTAGAAGAGTATCATATCCTGCCGATATAATATTGTTGGTTTGAGTGGAGGAAAAAATGTCTGCGATAAAATTTAAAAAGGGGCCGAAGCTGTTTTCTGTGGCAAGAAAAAAAGCGTTGAGACTCGATATTCCGCAGGAAAAGGGTGTAAATCTTGCGGAACTGATCAACAGGATTCAGATAAAAGAAGGTAATGAGCCATGTTTTCAGCAGAAGAGAACCTGTTCAGAAGCCTCGTGCTGCTGGCAGGCATCCTGTAAAGTCAAAATGGCAAAGTGAAAAAAATAAAAACCCAATAAATATACTGAGCCAGTTTTTTATATAAGGGGATAAATTAATCGCGTGTACTCGGGACACCTATTTTTTTTAAAATGAATCCTAACGGACAGAACTTGGTAAAACCAAACTGAAAGAGATTTAGACCGACAAAAGCTGTGAAAAACAACCAGTAACTGCTGTGAAAAATGGGGCTCGCTTCAACGCCAAGGGCAAGAGTGAAGAGGATAAAAAATCCAGCTATTGTATGTATCCAGTCTGTAATGATCATATAAGTACTCCGTCTTGTCTGTGGGATTTTGAAAAAAACTTCAATCCCGAAATTAAAAGTTTGGACAGAAAAGAGTACGCATTTTTTGGATAAGTTCAAGGATTCGGTTGTCAGTTATTTTATTGTAAATAAAATTGGCATCTTTTCGATAGTCTATAATGCCCTGACCACGTAGTATGTTTAAGTGTTGAGAAACATTGGCATTGGTGGTTTGAACCTGGTCTCGTATTTCACCAACAGAAAGCTCTTTATCCTGTAGAAGGCAGAGAATTTTCAGCCGAATGGGGTGGGACATTGACTTGAGAAGTTTTGACATTGCGTCAATCTGTTCGTCTTGCATATTCTCTCCCTAATCCCGCTGGGCGGGATAAATATCTTACGAAAATTCTTGTAATTCAAAGCAATATTGATACCTTACTTGAAGGTATTTCGCTCTTCAATTTAATAGTTTTGTAGGCATTGTAAAGCACTTTCTCTGTTTTAACAGCATATTTTTCTCTTTCTGATAGAGATAAACTTGAATCTCACCGGAGAAAAGGGTTAATTGAGATCAATTTTCTTTGGTAGTGTCTCTTTTACAAGGAGGTGTCAGTACAATGAAAAAGAAGCTTTTGACTTCAGAAAATGTTTGCTTGCAGATAATTGATGTTCAACAGAGTTTGATGTCGAAGATCGTCAACGCCGACAAAATTGCTGCGACGGTAGAGTTATTCGTACATTGTGGCAGGATTTTCAATATCCCAATGGTCGCCAATACCCAATATAAAAAAGGGTTGGGATCATATGTACCAAATATTGAGCCCCTTGTTACCGACATTCCATGCTTCGATAAGGTTGAGTTTAATGCAGTAGCGAACAGTGAAACCGAAGCTTTTGTGGATAATCTTCCTGAGTCGGTGACAACCATGGTTCTTGTCGGGGTGGAAACGCATATCTGCGTGTATCAGACCGCCATGGGGTTGTTACAGAAGGGATTTGCAGTCTGGGTGGTTTCTGATGGTGTTTCTTCTAGAAGTGTGGAAGACCATCAGAACGGAATTGCAAGGATGCTTAGTGAAGGTGTTACCGTCGGCTCAGCTGAAATGTTGATCTATGAATTACTTGGTAAAGCAGGCACACCACAGTTTAAACAGATTTTGCCATATATTATTGGCAGATGCTAATTAAAAAAAATACATGTTGTGAGATAGTTAATTATGAAAGGAAATGAAATCCGCAGTCGTTTTTTAGAATACTTTAAAGCAAAAGGCCACACTACTGTTGACAGTTCTTCTCTCGTCCCCAAAGACGATCCTACCCTTCTGTTTGTCAATGCAGGGATGGTTCAGTTTAAGACGGTTTTTATGGGCGAAGACAAAAGAAATTACGTGCGTGCGGTGAGCAGTCAACGTTGTGTGCGTGCGGGTGGCAAACATAATGATCTCGAAAATGTAGGATATACCGCTCGTCATCATACTTTTTTTGAGATGCTGGGTAACTTTTCCTTTGGTGACTATTTTAAAGAGGATGCTATTCAATTTGCGTGGGATTTTCTCACTGTGGAGTTGGGAGTTCCCGCTGAAAAACTCTGGATATCTATCTTTGATGATGATGATGAAGCATATGAACTCTGGGATAAAATAGATGATCTGCCCAAAGGGCGAATTGTCAGAATGGGTGAGAAAGACAATTTCTGGGCCATGGGAGATACAGGCCCCTGTGGGCCTTGCTCCGAAATACACATAGACCAGGGTGTTGAGGCGGGATGTGGTCGGGCTGATTGCGCTCTTGGTTGTGACTGTGATCGGTTCCTTGAACTCTGGAATCTCGTTTTTATGCAATTTAACCGCGCAGAAGACGGCACAATGGCACGGTTGCCTAAACCGAGTATTGACACAGGAATGGGGTTGGAGCGAGTTGCCGCAGTGCTGCAGGGCAAATTCAACAATTATGACTCTGATCTTTTTACCCCAATTCTTGCCACTTTGGAGAAATTGTCAGGCAAAATCTATGGAAAAAATAGTCAGGATGATACTGCCATGCGGGTTATTGCTGATCACGCCAGAGCGACAACATTTCTGGTTTCTGATGGTGTTCTCCCTTCCAATGAAGGGCGGGGCTATGTTCTGCGTAGAATCATGCGTCGTGCCGTTCGATACGGCAAACACCTTGGTTTGGAAAAACCGTTTATGGAACAGGTAACCGGTACGGTAATAACAGAGATGCTTGGAGCATATCCTCATCTGGAAGGTGCTCGTTCTCTTTTGAAAAAAGTTGTTAACAATGAAGAGGAACGTTTCCGTGAGACACTGGAGCATGGACTGGCTTTGCTGGATGAAGAGATCACAAAGGTTATGGATACCTCTTCAAAGGTGATTTCTGGCAATTTTATCTTTAAACTCTATGACACCTTTGGATTTCCCTTTGATATTGTCAGGGATATTGCCCTTGAAAAAGGCCTGAGTTTTGATGAGTCCGGCTTTCTGGATGAAATGGAGAATCAACGGAAAAAATCACGCCTTTCCAGGAAGGGTGAAGGTGTGAAGCTGTTTGGTGAAGGTGTGAAAACACTGATTGCTGAAGGAAAAACAGCTGAATTTGTTGGGTATGATACATTATCCGTCAGAGTTCCGGTGAGTGGTTTGCTTAATGAAGCTGGTGACAGGGTCAATACTTTAGCTGTCGGGCAAAAAGGATGTTTGTACACAGAAACAACACCTTTTTATGCAGAGTCCGGTGGTCAGGTTGGTGATACGGGGGAAGTGACGTGGTCTGGTGGCAAGGCAAAGGTGATCTCGACTTCAGTTGAGGGTGAGAAAATTATTCTTCACAATATTATCGTTGAGCAGGGAGATATTGCAGAAGGTGACGAAGTCAGTTTATCGGTTGCAGCGAAAAATCGTCGTGCAACGGCGGCCCATCATTCTGCAACGCATCTTTTGCAGGCTGCCCTGCGCTCGGTGCTTGGCGATCATGTGAAACAAGCCGGTTCTCTTGTTGGCCCCGACAGATTGCGCTTTGACTTCACGCATTTTTCACCAGTGACAGCGGATGAAACTGAGGCGATCGAGTTGATGGTCAATGAAAAAATATGGGAAAACACACAGGTTGTGACCCGTATACTGGCCAAAGACGAAGCTCTCAAAGAGGGGGCGACGGCACTTTTCGGCGAAAAGTATGACGAGGATGTCCGGGTCGTTTCGATGGCCGATTTCAGTAAGGAACTGTGTGGAGGAACTCACGTTGCAGCATCCGGTGAAATCGGTGTTTTTAAAATATTATCAGAAACAGGTATTGCCGCTGGAGTCAGAAGGATAGAGGCGCTTGCGGGCTATGCTGCATATGCGGATATTCAGTCATTGTACAGGCGTGAAGCTGCAACGGTATCTCTTCTTAATGCAGGTAGTGGTGGCCAGATACCTGTAAAAGTGAAAAGCTTGCAGGATAACCTGAAAGCGATGGAAAAACAGGTAGCAGACCTTTCAACCAAGCTTGCCAGTTCAGATTTGGATGATGTTCTTAAGGGGGCGGCAACTATTGCAGGAGTCAAAGTTGTTGCTGTAGTCATTCCCCTGGATAGCCCAAAAACGTTACGGGAAGTTGGTGACAAAGTACGAAATAGCCTTGGTTCGGGAATTGCTGTTCTCGGAGGGAGCATAAACGGTAAAGTTGCACTTCTGGCAATTGTTACCAGTGATTTGACAACACGGATCAAGGCCGGAGTGATTGTTAATAAAGTTGCTGCTGTAGTTGGTGGTAAGGGTGGTGGGAGACCTGATATGGCACAGGCCGGAGGGCCAATGGTTGACAAGCTGGATCAGGCAATAAAAGAAGTTCCTGAAATAGTAAACAACCTGCTGGCCCATTAGAATTATTTCTGAATATTTCAATAGATAGCATGTTTTATGAGAGCTGAGGCGAATTGCTGTATTTTTTCTGCGTCAGCCTCTCTCAAGGGAGTGGACTACATAAATTAGTTGACAGCACTCCATATTTACGGTAAGAATTTTCGCAATTGTGAATGGTCGTTCATTTTATTCAGAGCAGTTTTTACGCCATTATTTTGTGGATATACCCTATTGCGGTCATCATTCATTGTATAAATGAATGTTATGTTTTTTTTTCGTTATCTTAGTTAAGCAGGAGTTACTAACATGATTACGACGGATATCACTTTGTTAATTCAGGTTGTTAACATGATTGTTCTCATGTTTCTTCTTAATGGAGTTCTTTATAAGCCTATAAGGAAAATCATTCAGGAGAGATCTGAAAAATTACGGGGAATGCAAGGAGAGATCTCAGATTTTGAGAAAAATGCAAACCTTCGACAGGAAGAAGTCGATGCCAAAATGGCAAAGGCCTCTGGAAAGGCAAAACGTGCTCTGGATTCGGCAAGAGCTGATGCACAGGCGGCTGGAGATGAAAAACTCTCAGCTATTAAGGCGGAGGCAGAGTCTGGCAAGGAGTCAAAGCTTGCTGAGATCCGGTCTCAGATTGAAGACGCCAGAACGAGTTTGCAGTCTAATCTTGATGGATTTGCAAGCGAAATGGCCAGTAAAATTCTGGGGAGGGGTCTTTAATATGAATGGAGTGAAACAGATTGCAAGGTATGTCAGCCTGCTTACGCTGACACTTTGGTTCGCTTTGTCGTTTGGATCGGCATTTGCCACAGAGCCGGCTGGTCATGAAACTGTGGCTGCTGAACACGGGGTTACTGCTGACACAGGAGCTGTTGTCGCTGAAGGTCATGGTGATGTTGCAGCGGAGGGGCATGGGGCAGCCGGCGGAAGTCTTTCTGCCGCAAAACTCAAAGATCTTGGCTGGAGGGTAGTTAACTTCATAGCTCTTATGATCATTTTGGTTAAGTTTGCTGCTAAACCTATTGGCTCAGGACTTGCTGCCAGGCAGAAGAAAATCAAAGATGAT
>Ga0256845_1002663_pt1 | contig 12717 bp, 14 predicted proteins | sample RiftiametaG_FD_189101 | JGI IMG/M metagenome (GOLD analysis project Ga0256845, IMG submission 189101) | Tube worm associated microbial communities from hydrothermal vent at the East Pacific Rise, Pacific Ocean - Riftia | ecosystem: Host-associated > Annelida > Integument > Unclassified ... | reverse complement strand
CGACCACATGAGAACTTGGGTTCTAGGCACTGAAGATGGTGACTGGGCTTCAATGGCTGTTTACTCTGATGGCTCGTATGGAATTCAGCAAGGTTTAATTTATTCTTATCCTGTTGTTTGTAAAGATGGTGATTGGAGTATTGTTACGGGCTTGTCAAATAGTGACTTTATTACAGCTAAGATAAAAGAATCTGAAAAAGAGCTTCAAGATGAAGCTGAAACTTGTTCCGATTTGTTTTAGACGTTTATTTTGCTATAAAAATAACGGGGCTTAATGTCCCGTTTTTTATAGCCGTCATTATTCGAGATGCATGTTTATGGATATATACTAAATTAAACTTATGCTACTTGAACATCAAATTGCCTTTTAAGTTGACTTTTTAACTTAAAAAGTTGCAAAAAATATACGCCGCTATTATTAGTCATTTCAACAACTAACGATTTAATTTTTGCATCTTTGCTATCAGAATCGAATATAATTTGAAGTTGATTTGTACCATGCACTTCATTAGAGCACCATGTTGATGAAGTCTCATTAAAATTATAATACTCCCAACCATCCGTATTTTCAGATAAATTCAAAGAACACACAATTAATTCAAGTAAAACTTCTGTCTGACCAAATTGTTGCCAACCTGTAGTAGGGGATAAATGCATAGGTAACCATAACAAACTAAAAAATATTCGCTATTATCTCATATTACTCAGGATTTTTTTGTTAAACCTTTCACAGTTTTATCTTCAGATGAGCAAAAAAAAACATTTAATCCAATTGATGCCGATGTTGTAAGTCGCTTAATTCACTCCGACAGATTGTTGCTTTAGGATTGTATTCAACACATAATTTGAGAATATCGTTCATCTGCAGCCAGTCCCCATTATTTCCATAACGGTTTGCCCAATTTATATAAGCTTTTTGCATGTTACTTTTAAATAACTCAGCAATTTTTCCGGTTGTAGTTAAAGATAAAAAAGTTCTATATTTCTCTATAACGTCTTTCCATTGCTTTTTTTTCCAATAAAAAGATGCCCATTTGGAAAAGATATAACCTATCGAGTTTTCGCAGCGGTTATTGATTAAACATTTTAAATGATCACCTTGATATACTGCCAGAGCCGCTTCAAACTGTAAGTTATCGACTCGATTTTTACTAACTGAATTTAAAATGAAAAATAAATTCTTTGTTATTTTTTCTCTATCTTTAATATCTTTAGCAAGCAGTTTAATAGTATCTTGCGCTAAACCTAGCGCTTTCTCTTCAGCAGAATTATTGAATGCTGATAATGATTTTTGTACGCTGATCCACGCTAGCATATTGTATATTTCTTTATCCTCAAACGTTTGAACAACTAAAGAATCTAGAAACAATTGAATCTTTTTATATAGATTAGATAATTTTTTATAATTTTTCCGTTTATCTAGAGCAACAAATTCATTGTTATAAAAATACAATCTACTTTTTATTGCATTTAAATTATTAGGTTGCAGAGTTGATAATAATTCATACTGTCTACTTCTATCCTTAGAACTCATTCTCTTCTTAGCAATATGCTGATTAGTCATATTACTAAGACCTAACTTAAATGGTGTCAATATTTGTCGTTTTTGATATTGTTGAAGTGTCGATGGTGCTAGACCTCTCTCCTTGAACCATCGATTGTTTTTAGATTGATAAAAAATTTTATCATGAACCCAGTCAAATCCGGTAATTGAAGTCGTTTCGATCTCTATAATTTTTCCATTAGTTAACGTCATTTGAACAAAGGCATGTGAAGGTAGCAAAACGCCTTTTACATTCCAATTAAATTTTTTGGCCAAAATAACAAATAATAAAGAAGAGCTAATGCAGTTAAACTTTTTTGAACGAAATATTTCACTTAACTGAGTTTGATCAAAATCATAACCTGATGAACGAACTGAGGTTTTCTTAGCTTGTATAAAAAAATGCTTGTGCATTGCTTGATGTAATAGATAGCCTTTTCGCCATTCCGATGGTTCATTGTTAACCTTATCAGCTATTTTATTAATAAAGTCATCAATTGTTTTTAGTGTTTTGTTGTAACCAGAAAATGTACGACTATTGCCAGAAGCTAATAAGTAGAGCATCAACAACGTATCTGCATCAGCTTCTTGAGATTTTGATAGCCTCTGTAATGCCACCAACTCGAAATCAGTCAGATCACTCCAAATGGAAACAGTTGAATTTTTTTCCATTAATTCATCCGCTTTAGTTTTTGATAAAACCTGCGATTGGAATATAACTGAAAGCAGTAAAACGATAAAGACGTATTTCGAATTCATATTTAACAATCAATTAAACTAATCAATTTCAGGTATAACAAGTTCGGTTTTCCAATTAAAACTTGGATCGCCAAGAACCAAAAAGAATGGATTAAGTAATGATTCTTTTTGGTTATAGCTCATATCTGTAAAATCTAATTGTACAATTTTTCCACCGGCATGTTCCACAATTGCTTGGGCCGCGGCAGTATCCCACTCTGATGTCAGCGCAAGTCTCGGATAAAGATCAGCCACACCTTCTGCCACCATGCACATTTTTAAAGAGCTACCGCGGCTAGTCAAATCGAAACTTGAAAAGTTTTGACAAAGAGATTCGACTTTATCTAAACCATGCCTGCGACTTGCAACAACGGTGAAGTGATTTTTACCATTTTTCTTTTGTAATTTTCTAACCTGTATTTTTTTTGCTTCTTCATTTTTCTCTTGTTTAAACGAGCCAACACCGTCAGCGCCATAATAAAGGACTCCTGTTACAGGAACGTAAATAACACCTAAAACTGATTTACCTTTTTTTTGTAATGCAATATTAACGGTAAATTCACCATTACGTGCAATAAATTCTTTTGTACCATCAAGTGGGTCAATAACAAAACACTCGTCCCAAGTTTTACGTTGCTCGAATGTAATTCCTGTACTTTCTTCTGAAAGGCATGGAATATTTGGATAGTTTTTTTCTAAAAAATTAACAATAATATTATGCGCGGCAAGATCTGCTTTAGTTAATGGTGAATCATCACCTTTAATTTGAACATCAAAATCATCACTGTTATAAATTTCTAATATTTTATCGCCCGCTTGTTTCGATATTTTAATAACATCGTTTAATAATGATTGCATGGGGTTAATAGTACTCCTAATATTTTACTTTATTAATTAATTGCTGTTTGACCAAATATAAAGCGGCTATCGACCTTGCTTCAGTAAAATCGGCTCGGTCTAAAATGGAATCAATCTCTTTAAGTGGCCATAAAACAACTTCAAGAGGTTCAGGTTCATCACCTTCTAATGACTCAATGTACAGTTCAGATGCCATAACTAAATTCATGGTATGGGTCAAATATCCTGGAGCTAAACTCATTTGTTTCATCAATTGAATGTTTTTTGCACCATAACCAACTTCTTCTTTTAATTCTCTATTAGCGGCTTGCTCAACAGTCTCGCCAGCTTCCATCAAACCTTTTGGAAATGCCAATTGATAGTCATTGGTTCCTGCTGAATATTCTCTAATTAAAACTAATGATTCATTATTGAGTATCGGAACAATCATTACCGCAGCATTTGGTCCCGAAACCAAGCGCTCATAAACTCGTTTTTCTCCGTTGGAAAAAGTGAGATCTAATTCTTCAATTTTGAATAGTCGAGTCTTAGCAATAATGGCAGTACGCGTTATTTTTGGCGGTACAAGTTTTTTCACTTTATCACTCACTAATTAATTGGCTGAAATCTTGAATGCTGTTAAATGGAAAACAATCAATAGAAGCTTTTTTTGAATCCGGTTGTTCAATTGCCAACAAATGTCCTATACCAAAGGTCTTTGCAACTTTTAAAATGGATAGACTATCGTCAATAAAAAGACACTTTGAAGGAGTCAATGCGTACTGACTCGTCAACATATCCCAAAAAATATTATTTTCTTTTGCATAGCCTAAATCGTGTGAGCTTACTAGGTGACAAAAATACTCACTAAAATCAGCTTTTAATAATTTCAGTTCTAACGTTTTAGGATGCGCATTGGTCGTTAGTATAATTTGTTTATCTAACGTTTTTATAAAATCTAAAAAATTTATTGCATTAGGTCTAAAGCCAATCTTATCACCAACGTCCATTTTTAATTTTACAATGTCGAGTTTTAGTAAGTCGCTCCAGTAGTCTAAACAATACCAGTCAAGTGAACCTTGAACCTCTTTAGAATATGAAGCCAATTTTTGTAAGCTAGCGGAAAGACTCATTGAATTTTTATCGGCAAAAACTTTAGGTATATATTCTTGCCAAAAATAGTTATCGAAATGTAAGTCTAATAATGTTCCATCCATATCAATTAACAAAGTATCAATTGAACTCCAAGGCATTTGAATTCTTGGCGCTTGAATATTTTTAGTTGATTGAGGCATCATAAAATCAATTAAAATAGTTTCTGCTTATACTTAATTGGCAAACGACCTTCTTTTACCTTTCCATTAGAAAATAGTGAAAAGGCATTATAAATATTTTCATCTGTTTTTTCTGCAATACTACCAATAAATTCTAACTCACCTTTATGGCTTAGCGTAACCTCCCCCATTAATTGTACAATATTATTCTCAGGATTTTCCATTGTGCCAATGATTCGCCTTTTATCAATGTCCGTACGCCACTTTATGACATAATGACCAAGCATCCACTCCTGACCATTAAAATTAACACTTGCATCATTCCAACTTGTTAAACCAGTAACTAGTTCCGGTTTATTATCGACCAAAGTAAATGTAAAATTTCGTAATAATAGATGTCCATTAATATCAATTGAAGGAAAAGGGATGTATTTTTTTAAAGGCTCTAATGAAACTTCTAGATTTGCATCATCTAACGTAATATTCTCTTTGTTGGAAAAGTTGAATTCAAAGTTTCCTTTAATGTCTCCACTATTGATTTCAACAATTGCGGATAAATGACCCATCAATAATGGTAACAAATTGAGTTCGTAAATTAGATCCTCAACAGACCAGTTAGCATATTCTAAATTATTAATAGAGCCTGACCAAAGACTTCCTTCTACACCATTAATAAAAAGTTTACTATTTTGAGGTATGAAATTTTCTACTAACTTAGCTGGTGTAAGAATAATTACAAAAAAAATAAACACAGCCAAGAATATTGAAATTTGTTTTTTCATTATAACTAACAATCCTAATTAATTTATTTTACTTAAATAATTTTACATTAATACTTGTGATACCTGAGCTATCACGGTCACGTATATTAACACTGCTAATGCCAACACCGTATTTATTTTTAATATCGGCAGACCACCTTATAAAGACATCAAAACTCACGTTATCAAACCAAACCTGCATTTCATTTGGACTGCTACTATCACGCCTTGATACCGGCAAAGCATATTGCCTTGTACTTTTGTTAATGATTGATGTTAACGGTAAAGAACTTGTTGAAGAGTTGATGCCTTTTTTTGTTAAAATAATCGGGACTTGTTTTTTCATCCAGTCGATATTTTTTTGAGATGCCGCCAGTTTTTTTTCTAATTTTATTGCTGAGGAATTGATAGGCTCAATAATAATAAAATAGATAAGTAAAATCGCGATAATAATTGTAAAGTAGAGCGTTATAGTTTGCTCTCGCTCTTCAAGCCCAAAATACCATGTTTTTAGCTGTTCCATTATACGTCCTTAATATTTCTATATGTTATCGAGATTATTTATTTACTGCCGGATAATTAGTCGGCTGGAATAACCGTCACCACGTTGAGTCTCAGATGACTTGTCTACTTGAAAACCTTTCGACTTTAATGTTTGAACATATTGATCTAACACATCTAAATCTGAAGCGATCACATCCATTTTTAGTTCGTTACGAATATTTTCATAACCAATATTAGTTGGTTTTATTTTTTTTGAATCCGTCAAATAAAGACTAATGCCATCTAAAAAAGATAGGAAATCGGTTTGTTTATTTGAACTACCTAAGCTAGAAACGAAACTTTTCATATTTTTAAATGGTCTTTTAGATTTTTTCTTGTTTGGAAATGCCTGAGAATACAATGTATGTTTTTGCTCTGCTAGCTGTTCAATTTTTTTCGATGCCGTATAAATCAATACACTTTGATAAAAAATAAAAGTAACAAATAATAATGCCGCCATAGTTAACATTTTTTTAATCAAATCATATTGTTTAGAGTTTTCTTTTTTAACTTCATATTCTGCTTGTAGTAAGTTAATTCCTGCGGCCTGATTTTGGAGTAACAATTCTAAGATATCTTCTTGCTGAATAACTTCTGTAGCAAAACGTCCAACAGGTAATTGATGTAAAATTTTATCAATCATATTGTTTGTATAAATAACTAACGGAATTGCAACGGGCAGCGCTTCGTCAGTATCAAATAAGTTGATCTGTTTTTCTAACATCCAAATAAAATCGTCTTTATGACATTGCCAGCGGTTGTTTTTTGAATCGATAATTAAACAACGTTCATTATTAATAATTACTTTAATTTCTTGCTGACAATCACTTTGAATATTTTTAATTAAATCGATATCTATGATTATTTTATTTAACGAAATTTCTGCTTGTTTGAAAACATCAATTAAACTGTCTAGATAGCTTCTTTCAATCGCCCGAACAGACAACAAAGTGTTTTTGTTAACCGTTGAGAAAGCAAAAAACATTTCATTAACTGAGTTAGCAACATCATCCTCTAGCATAAAAGGGATAACCTTTCTTAATACTCGTTGTGCTTTATTGGGCATTTCAACCTGAGTAATTAAAACATCAACAGAAGACAAGACCAATGTCACCTGATGTGATTCAGCCATGTCAGCAATACAAGCTAGATCATCTTTTAAAATATCTTGATGCTCTAAGAGAAAGTTGGGGTTCAAGAGATCGGGCTGTTGAATTTCTGAACGCCTCCAAGAAAAAGAACGCTCTTCTTTAGAACCCCAGAATAGTGTTAAATTAGTCATTATTCTTTTCCAAAATATCGTGAAACGACTTTAAATTGATTGTTTTGTTGTTTTTCTAAAAGTGTTTTCATATAAACGCTGGTGTTATTAATTTTTGCTTTTGCTTTTAATTGAAAAAAGCGGCTGGTAATATCCAGACGTTGCTTGAACTTTTTGTTTATTTTTATATCAGTACCAATTTTATCCCAAAATTCTTCTATTTTATAACCTTTTTCTGGACGATCAGAAATAACTGAATTAATTTCAGATTTTTTCACTTTACCATCCAATGCTGCATACAAAAGATCCACACGTTCTTTTGTAATCGTATTCACATTTAATTTATAGTCTTCACCATTTGGCAGAACACAAACAAAATCACGTATCTTTTTATAATTTTTATTATTAAATGATTTCACAAGGCGCAGTTCAGATACATGGGCTATTGGACCATTGGGTGGTAAGTAAGGCTCATTTAAACCTTGATAATAATGATCCTCTACGCCATCTGGCCCACTGGGTGTTGAGTCGACATCGAGCCAATCTTTTGTACTTGCTGTCAAAGCTATAGATTGATTACGATCATCTAACAATTCATCTAATAATAATCTAAATATTTTTTCACCTATGGTCTTTTTATTCTTCTTTACATCGGGTTGATTAAGTTGATCAACTTGTGCATTGGTTTCTTGTTTATCCGCAACCGTTATAGAATTCAAATTAAAACAACTTTGCATATCAATAATGGTTGCACTCATCACACCGCCGTCAATCGGAAAAGTAAACTCTTGCTTTGCCCATAATTGGCCTAAATGAACTCGCTCATCTTTTTGAAGATCAAACAATCGCTTTAATTGAATTTTAGACATTTCTTCCATTCCCATCAAATACGAATAGGCTTGGTCACGATTCATTAAATTTCTATTTAAATTACTTTGATAAGTGACTGTTTTATCAACTTCAATCAATAAAACAACAACAAATGAAACAACCAGTAATACAGTAATGAGTACCGTACCCGATTGCATTCTAGCAAAGTTATTTCTTTGTTTGTTTATTCGTTTTAGAAGTAGCATTACTCTTCTCTCTCAAATCAGATATAACAAAGAACCTTTCAATCAAACCTAAATCATTCAGTGTTAATGAAATCTTTATGGCTACAGGTAAATCAACCCTTGATTTTTTTTGTTTATTGATAGGCCAAATATTCCCCCATGACTCACCGTCAAAAAATAATACTTCCATTTTTTCTACATCATTTAATAACGTTCGTTTTAATCCCCGATCAAAACTCATTCCATCAGGATAAATAAAACTCACTCTTTGTAAGTTTTCTTCATCAACTTGATAGACTAGTTTTTCTAAATTTGAACGCGCTAACCCCGCTGGATTTCTTCGTCCTAAACGAGTTAAACTGAGGTAACTACGATTCCCCGAATTACTACTGGTTATAACATTTTGTTTATCGCCAAACTCATCCCTAAAATCGCGAGCAGCTAATTGTTGAATATCATTTGAAATAAACAATAACGCACGTTCAATTTTATTATATCTTTCTCCACGCTGCTGAATTCCTGTATGAGTTTTAGTCGCACTATCTAATAGAGTAAGCGCTCCAACGCCAATCAATGAAGCAATAGCCATAGCAATGATTATTTCTAGTAACGTAAATGCGCGTTGTGTTTTTAAGTGAAATTGATTCATTTTTATGCTATTTATTGGCAATAAAACCGATAAAACGAGTGGTGGCTAACTCATCCCGTTCTTCCAATCGAACTTCTATTTCCACTTGCCTCAATTCTTTTTCTGTGGTTTTACTCACTCTTTGTAACCAGTACCAGTTAATACCGACCATTTCCTCTGTTCCACGAGTGATTCCAACATTAGGCCATTTTTTTTCTAATTTAGTTCTGGCCAGTTGATTCATAGCAACCCAATGTGCAACCGTTCTCTGCCCTGATGTCGCTTGCATCGATTGGTATTCTGTCATGCTAGACAGCAGCCCAACCGCGGCGAGGCTAAAAATAACCATTGCAATTAATACTTCTAATAAAGTAAATGCTTGAAGGTCTTTTTGTTTCGTTAAATATTTCAAATTTTCTCGATATTTTTATGTCATTGCACTATTAAAAATCATCTTCGTATTCTCTATCTAGATCTTGGAACAAATTACCAACTAAAGGGCCTTCATATTTTATATCCCCGGTTAAAAATCCTCTAACCCTAAAAAAATGCCTCTCATCATTAGGATCGATTTCTTCAGCAACGGAAATACCGATTGAAAATTGATTTTGTTCCCCACTAGATAAAAAATATATTTGTGGCGGTGGTACTTTCTCTTTTTTATCTTCATTTTCGAAAATATCAATCTCATCTTCAAAAATTTCTATGGATTCTTCCGCAGATGAAAATAAGTTATCTCCATCAATAGAAAGATTAATATCTAGACCAGTAGGAAATTCATATTTTCCTAGAGAATTATTATCTTTAATTAATTCCCACTCAGCGGCTTTTTTTTCATCCTCTTCATTTAACACTAAAAATTGATAACCTTCCTCTGAGATATTTAAACCATACTCTTGGTTTAAAATAACTGATTGGTCACGAACATACTCAATAGCGGCAACCAATCTTAAAATTTCTTGTTTTGCTAATTGATCTGAATTTTTAGTTAAATTTGGAAATGCTATAGCCACCATAATTGCCATCACAGCCATAGCAATTATAATTTCTAATAAACTAAATCCACGGACTTTATTGTTCACCAGTTTTAAATGCCCTTAATACTTCTTCAGCGTTCCAGTTGCCAATGTCTGCTCCCATATCATCACCGCCTTCTTCACCATCAGCACCTAACGAATAAATATCATATTCACCATTTTCTCCTGGATAAGTATATTGATAAGGATTTCCCCAAGGATCGTTTTTTAATTTAATGTAACCTGAGCGAGCGTAATTCCTAGGCTCTGGACGACTTGTTGGTTTAGTTTCTAAAGCTTCCAATCCTTGTTCTGTGGTTGGGTACATGAAATTATCAGCACTGTATTGAATTAAAGCGGACTCTAGTGTTTTTATATCTGTTTTTATTTTAATTAAATTAGCTTCTTGCGTTTTACCGGCAAACTGAATCACCATAACGCCACCAAGAATTGCCATAATAGCCATAGCGACTAAAATTTCTAAAAGAGAAAACCCTGATTGTTTTTGCATTTTATACCTCATTAATTCTAATTTTATAAAAATATCATCGCTTATGTTAACGTATTACTTAACTCAAAAACGGGCAACATAATCGCTAATACAATAACGAAAACAAAAGCACCCATGATTAAAATCATAATAGGCCCTATCAAATCCATCATCACGCTGACTAAATTATCAAATTGTTTTTCTTGATTGTCCGCGGCTCTTTCTAACATTTGTTCTAATTCACCAGAACTTTCACCACTTGCAATCATGTGTAACATCATTGGCGGAAAATAACCGCACTGTTGTAATGAGACTTTTAATCCCGAACCTTCACTCACTCGTTTGGCGGCTTCATTAACGGCATTTTTAAGTTCTACATTGGTCATCACATCGCCAGCAATTTTTAGACCTTCTAATAAAGGCACGCTGCTCGCATTTAATATTGCCAATGTTCTTGCAAATCTCGCTGCGTTTAACCCTCTGATAATTTTTCCTATAATCCAAGCTTTTATTTTCCAACGGTCCCAAGCTAAACGAAAAGCCGATTTTTTTAATAACCGTTTAAACAAGATGATTATTGCAATAATCACGAGTAAAGTGACTACGCCCCATGACTGAACATATTCACTCATACTTAATAATGCTTGGGTTAACCAAGGTAAATCTTGCCCCGACTGAACAAAGCTCTCGGTAATTTTAGGAACCACTGAACCTAATAAAAAACTGACAATTGCTATGCTCACAACCGATAAAATAATGGGATAAACCAATGCGCCAGAAATCTTTTGAGAAATGGCCTGACGTGATTCTGTATAATCTGCAAGCCGCTCCAACACTAAATCAAGATGCCCAGATTTTTCACCCGAGGCCACCATTGAACGATATAATTCGGAAAAAACAGCTGGATATTCACTTAATGCATCAGCAAAAGTATGACCTTCAACCACCCGAGCTCTAATGCCTAGCAACATCGTTTGTTGTTTTCTTTTTTCACATTGCTCTGCAACGGCTTTAATTGATTCTTCAACAGGGATGGCGGCTTTTACTAATGTTGAAATTTGTCGAGTAATTAATGCAAGATCGGCAGCGTTAACTTTGGTTTGAAAAAATGCGCTGTTTTCTTTTGTTTTATTGTCACCCGCTTTTTTATTTACGGCTTCAACCTCAACAGGCATTAAGTTTTTATCGCGCAACAATTGGCGAATTTGGCGTGCTGTATCGCCTTCTAGTACACCTTTTTTTTGTTTGCCTGAAGAATCAAGCGCTATGTATTCAAAGGCGGCCATTAATCTTCTCTTGTCACTCTTAACACTTCTTCAACCGTTGTGATCCCTTCCAATATACGCCGTTTTCCATCTTGACGAATGCTAAAACCTTTTTCTCTCGCATGTTTTTCTATCGCTAATTCACCGGAACTATTATGAATCATACTGCGAGTTTCTTCATCGATAATCACTAATTCAAAAATACCTTGTCGACCACGGTAGCCCGAATGGTTACATTCCGCACAGCCAGAAGCATGAAAAATTTGAGGTGGATCCTTTTTATCAAACCCCATTAGTTCGCATTCTTTGGTATTAGCAATGGCGGCTTCTTTACAAACAGGACAAAGCGTTCTGACTAAGCGCTGTGCTAAAACTCCCAATAAACTTGATGATAATAAAAAAGGTTCAATCCCCATATCATGTAAACGAGTCACCGCACCTGAAGCGGTATTGGTATGTAATGTGGAAAGCACTAAATGTCCGGTTAAACTAGCTTGTACTGCAATTTCTGCTGTTTCTAAATCTCGAATTTCACCGACCATCACAACATCAGGATCTTGTCTTAAAATAGCGCGAAGTCCTCTGGCAAAAGTCATGTCTACTTTTGTGTTAACTTGGGTTTGCCCAATGCCATCTAACAAGTATTCAATGGGATCTTCAACGGTCAAAATATTTCGTGAGGTGGCGTTTAACAATGTTAAACCGGCATACAAGGTGGTTGTTTTTCCTGATCCCGTTGGACCCGTTACTAAAATAATACCGTGAGGTTTGTGAAGCAAAACATCCATTTCTTTCATCATTGCTTCAGGCATACCAAGATGCGAAAAATCCAAACGACCCGCTTGTTTATCTAATAAGCGCATCACAACTCTTTCACCATGGCTCGATGGAATGGTTGAAACACGTACATCCACACCGCGGTTAGCAATTTTTAAAGCAATTCGACCATCTTGAGGTACTCGTTTTTCTGCGATATCTAACTTAGCCATGACTTTAATTCTGGAAACTAAAAGAGGTGCTAATTTTTTTCCAGGACTGAGTACTTCTCTTAATACACCATCAACTCTAAACCGAACCTTTAATGTATTTTCAAATGTCTCTATATGAATATCAGACGCGTTCTCTTTAATCGCTTCGGTTAATAATGCATTAATTAATTTAATGATAGGTGCATCATCGGCGGCTTCTAATAAATCTTCGGTTTCTGGTAGTTCATCAGCCAACTTAAATAAATCAAGATCGTCACCAATATCTTCCATTGCTGCCATGCTTTCTGCTGAATTATCTTGATAAACTTGCCCTAAAA
>Ga0256845_1002662_pt1 | contig 12720 bp, 12 predicted proteins | sample RiftiametaG_FD_189101 | JGI IMG/M metagenome (GOLD analysis project Ga0256845, IMG submission 189101) | Tube worm associated microbial communities from hydrothermal vent at the East Pacific Rise, Pacific Ocean - Riftia | ecosystem: Host-associated > Annelida > Integument > Unclassified ... | reverse complement strand
AATCCCTATTTATGTTGGTGTTGTTCAGTATCCTCAGCCAAGAGGCAATCGATGCTATAACCTTGGACGTGCTATTAGAAAAGCGGTTGATTCTTTTGATGAAGATATAAATGTAGCAATTTTGGGAACTGGTGGACTTTCACATCAACTTCAAGGACCAAGAGCTGGCTTAATAAACCAAGATTATGATAAAAAATGGCTAGATGGACTGGTAAATACTCCACTTATCACAAAAGATATCTCACATACAGAGCTTTTAAGAGAAGCTGGCTCAGAAGGTATTGAAGCGATTATGTGGTTAGTTATGAGAGGTGCTATGGATGAAGAAGTTGAGGAAATTTATAGGTTTATGCATACGCCAGTATCAAATACAAACTATTCACTAACAATATTAGAAAATAAAAATAAGGAGAAGTAAGTATGAAAATATGCGTTATCGGTAATGGAGCTTTTGGAAAAAAACACTTAAGTGCTTTAAAATGCATAGATGGTGTAGAAGTTATCTGTCTTGTTGGAGGACGTGCGGAAGGTACGAAAAAAGTGGCTGACGAATTTGGAATTCCAAGTTGGACAACATCATTAGATGAAGCACTAGCTATGGATTTTGATGCAGCGATTATTGCTTCTCCAACACAGATACATGCAAAACAAGCGATTGCTGTTATGGAAGCTGGAAAACATGTAATGATTGAAATTCCTATGGCAGATTCTTTAGAAGATGCACAAGCTATAGTTGATGCACAAAAAAGAACTGGCAAAGTAGCTATGGCTGGACATACAAGAAGATTCAATCCATCTCATCAATATGTTCACAACAAAATTAAAAATGGTGAATTAAATATCCAACAGATGGATGTACAAACTTACTTTTTTAGAAGAACAAATACAAATGCATTAGGGGAGGCAAGAAGTTGGACAGATCATCTTTTGTGGCATCATGCTTGTCATACTGTTGATCTGTTTGCTTATCAAACAGGTGAAGAGATTGTAGAGGTTCAAGCGATGCAAGGTCCAATTCATCCTGAACTTGGAATTGCGTTAGATATGAGTATTGGGTTGAAGACTCCAACAGGGAAACTTTGTACTTTATCATTATCATTTAACAATGATGGACCATTTGGAACATTTTTTAGATATATCTGTGATAATGGAACATACTTAGCTAGATATGATGATCTGTTTGATGGGAAAGATGAGCAAATCGATGTATCAAAAGTAGCAGTATCAATGAATGGAATTGAACTTCAAGATAGAGAGTTTATAGATGCTATTAAAGAGGGACGTGAGCCAAATGCAAGTGTACAACAAGCTCTTAGTGCCATGAAAGTACTAGACGCATTAGAAAAAAAATTACAAAATTAATTAAAAGGATTAAAGATGAAAAATTTACTTACAAAAGGTGCTATTGTTTTAGCAGGTACAATGATGTTAACAGGTTCACTATGGGCAAAAACAGAAGTTTTGACAGTTCACCACTTTTTAAGTCCAAAGGCACCAGCACATACAAAATTATTGATGCCATGGGCTGAAAAAATTGAGAAGATGTCTAATGGTAGAATAAAAATAGAAATTTTCCCTTCTATGAGTATGGGTGGAAAACCAAATGAGCTTTATAAACAAGCAAGAAGTGGTTCAGCTGACATTGTATGGACGGTTGCTGGATATACTCCTGGTGTTTTTCCACGAACAGAAGTTTATGAACTGCCAACAGTACATAAAGGTTCATCTTTAGCAACAACAATTGCAATAAGAGAAAACTTTGATTTAATTAAAGATGATTATAAAAAAATTAAACCTCTTTTAATCCATACGCATGCAGGAAATGCAATTCACATGACAGAGAAAAAAGTGCAATCTGTTGCTGATTTAAAAGGTATGAAATTAAGAACACCTTCAAGAACTGGTGCTTGGTTGATTGAAGAGTATGGTGCAGAACCAGTTGGTATGCCAATGCCTGCTTTCCCGCAAGCATTATCAAAAAAAGCTGTTGATGGTGGATTGATTCCGTTTGAAGTGTTTCCTCCTTTCAAGTTTCACCAACTAACTAAATATTCAGTTGAAGGCGCAAATGGAGATAGATTTGGTACTTCTGTATTTTTATTATTGATGAATAAAGATAGATTCAATAGTTTGCCAAAAGATTTGCAAGACATCATAGAAAAAAGTTTCGATATGGATATGGTAAAGCATATTGGTCAAGTATGGATGGATGTTGAAAAACCAGGTATGAAAATGCAAGCAGGTTCTAAAGACTCTGAAATAATCAAATTAGATGATACTAAAATGGCTGAATTTAATGCAGCTGGTCAAAAAGTTGTTGATAGATGGGTTAAAGAAGTTGGTAAAAAAGGCATTGATGGACAAAAACTTGTCGATGAAGCAAGAAAGGCAATTGCTAAAAATAGCAAGTAAAAGGGTTAAAGTATGGAAGCCAGGTTAAGAAAAATTTGTCTTTGGTGGGTATATTTATCAGGTGCATTACTACTGCTTGTAGTATTGGTAACAGTTATAAATATTTCTGCTTTTGGACTTGATAAAATTGCTAGAATGTATGGCTCCAATGTTGGAGCACTTCCTGGCTATGAAGATTTTGTGAGATTGTCAATGAGCTGTATCGCACTAATGTTTTTTCCTTGGGCACAAGCTGAAAGAGGACATATATCTGTAGACTTTTTTGCAAATAAGTTCTCTTATGCTTGGCAAAAGTATCTTGATATTTTATGGTTAAGTTTGACATTGATATTGGTTATTTTTCTAGCTATTTTAATGTTTTTAGGAATGCTTGAATCAAAAGATGATGGTGCATTATCAAGTATATTAGGCTGGGTAGAATGGCCTTTTTATATACCAGGTGTTATCTCATTGATATTGTGGGCATTAGTGTTGGCGTATCAAATATTTATTCATAAAGGAGAAAAACTAAATGATTGAAAAAGAACTTATTGGACTTGCAGGAATCATAGTTTTTTTCGTTTTATTGATACTTAAAGCACGAGTTGCATTTGCCATGGTCTTTGTAGGAATTGTAGGGACATTTGCACTATCTTTATCTGTCTCTTATATTAGATTTGAGCCTTATATTATGCAGTATAAGAGTCTATTATGGGAAAATTTAGCTTCTTATGAGCTTTCAGTTATACCTCTATTTATACTTATGGGGGCACTTGCAAGTCATACCAAACTAGCACAAGATTTGTTTATGGGAGTTAATGCTATTTTAGGTAAATTCCCAGGTGGTCTATGTATTGCAGCCATTGGGTCATGTGCTGGTTTTGGAGCAGTTTCAGGCTCATCTCTAGCCACTGCTTCAACTATGGGCAAGATTGCATATCCAGAGCTTAAAAAACTTGGATATTCCCCTAGACTTGCCACTGGAACTTTAGCTGCAGGAGGTACATTAGGGATTTTAATACCTCCTTCAGTTGCGTTGATTTTATATGCAATTGTTGTTGAAGCTTCTATTATTGAAATGTTTCAAGCTGCTGTGATTCCAGGGTTGATTGCCGTGTTATTTTTTATGTTGGTTATTGTTATTCAAGTAAAGCTAAAGCCAGAAATTGCGCCTATTCCTAAGCCATTAACTAAAAAAGAGAGAAATAGAGCACTATTACGACTCATTCCTGTTGTTTTAACTTTTGGGTCTATTATTCTTGGGCTTGGATTAGGGTTGTTTACACCAACACCAGCTGCTGCTGCCGGGGTGTTTATCATCTCTATGTATGGTCTATTTTTAAGGGTTAAAAATGGAAAGGGTGAAGGTTTAACATTCGTAAGATTAAGAGATAGTTTAGTAGAAACAGCAACAACAAGTGCAATGTTATACTTTATTCTTTTTGGCGCAGAAGTTCTAAAAGGATTTTTCTCTCGTTCTGGACTTCCTCAGGGAATCGCAGAGTGGGCAATGACGGTTCAAGTAAATCCTTGGATTGTATTAATTGGTATTTTAATTGTTTTTATTATTCTTGGTTTTTTTATGGATTCTCTAGCGATGATTTTAGTTGTAATCCCTTTTATATGGCCAGTTCTTATCAACATAAATGGTGGAGAGTATATCAGTGCAGCAGATTCTGCTTTTGGAATGAATCTAGATGATCTGAAAATATGGTTCGGAATACTTTCCCTAGTAGTAATTGAGCTGGGGTTAATTACGCCACCAGTAGGATTAAATGTATTTATCATCTCAAAAATTGCAACAGATGTACCAATGATTGAGACATTTAAGGGAGTATTGCCATTTTTTAGTGTTGAAATTGTAAGAATAGCTTTATTGCTTCTTATACCACCTATAGTATTAATAATGCCAAAGTTATTAGCTGGCTAAAATTACGGACAATAGCGAATTTAAGCTATTTTCTACAGTCAAAGAGTGTCTATTTATTAGACAAAGAGACAGATAAGGAATTTAACTTATCTCTAAAATTCTTTATATTTAAGGAGACAAAATGAGTAGTATAGTACATCCATCAGGGAAGTTTGATAATAGTCCTAAAAATTATAAACATATAACAGCTTTGCCTTTAGCTGCGGCTATGGGAGCTGAAATTAGAGGTGTTGATTTAGCAAATGTAAGTGATGAAGCTTTTAAAGAAATCGAACATGCTATTTATAGACATAAATTTATATTTTTTAGAGATCAGGAAATTACTTTTGATGATCATGAAAAATTGACCTTAAAATTAGGTGAATTTGGAACTGATGCATATACAAAAGGTGTAGAGGGACATGAGAACATACAGCCAGTAATAAAAGAGGCAACAACTGTTACAAAAATGGTTTTTGGTTCAGGATGGCACACAGACTCAGCATTTTTGGAACGTCCTCCTTCAATTGCATTGAACTATGGAAAAGACATGCCTCCTTATGGTGGGGATTTAATGTTTGCAAATACAGTCTTAGCATATAACAGTTTGAGTGATGGCATGAAAAAAATGCTAGCTCCATTAAAAGTATGGATGAGTGCTAAAAAAGTTGTTGCTGCTATGCAGGCTGAAAAAGCAGCCGAAGCAGGAGAAAAAATCACAAATTTAGGAAATATAGAACTTGATGTTGATACTCAAAAAATGCTTGAAGGCGCATACCACCCAATAATCAGAACACATCCTGTTACTGGTGAAAAATCACTTTTTGTTGATGGAACCTATGCAAATGGGATTGAGGGTTTAAGTGAAGATGAGGCTATGCCTATTATTGATTATTTATCAAAATTTGCAACGCAAGAATCATTTACATGTAGACTAAGATGGAAAAGTAAAACATTTATAATGTGGGATAACAGAATCTGTTTACATCAAGCGTTTAATGATTATGAAGGTTTTAGAAGAGAGATGTATAGAGCTACGGTTCTTGGCGAAAAACCAGAATAAAAGGGTAATTATGGAAGATTTATTTGAAAAGACACAAACACCAGCTGGATATAGTGATGTTGAATGGAAAGCTAGAGTTGATTTAGCTTTATGTTATAGATTGGTAGATTATTATGGATGGACAACACAAGTTTATAATCATATATCATTGAGAATCCCAGGGACTGATCATATTTTGATTAATGCTTTTGGGCTAATGTATAGTGAAATTAAGCCTTCAAACTTAGTAAAAATTGACTTAGATGGAAACAAAGTAGACGATAGTCCGTATCCTGTAAATAAAGCAGGTTTTGTGATTCATTCTGCAATTCATAAAGCAAGACATGACTTAAACTGTGTTATGCATACGCATAATCCTGATACACAAGCAGTTAGTGCATTGAAATGTGGATTTATTCCTTTAATGCAAGAGGCTTATCAATTTCATGAAAGAATAGGTTATCACCATTTTGAAGGTATCGTTTTAGATGAGAGTGAACAAAGTAGACTTGTTGATGCAATGGGTGCACAAAATCATACTTTAATGCTACACAACCATGGAGTAGTTACAACTGGACCTGATGTTGCGTGGGCATTTGTTCGTATGTACCAAATCATTCAGGGTTGTATGGTTCAATTAAAGGCAATGTCAACTGGTGAAGAGTTGATTCAAGCTTCAGATGAGGCAATTGTTAAAACAAGGGAACAATTCGAAGGTGGAGCAGCACAAGCAGGAGCAGAGGTTAGACTTCCTGAGTGGCCAGCTTACTATAGAATGATGAGAAGAATTGACCCTAATTGGGATAAATAAAGCACTACAACATTGGAGAAATTTATGGAAAATAAAAAAACACAAGTCGCAATCATAGGTGCGGGACCTTCTGGTTTATTGTTGGGTTTATTACTTGATAAACAAGGCATAGACAATGTGATTCTTGAGAGAGTTACTGGTGATTATGTACTTGGAAGAATTAGAGCAGGAGTACTCGAACAAGGATTTGCAAAACTAGTAAGAGAAGCAGGAGCTGCTCACAATATGGATAGCTTAGGTGAAGTTCATGATTCAGTTGAATTCTCTTTTAATGATGAAAGAATTGAGATTGAACTAGCTAAGCTTACAGGTGAAAGCGTGATTGTATATGGACAAGTAGATATCACTAGAGACATGATGGAAGTTAGAGCAAAAAGAGGGCTAGAAACTGTGTATGAAGCATCTAAAGTACAACCTTTTGATGTTAAGTCTGATAATCCTTATATAACATATGAAAAAGATGGAAAGCAATTTAAACTAGAATGTGATTATATAGCAGGTTGTGATGGCTTTCATGGAGTCTCAAGAAAAACTATCCCTGATGATGTAAAAACAGAGTATGAAAAAGTTTATCCATTTGGGTGGTTGGGACTTATGAGTGATACACCACCTATAAATCCTCACTTGATTTATGCTAAAACTGATAGAGGATTTGCACTTGCTAGTATGAGGTCGCAAACTCGCTCAAGATACTATATTCAAGTTCCATTGGAAGATAAAGTAGAAGATTGGAGCGATGAGGCTTTTTGGGAAGAGTTCAAAAAAAGAATGCCAAAAAGTGCTAGAGAAAATCTCATAACAGGACCAAGTATAGAAAAAAGTATTGTTCCAACAAGATCATTTATATGTGAGCCATTACAGTATGGAAATCTATTTTTAGTAGGTGATGCAGGACATATTGTACCTCCAACTGGGGCAAAAGGCCTAAATTTAGCAGCTTCAGATGTTGCGACTCTATATAAAATCATGACTAGAGTGTATAAAGAGGGTGATAAAAAATGTATTGAACAGTACTCTCCTATTGCATTAAGAAGAATTTGGAATGGTGTTAGATTTTCTTGGTGGATGACTGATTTACTACATAATTTTGGTACTACTAAAGATGAATTTGATCAAAAAATGGAAACTTCTGAAATAAATTATTTTTTAAATTCTGAAGCAGGAAGAAAAGTTATTGCAGAACAATATGTGGGTCTTCCTTATGAGGATTTAAAATAACCTTTTTTATAAGGTAGTTTTGTCTATAATCACGTTTTAATTTAAATTAAGGATAGCAGTGCAATCATCTTCGAACATAAACCAAGGTGTTAGATTTATGTTGATTTCTACAGTTTGTTTAGCACTTATGAGTGCTTTTGCAAAAGTATTAGCAGATGAAATGCCAACTATTGAAATAGTGTTTTTTAGAAACCTATTAGGTGTCTTTCTAATTGGAATTACTTTCTTTAGAACACCAGCTAAGCAAACTGGTGGGAGACCATTTTTACTGTTTTTTAGAGCACTAATTGGTTTAATTGCAATGTTGTCATTTTTTTATAATATTGCAAATATCCCTTTGGCTGATGCAGTAACATATTCAAGAATGTCACCTATTTTTACCGCTATTTTTGCTCTAATATTTTTAAAAGAGAAAATAGGTACAAAAGGTTGGGTGGCTATTGCCTTGGGTTTCATGGGAATGCTATTTGTGATGCAGCCTATAGGGATTGGATTTAATGAGAACCATCTATTTGGTTTTATGAACGCAGTATGTGCAGCATTGGCATTTACAAGCATAAGAGAGTTGAAAAAGTATTATGATACACGCTCAATTGTTTTGAGTTTTATGGGTATAGGGCTAATTGTTCCTATTGTCTCTATGGTTGTTTCACAATATTATACGATTGAGTTTTTCAGCTTTATGATGGGTGAATTTATAATGCCCCAAGGCGCACAATGGATGTACTTAATAGGGATTGGAATTACAGCTTCACTAGGACAAGTCTATATGACTAAAGCTTATGGAACGACTAGAGCAGGGATAGTTGGGGCAGCAGGTTACTCTGTAATTCTTTTTTCAATTATAATAGGATTAATACTAGGAGATGATTTACCGAATTTAGTGGCTATAGTGGGAATTGTAGCTATTATATCTGGTGGAATTCTTATTGCAAGAGAAAAAAACTAAAATGCACAGGAAAAAAGATGAGTAAAGATGAACTTGACCATAAAGATTTAGTAACAGCTTTTGTTAAAGGCTTAAATGTAATTAAAGCATTTGATTATGAAAATACAAGTATGACACTGTCAGATGTTGCAAAAAAAGTTGATATAACACGAGCTAGTGCAAGAAGACTTTTATTAACGTTAGAATCGTTGGGATATGTAAAACAGCATGATAACCATTTTACCTTAACTCCCAAAATCATTGATTTAGGATATAGTTATTTTGCATCATTACCTTGGACAGATTTAGCATATAAAAACATGAAAACAGTTGTTGAAGCTTGTCAACTATCATGCTCTATATCTATCATAGATGGTATAAATATTATTTGTATTATGAGAATACCGGCTACAAGAATACTAAATGAAGGTATTCATGTAGGAACAAGACTGCCTGTTGCTTACACTTCAACTGGTAGGTTATTTATGTCACATATGGCTGATGAAGAGTTGCTTGATTATGTATATAAACTTCCTCTGAAAATGCATACCCAAAAAAGTGTTTTTGATCCAAACCAACTTTACAAAAAAATTATAGCGGAACGAGATCAAGCATACCAAATAGTAGAAGAAGAGCTCGAAGATGGATTACTCTCTATGGCAGTACCGATATATAACAGAGAAAAAAAATTAGTAGGTGCTATGAATATTGGTACGCATATGAGCTATAAAAATAGTACATATTTAAAGAAAACCGTGCTACCTATGCTAATAAAAGCTGCAAAAGATACAACAGAAGCTATTGTACTTTTACAACATTAATTATCAAAAAGCTCTTTATACTTTACATGTAGAAGTTCTCTAGCCTCTTTGTAACCTAAAGTATATTTGGAGTCAATTTCATCTATTAATGGAGAGTATTTTAGAAATGTAGCCCATACTTGAAGTGCTGGTTTTTCTCTCTTTTTCACTTTTAGAGCTAGTGCAGTTGAGCCATTGATAAGCCCTTTTAGTATGTAACTTTCTTCTTTTAAAGAAGGAGTTTTTTTCCACTCTTTCCATTTGTGTTCAAGAACTTCATGCCCTTCAACAAAATCATTATTTTCTACTATTTCTAAGAACTCTTTTAATTCTTTCATGAATGAGGGAAGTATCCAACTCTAAAACCACCCCAATGTTTTCCATTGACTATGATTGGGACTGAAAGGTCATGCATGATCTCTCCTGTATCTCTTTTATATGTTTGAAGTAGTAGTTTTTTAGTGTGGTTACCACAACGTCCACCGGTTCTATCATCGAAGATTCTTTTACTTCTACTTCCTACTAAATCTTTTTCAAAATTTCCAGTCATAGCATTTGCAAATTTATTGTTATGTGTTGGAACATAGCCCTTGGGATCTGTTGCAATTGCATAAGCTATATTTTTATCCATATTAAGTATATTTTCTTGTATCGCAGGGAGTTTGCTATCACAAAACTTGTCATATGCAGTGGTAAACTTTTGAGGGTTAGTCCCTTCAATAGGTTTATGATTTCTATCAAATAGATTGTTTTGGCTAATATTTCCATCTTTTATGGCTTTTTCAAAGAGTGAACCTATGGTATTTGCTGAAGTTTTTGCTATTTTGTATATCTTTTCATGGTATCTATCAAGCGCAAACTCACTTACTGATTCATATGAGCTTTCAGAAGAGTAGATAAGCTCATGTGTTGCTTCTGATATACCTTGCATCTCTTTGGTTCCATCTTTTAGTTGTACACTTATTTTTTCTATTGAGGTTACTATGCTTTCAAGGTCATTGTTGTTAGATGAAGCGTTTGTAGCTATGTTTGTTATCTGTTCTTCTATGTGAACTGATTGTTCCAAAAAGTTGCTTATTTGACTACCAACTTCTTCGATACGGTTCATACCTTTTTCTATCTGTTGGGATAAATTCTTAATCTCTCCCGTAACATCAGCAGTTTCACTTTGAATCATCCCTATAGATAAGTCTACTTCTTTTGTAGCAATAGCTGTTCGTTCAGCTAAGTTTCTTACTTCATCAGCAACGACTGCAAATCCACGACCATGCTCTCCTGCTCGAGCAGCTTCAATCGCAGCATTTAGCGCTAGCAGATTGGTCTGTTCTGCTATCTCATCTATGACTTCTGTTACTTTTTTTATCTCTGCTGATTTTTCACTTAGAGAAGATACTTTTTGACTTGCTGTTAGTGCTACTTCACTTATACTTTGCATACTCTCTATGATGGTTTTGAGGTCATCTTGACTCTGCTGACTTCCTTTCATTGTTTGAGCAGTAAAAGTTGAAGCTTCTTTGGCACTGTTTGATACTTTTGTTACATTATTCATAATGTTCTGTGTAGTTTGTGATATAGATTCAACTGCTTTAGCTTTCTCTTCTAGTTTCTTTGACATTTTATCAATAGAACTTGACAAAGTAGCTGTGTAGATTGAGTTTTTACCAGAGTCGATTGAGAGTTTTTCTGCCATATCCATCAGAATGTCAAGCATGAGATATGTTCTGTTGTAAAAAGCATGTACAAAAGGGATAGATTTTTCTAAAGAAACAAACTCTTTTTTGTACTCTTTTTGTTTATCAAAATCACGAGTTGAAAATTTGCCTAAAATCTCAGCACTTTTTATGATGGGTTTAAAAAGAAGCAGATGAAAACCTATAACAGTGATAGTGGATCCAAATAGTGAAAATATAAGTATAAGAGGTAACATTATGTTAAACTCTGTAAAGAGGGTTATAGCATATGCCAATATGGACATAAGCACAGTTGGACCAACAATGGCTTTAATATAAAATGGTATAAGAACTGGTTTTATATGCTTCATAAGTAACTCCTGTGATAAATATATGACTATTATATCAATATTTTAGAAAAAGTCCATTATAAATATATTAGACCTCTTGAATAACCCCTTGTAGTCACAATTTTACCTACGTGTTACTCGAAGGAAGGACTTATAAGTAGTAATCTTGTCTAAAACTTTTCATTACAATAGCTATCGCTCAAAATAGAATTAATTTTTTATTAAGCTTTATTTATATATAGTTGTATTACCAAAAGTTGTATATACAACTAAAAAGGAGATGCTTTGAGTGATGAGTTTAGACTTTGTCTAGGGTTACAACTAAAATTAACAATAAATATAATGCAACAAGAACACAATAAATATTTAAAACCTTATGGTATTAGTAACGAACAAGGTTTACTTTTAAAGTATGTTTACGATATGCCAGGAGTTACGCAAACACAAATTGCTGAAGATTTAAATAAAGATAAAACTACTATAACACGTATGGTAGATACTTTAGTAAAAAAAGGTGATTTAGAAAGACGAGTATCAGATGAAGATAGAAGAGCTTTTCATATCTATGTAACTAAAGAGACGCGAAAGAAGGTAGAAGAGGTTAGCCCACTTTTTGAGAAAAATGGTGAAGAGTTGGAAAAAATTATATCCAAAGAAGACTACGAAACTACACTAAAAGTTTTAAATCAAATCAAAGATTATTATATAGGACTGAACAAATGAAAAAAATAGCAATTTTACTATTAGCACCACTTTTACTATTGGCTTCAGGAGCACCAAGAGCTTCTTTAGTAAAGACAGAAGCTGTAACAAAAGCAGAGGTGAAATCACTTCAAACGTTTATAGGTAATGTCGAGTATGCACAGAGCTCAAAAGTAGCTTCGCAAGGGAGTGGAGCAGTTATAAGTGTCAATTTTAAAGAGGGTGATAAACTTAAAAAAGGTGCAGTTCTCAATAGACTAGATAACCAAATCATAAAAGCACAGATAACTTCGTTAAAAGCGTCACTTAGTGATGTGTTCGTAAGTCTAAAAAAAGCACAAAAAGATTTGGCTAGATATGATGTACTTTTAAAACAAGATGCAGTTTCACAGAGTGTTTATGATGACAACAGTTTCAATGTTCAAAGTTTAGAAAACAAGATAAGTTCACTAAAAGCAAGTATTAAAGCAAAAGAGATAGAGATGTCAAAAAAGGTCACTTTTGCACCATTTGATGGGGTTATCATTTCAAAACATGTAGAAGTTGGAGATTGGGTACGTCAAGGTGGAGTTGTTGCTGGTTTGGTCAATCTTAAATCCGCTAGAGTAGAGGTGAATCTTCCTCAAAAAGTAGTTGCAATTTTAAAGCCAAAAATGGTTGTAGAAGTGGCTGTTGGAGGAAAGATTTATGATGGTTATGTGAGTGCAATCATACCTAAAGGCGACATTGCAACTAGAACATTTCCTGTAAAGATAGCATTTAAAAAAGCACCATCTTACTTGTTTGAAGGTATGGCGGCAACTATAAATCTACAAAGTGGTCAAGATGTAAAAGCTTTGATAGTACCTAGAGATGCAATTTTGAAAAGATTTGGGCAAAATGTAGTGTTTGTAAATGCT
>Ga0256845_1002661_pt1 | contig 12721 bp, 2 predicted proteins | sample RiftiametaG_FD_189101 | JGI IMG/M metagenome (GOLD analysis project Ga0256845, IMG submission 189101) | Tube worm associated microbial communities from hydrothermal vent at the East Pacific Rise, Pacific Ocean - Riftia | ecosystem: Host-associated > Annelida > Integument > Unclassified ... | reverse complement strand
TCAAAGGATATAACAAGTCTGCGGCCAGCCTTGGCATCCAACTCGATGAAGAGCCACCGGATGATCCGACAGAACCCCAGGATTTCTCCTCACCTCTGGTGCTGGATCTGAACAAAAACAACATCACCTCAACTTCTCTTTATGATACCAACGTACATTTTGATCTGGACGGCGACGGTTTTCGGGAAAAAACCGGCTGGATTGAAACAGGCGACGGGTTGCTGGCCCTAGATACCGACCATTCCGGTGCTATTGAAAATGGCGGAGAGCTTTTTGGTAATTACACCCCTGATGGATCCGGTGCCAATGCAGCACATGGATTTCTTGCACTCGCCCGTTACGATAGCAATAATGACGGACAGATGAATAGCCTCGATGATATCTTCTCATCACTCAGGGTCTGGATCGATGGTAATGGCGACGGTGTAAGCCAGGCGGATGAGCTGCAGACGTTAGAGTCTCTGCATATTACGTCGATTAACCTTGCCAGCCAGGAAACCTCGGGGTGGGAAGCCTTCAACAAGGTAAAACAGACCTCGACCTTTACCCACGAACAGGTTGATGAAAACGGCACTGTACTTGTAGACAATGCGGGCAACGCCATCACCGAAGAACTGGCTGTACGTGACATCTGGTTTAACCGGGATAACGAACAGACTACCTATGACTTTACCGGTACCGTCTCCCCGACAATCATGGCTCTGCCTGAGATGAAAGGCCAGGGGCGGGTAAAAAATCTTTCCCACGCCATGGCCGAGGATAGCGAACTGCAGACACTTGTGGAAACCTTTTTAACACAAAGCAGCAACCTGCAGACACTACAGACCAGAGCCGATGAACTGTTGGCTCGCTGGACCCATTCCGATGATATTGACCCTGCTAAAACACGGGGACAGCAATTCATCCTAAACCATAACTACACCAATGTCAGTAAAATCAGAGCCTTTCGTACCTACGCCTACGCCCGCAATGTTGCCGTAACAGAAAGCTTTGACGGCCGTCTGTTCCGCATGAATGTTGGTGGCCAGATGACAGATGAGGTGATAGGCACCGTCATGGCTAAACAGATGACCGATAAATATAACGCGTTGCGGGACGGTGTTATTATTAACCTGCTTTCCCAGTCTCTGCTCGGAAAAGAGGCTTATAATGTGGAGACGGGCATACTCAACAAGGATCTTCTTGCCACGGATTTACCGATAAAGTTACAGGCAACAGATCCTGCTGCAAAACAGATTGCGGTTAATCTGCTTGCCGCCCTGCTTGAGCGTGACCGTTTATCGGTTTTTGATTACCTGGACAGCACGGTTCTCAGTAATAGTGCGGTGCACGACCTGCTGGCCCAGTCCGGAATTAATTTAACCCTCGATAATAATGGCAATGTAAGCGGCCTTATCGACGGCAACACTTACGGCACCAGCAGCGACGACCAGCTGAGCGGAAACGGCGAGCTCTATGGCCGGGCCGGTAACGATAGCCTGAGCGGCGGTTCAGGCCACGACAGCTTATATGGTGGCGACGGTGACGATAGCCTCTTCGGCGGTCAGGGCGATGACATACTCTATGGCGACGCTGGAAATGATACACTACACGCAGGCGCAGGCTACGGCCATGACGTGCTGATCGGTGGTCGGGGTAACGACATTCTTTACGGTAATGGCCGGAGTTCCACCTATATCTACCACTATGGTGATGGCAACGATACGATAATCGACCCCGGAACGATAGGCAATTCACCCGACATTTTAACCCTTCGCGGTATTGTTCGTGATGATGTCACTGTTATACGAGATGGCAATGATATGCTCCTGACCATTCGTGATATAGCATCTGAGAATCCCGCAGAAACAAGCGGCTCCGTACGGATAAAAAATGGTTTTGGTGCCGGCAAAATGGAACGGTTCGAATTTGAAGACACCATTCTTGATTATACTCAGTTTCTTGAGGGTTCAAGCATCTATGACGATGTCTACAATCAGACGACAGACAATCCGATCTTTACCATCGAGGATGTTGGAGGCACTGATGTTCTGATGTTTGCTGATGATGTCACCCGGGAGCAACTTGATGTCCGGGTAACCGGCGAGAACAATATAACAATCGGTATCCGCGAGGAAGGTGTTTCCTTTGAAAATCTGCAACGTCGCATCACCATTACAAACGATTTTCATAATAAAAATCGTATTGAACACTATCGTTTCAGTGACGGCAGCGAACTTGACTTTACCGGACTTCTCAATCTGCAGCAAGGCGGAGATCAGAATGATACCATCCGTTTCCTCAGCGGTAATCATGAAGTGGATGGCGGTGCAGGTAATGACACACTGTTTTTGGCCGACGGTGACGATATTCTTTCAGGCGGCAGCGGTGATGACCAACTCCATGGCGGAGGCGGCAGTGACCGGTATAACTTTAACCGGGGTGATGGTCATGATCTGATCTTTGATGATTCAGGTACGGCGGACAGCCTCCACTTCGGATCTGGAATTAGTGCCACTGACCTGCTCATAGAAAAGGAAGGTTCTTCCATTATCATCGGCCTCAAAGAAGCAGACAAGCCGATTTCCGAACTGGCAGATACCATAACAATAGAAAACTGGTACAACCGACAGACACGGGTAGAGTCTCTTGTTTTTTCCGATGGCAGCAGTTGGGACACCTCTGCGATTCTCAGTGGTATGAGCAGTAGTGGAATAGTTTATGGACTTGAAGGCGATGATGAAATAACCGGCAGCACAGGTGAAGATATCATTTTTGGTCGCGCAGGTGATGATACACTACGTGGTGAAGAAGGAGCGGATCAGCTTTACGGGGAGAGTGGTGCCGATACCCTTTCAGGCGGTGCTGGCAATGACAATTTATATGGTGGTAGTGGCGCCGACCGCTATCTGTATAGCCGTGGCGACGGGATAGATGTCATTGATGATTATAGTAGTAGTTCGGCAAGTAACAGTGATGCACTGGTTTTTGGGCCTGACATCGACCCGGACGATCTATGGATACGTCAAACAGGTAACGATCTTGAAATTGGCCTGGCTGAACCGGATGTTGCTTTTGATCAATTGAGTGACAGGATCACTATTCATAACTGGTTTTCCGAAGCAAGCCGAATTGAACAGTTTATCTTTGCCAATGGTACAACCCATACAGCCGGAACTATGATTGGCTATCTTGGCACAACTGGCGATGACACAATTACCGGGATACCGGACGACTCAATTTTCACCGACAGTAGTGGTAATGATCGTTTCTTCGGTCAATCCGGCAGTGATGAATATCGTTTTGGTGCCGGGAGCGGCCATGACATTATTACCGACACAAATGGCAACGACAGCCTGGTTTTTGCAGACGGTATTACTGCGGATCAGGTACAAATCACCTGGGAACAGGGAACAAACACCATTGTTATTCATTATGGTACAGATAATACAATTACCCTTAATAACTGGTATCTGGAAAACAGTCGAATAGAAAAAATCGTCTTCAGTGACGGCATTTCCTGGACGGCGTCCGATATTGTCGACCGAATGGGAACAGAGGGTGACGATGTGTTCCGAGGTCTTGCGGAGGTTGCAAACGTAATCCATGCAAAAGGCGGTGATGATATCGTCTCCACCTTTGCTGAAAATGATCAACTCTACGGCGGTGCCGGAGACGATGCCCTTGATGGCGGCGGAGGCAATGATATCCTGGCGGGAGGAACCGGTAACGACCAACTTTGGGGCGGTGCCGGAGACGATACCTATGTTTTTAAACGGGGTGATGGTCATGACACAATTTCTGATGACGACAAGAACGTTCAGGATGCCGGGAATGATCGATTGCAGTTCGGAGCTGGTATTGATAAAGAGGATCTCGTTTTCAAGGTTGACATGGAAAGCAATGATTTGATCGTCGGTGTTATTGATCCCGCCAGGCCAAATACACCATTTGCAGAGCTTAACGATACAATCACCCTCAGCGACTGGTATGCAGCCAAAAACCGGATTGAAACCTTTGTCTTTACAAAAAATGGTGAGCAGATGTCTGTGTCGGCTATTATGCTGGCCATGGGCTCAGATGGCAATGACACTTTGAAAGCACTCGTTGAGGGCAGCGTGCTTGAAGGTAATGGCGGTGACGACATTATATACGGTAACCGTGGGGAGGATATTTTACGTGGTGGCGACGGTAACGATACCTTGCTGGGTGGTGACAACAGTGATCTCCTCACCGGTGGTGCAGGTGATGACATCGTAAAAGGTGGTGGCGGCAACGACAGCTACCACTGGGGACGAGGCGACGGGCGCGATACCATTCTGGATCAGGGGACAGAAACCTACTACCAATACGGTTACATAACAACCGAACAGGGCTACAGACGGTGGGTTCGCAAAAAAATGCAGCGAAGTGTGGATGGCGGAATGGATGTTCTGCTTCTAGGCGATGGTATTGCGGCTGAAGATATCCAGGTAAAACGGGAAAACAACAATATCATCCTGGGGATCAGGGAGAGCGGCAAGAATTTTGACGAACTGTCTGACCGCCTTGAAATCCTGGACTTCTATTCGAAAATAAATCAGATAGAAGAAATCAGGTTTGCCGACGGAACGTCCTGGCACATTGATAAGATAGAAGAACTATCGGTGCTTGGCACTACCGAAGCAGATAGTTTGGTTGGCTTTAATCGTGATGATGTGATGTTTGGCTATAATGGCGACGATACGTTAAGCGGTCTTGGCGGAAATGACAGCCTTACCGGCGGTACAGGTAACGACACACTGGATGGCGGAGCCGGCAATGATACCTATTATTTTGGCCTTGGCGACGGCCAGGATACCATCAACAACTATGACACCTCAAACAGTGTGGATATACTTGAATTTCAGGAAGGTATTTCTGCGGATAGTATCCGTATAAGACGGGTTAATAACGATATGATTGTCCTGGTTGGAGATGGCGAAGATAAGATCACTGTCACAAATGGCTTTCTTGATGACGGTAACAGTGCCTACAGCCTTAGCCAAATCAGATTATCAGATGGCACCTCCTGGGATATTGAAGAATTAAAACTGCGGGCTGTTTCAGGTTCTGATATCGCAGATCAGCTCATCGGCTTTAGTCAGAATGACCAACTGCAAGGCCTTGGTGGAGATGATTACCTTTTAGGTGGTGCAGGTGACGATACTCTCACCGGTGGCCTAGGCAACGACACGCTGGACGGCGGCACAGGCAGTGACACCTACATCTTTTCCACAGGTGATGGACAGGATGTGATAAACAACCACGACACCAGTGCAAATCGCCAGGATGTGATTGCCTTCCAGGAAGGTATTGAAGTTGCCGATGTCAGAGCACAGCGAATTGATAATGATCTCTATCTGCATGTCGGCAATGGTGATGACCGCATAGTGGTCACCGATTATTTCATCGGGGATGGCAATGGCGGATACAGTGTAAATGAAGTCAGCTTTTCCGATGGCACGATCTGGACCGTAGATAAAATCAAAGAACTCGTGGTACTGGGAACCACTGGTGCTGATTTACTGACCGGTTTTGCCCAGGATGACCTGATGAGAGGGTTTTCCGGCAATGATACCCTTAAAGGCTTTGCCGGAAACGACCAGATTCATGGTGGTGACGGTGATGACGAAATTCACGGTGGTCTCGGTAATGACCAGATCTTTGGAGAAACTGGAGCCGATACGCTCTATGGCAACGAAGGCGATGACACCATAAAAGGTGGTGCAGGAAACGATATCGTTGATGGTGGTGCAGGTAATGACAGTATCTTTGGTGGTCTTGGAACGGATACCCTGAACGGTTCAACAGGTGATGATACCATTTATGGTGGCGCAGGTATTGACACCATCCACGGCGGTGCAGACCAGGATACGCTCTATGGCGATTCTGGAGGCGACCTGATTTTTGGAGGTGCAGGCGGCGATATAATCCATGGTAACTCAGACAACGATACCATAGAAGGCAATGATGGCAACGATACCCTTTATGGCGACGAGGGAGATGATACCCTGTTCGGCAATGCTGGCAATGACCTTCTTAACGGTGGCGCAGGGGCCGACAAAATGACCGGTGGCAGTGGCAATGATATCTATGTCATTGACAACACGGGTGATGAAGTTATCGAGCTTGCAGATGAAGGGTACGACACCGTCGAAACCAATCTCGACCTGACCCTTATGGCCAATGTGGAAAAAGGTATCCTCACCGGCGATGATAATATCAACGGCACGGGAAACAGCCTTAACAATAGACTTATCGGTAACAGCGGCAATAATGTTCTCAACGGCATGGCGGGTACGGATTTTATGCAGGGCGGCCTGGGTGATGATACCTACTATACCGATAAGCGGAGTGACACCATCTCCGAAGCAGCAGATGAAGGCATAGATACCGAAATCAGAAGCCATGAGAGCAACTATCTGCTCAGCACAAATGTTGAAAACCTCACCCTTGCAGGTACAATTTTCAGGGGTAACGGCAATGAACTGGATAATGTCCTGACCGGCAATGATGCCACCAATAATCTCTGGGGTCGGGAAGGTAATGATACCATTTTCGGGCTTGGTGGTGATGATACGATTATCGGTGATACGGGCAATGATCAGCTTAACGGCGGTTCGGGTAATGATCTGCTCTCAGGTGGTGCCGGCAACGACACCCTTTTAGGCGGCACCGGTAACGACCAGCTCGATGGTGGTGCCGGCACAAACAGTCTCCGTGGCGGCGCAGGAGATGATAAATATGTTTACCGGACAGATGGTGGCATATACGAGATAGATAACAGCGATGGTGGTACCGACTGGCTGCTTTTTACCGATGATCTCAGCATGGATCGTCTCTCTTTTATAAAATCAGGCGATAATCTTATCGTCCGCGTAGACAGCGATGAAGCTCGCCAGGTAACCGTGACCAACTGGTTCCTTGGTGAAGAATATCAGATAGATTATATTCAACCTGCAGGTGGTACAGGTATTGCGGCATCAAAGATCAACCGCATGTTCCCTCCAGGTAACCCGGAAGCCGATGGTATTGTTGTGCCCGCAGCACTCGTCTTTGATGCAAAATGGTACGGCACAGCCGAAGGTGAGCAACTGATCGGTACCTCTGGCAGCGAAATAATACGCGGCTACCAGGGAGATGACAATATCTTCGCCCAGGCTGGCGATGACTGGCTGCTCGGTGGATCCGGTAATGATTTTCTCGATGGCGGCACGGGCAACGATACGCTTTATGGCGGCGCGGGCAATGACAGATATATGTTTAAATCCGGCTATGGCCATGAGACGATCGATAACAGCGGCGGAGGTGTTGACTGGCTGCTCTTTGATGCCGAACTGACCGCAGATAAACTGGTGTTCACCAGAACGGATGATGATCTTGTTATAAACATTACAGACAGTGAGGATCAGATAACGGTTAAAAACTGGTTTGTCGGTGACGAATACAAAATTGATTATATCCAGCCGGGGGGCGGCACCGGCATCTCCGCTGCCCAGATAGAGACAATGATTGGAAGTTCCGGCAGCACCTTTGATACCGTAGTCGATGGTACCGACGCCGGTGAACAGCTGGTGGGCACAGCAGGCACCAATCAGATAAACGGCGCTGGCGGAAATGACCAGCTCTTTGGCCTTGGCGGAAATGATGAACTCAACGGCGGTGCAGGTAATGATTACCTTGATGGTGGCGCCGGAGATGATATCATAAACGGTGGTGCAGGTGACGATCAACTCGGTGGTGATGCTGGCAACGACACGCTCACAGGCGGTACAGGCAATGACACCTATGTCTATAAGGCCGGATCAGGTGCGGACACCATTAATAACCTGGGCGGCGGTACGGACTGGCTTATCTTCAACGACAATATCACCGTAGACAGATTAAGCTATATCCAATCGGGTGATGACCTGATTGTACGCGTTGACGCCAGTGAGTCCAGCCAGATCACCGTGACAGACTGGTTCAAAGGAGCCGAATATCAACTCTCCTATATCCAGCCCTCCGGCGGTAATGGTATCCCTGCCTCGCAGATAAACGCTCTGTTTGAATCTCCCCCGCCACCATCAGGAACTACTCTTGAGGTACCTGCAGACAACACCTTTGATGCAATCCGCACAGGGACTGCAGCCGGCGAACAACTCGTGGGAACAGGTGGCAATGACCTGCTCAAGGGGCTTGGTGGCAACGATCAGCTCTTTGGGCTGTCGGGCAATGACTGGCTGCTTGGCGGTGATGGAAATGATTACTTCGATGGTGGTGCCGGCAACGACACCATGCTCGGAGGAGCTGGCAATGATCAGCTTGGTGGTGATGCGGGTAATGATATCATGTCCGGGGGTGCAGGCGATGATAAATATGTCTACCGCCCCGGCTCAGGCGCTGATACCATCATCAACTCCGGTGGCGGCACCGATTGGCTGCTCTTCACAGGTGATATTACTGCAGACAAGCTCTCCTACTACAGATCAGAAGATAGTCTGCTGGTAAAAATCGATAACAGCGATACCAATATGGTAACGATAAAAGACTGGTTCAAGGGCGATGACTACCGGGTAGATTACATCCAGCCTTCAGGTGGCAATGGCATTTCTGCCTCACAAATAGAAGCACTGGTTGAACCTTTACCTCAGGCTTCCGCTGCAGCACCATCTTCTGCCTCTGGAGGTGATGACTACTTCAACTACAGAACAGCTCCCGGTGCGCCGCTTGATGGTGTTACGGGAAGCAGCCCGGGCGATGGGCTCTCTTTTGATAAGCTTACTTCGGAAAAAGATCAAAATACCGGCATGTTGTTTGCGGTATAATGTGATCTAGTTTCTAACAGGCCATTTTCAAAATCAGAAAATGGCCTGTTTAACTCACTGAAAAACCTTCACCAGCCACAACAACACGAATGAATCAAAAAGAAGAGGAAAACCCCGGCAACCAGCACAACCTCCTGGCCTGCTGCCGCTATCTGGCTGAATATGCAGGACAGGAGGGTTTTGCTTCTGCCTTAAAAGGTAACGGGGAAAGTCTAAAAGAAAAAGACCAAAAGAAGCTCCTGGAAAATATCGTCCAGGCTGCTCGAATGCAGGGACTGCAAACAACTGCCTTTCGCCCACCCCGTGAGAATTTTGGCGATCTTATGCCTCTGCTGCCGGTGGTGGCAGAATTACAGGACGGCAACTATCTGGTAATTACGGAGCTTGAAAAAGAAGATGCTGGCAAAGTAATCAATGTTACAACGGCACTACCTGCTTCCACTGAATCCCCTGGGAAAGAGCAAATATCGCTAGCTCAATTTCTTCAGATCTGGACAGGCGGTATTCTCCGGTTTGAAAAGATTAATACCGCTCTTGTCTGCTTTGCGATCGTTGCCCGTGAACACAAAATAGAACTAACGCAGAACCGCCTGCGCCATGAATATAATCTTGGCAACGAAGAAATCCCAACAGATACACTGCTTCGCATAGGCAAAGATCTGGGTCTGAAAAGCAAACTGCTTCACCTTGGCTGGGATGATCTCATTAACCTGAAAAAAGGATATCCGGCAATAGCGAGGTTGCGTTCAGGAAGACATGTCGTTGTTGTTGGCGTAATAGGTAAAGACGATCCCGGGCAGGAAACGACCATAGGTTGTTATGATCCGCTCTCCGGAAAAGGTGGTGGACATCTGCGTCTTGGCAGACAGGAATTTGAATCACTCTGGGATGGCGATATTTTCGTCCTTAAACGGGTGTACAAACTGACAGACGAGACACAGCCCTTTAGTCTCCGCTGGTTCATCCCGGAAATTCTCCGCCAGAAAACCGCCTTTATCGATGTTGGTCTGGCTGTCCTGTTTATTAGTGCAATTGCCCTGATAACCCCAATATTCTTTCAGATTGTCATAGACAAGGTACTTGTGAATCAGGCTTTTACTACTTTACAGGTACTTGGCATAGGCATGACGGTGATGCTGGTAGTCAATGGGCTTCTGGATTTTTTACGTGACTATCTCTTGCTCCATGCTACAAATAAAATCGATTTACGGGTAACCGGTAAAACATTTCGTCATATGCTGCAGTTGCCGCTTGATTTTTTTGAACGGGTTACGGCCGGTGTCCTTGCAAAGCATATGCAGCAAACTGCCAGCATCCGTGGTTTCCTTACCGGCAGTGTTTTTTTAACAATGCTGGAGGCAACATCCCTCTTTATCTTTCTTCCTTTTCTGTTTTTCTACAGTATCAAACTTACCAGCATCGTACTAATTGTAACAGGATTAATTGCTGCGGTAATGCTTATCCTAATTGCGCCATTTAAACGACGCCTGAATGCGCTGTATGACGCCGAAGGAAGTCGTCAAGCAATGCTGGTCGAAACTATCAATGGCATGCCGACCGTTAAAGCGATGGCGATTGAACCGCTCCTGCGCAACCAATGGGAAAATAAGGTTGCACGTGCTGTCAGTATGCAGTTTCGGGTGGGAAAGATTTCCATAACCGCCAAATCAATTACGCAACTACTCGAACGTTTAATGACAGTTTTGTTGATATGGGTTGGCGCCAAAGAGGTATTCAGCGGTGAAATGACAGTTGGCGCTCTGATCGCTTTTCAGATGCTGGCCGGACGGGTTACTTCGCCACTGGTACGTCTGGTTGGTCTTGTTCATCAGTATCAAGAGGCCGCACTCTCCGTTGAAAAACTCGGGGTGGTGATGAACGCAAAACCAGAATGGGGCGCTGATCGACACGGCACCCGTCCATCACTTAATGGGGATATTGTTCTGGACAGGGTGAGTTTTCGCTATGGGCCGGATCTGCCCAATGCACTGCAGGAAATATCACTGACCATCCCTGCCGGCAGTACGCTTGGTGTAGTTGGCCCCAGCGGTTCCGGGAAAACAACCCTTACACGAATGCTGCAAAAAATGTATTTTCCCAGCACCGGAACCATAAGGATCAATAATTGCTACCTCAATGAGCTGGATACAGCCCATCTGCGACAAAACAGTGGAGTGGTGCTGCAGGAGAGTTTTCTTTTTCGGGCAACAGTTGCAGACAATATTCTCGCTGGTCAGTCAGGTACCTCCCGTGAACGGATCATTCAGACGGCAACACTTGCAGGAGCCGATGAGTTTATCGTTAAATTGCCCCAGGGCTACGATACGATGCTCGAAGAAGGTGCCAGCAATCTATCTGGCGGGCAGCGACAGCGACTCGCCATTGCCAGGGCACTTTTGAGCCGGCCGGATATACTCATCCTCGATGAAGCCACAAGCTCTCTTGACCCGGAAAGCGAACGGATAGTGCGTGAAAACCTGATTGAAATTGCGAAAAACCGCACAGTCATAATCGTATCCCACAGGCTCTCCATGCTCAAAGACGCAGACAGTATCATCGTATTGCAGGATGGTTCCCTTGTGGGTCATGGCCCCCATGAACAACTTCTTCAGGAATGCCCTCTTTACAAAACTCTCTGGCAGCAGCAAATGATGATATAGCACTAGGATATTAATGCAAAATAATCACAATAAACTCTCCGAAGACATTCTGGAATATCAGCCCGATGCGGTGGAGATAGAGGAACGCCCTGTGCCCGGCACTGTGCGCTGGGTGCTCTATCTGATCCTAGCCAGCCTTATTCTAACACTGGTTGGGGCAATCATATTCAAGGTTGATCGCATTGTTGTAGCAACAGGAAAACTGATTACCACATCCCCAACCATCGTTGTCCAGCCACTCAATACTGCAGTTGTCCGCTCTATCAAAGTACGGGTTGGAGATATCGTGGAAAAAAATCAGCTGCTGGCTACTCTTGACTCAACCTTTGCAAGCGCAGATTTAAGCCAACTGACCAAACAACGATTAACGCTTTCAGCGCAGATCAGACGTGTTCAAGCGGAGTTGCTCGACAAACCATTTTCAGCCAAAACAGAGGAAGGCGAAGATGGTACATTACAGGAACAAATCTTTCGTCAACGAAAAATCGTGTTGAAAAGCAACAGACAGATGAACGACGATAAGATTGCAGCTCTGCAGTCAAAACTCTCACTCAATCAAGTCAGGCGCCAGGGGAAAAAACAGCAACTCAAGCTCCTGCGTGATGTCGAGGGTGCCACTGCCAGATTACCCCAAAAGGGTATGGAGTATCGACTCAAAGTGCTTGAAGCTCAAAAATCACGCTTTTTTACTGCCAATGAAATTGACAATATCCTGGCTGAAGATCAGGTCGTTAAAAAGGAATTACAACAGGTTCGATCTGAATGGCAGCGCTTTGTAGAAGAACGCAACGGTGAATTAATGGAACAGGAAGTACAGTTGCGAAACGAACTGGAAAAAATCACAGAAGAAATAAATAAAGCCGAAAGACTACATGAACTTGTTTCGCTGCGAGCCCCGGATCACGGTATTGTGTTAAAAATGATTAAACGCTCTGTTGGTTCCATTGTTCAACAGGCCGAACCATTTTTCATCCTTGTACCACTGAACAGCACTATCGAAGTTGAAGTGGATGTTAAATCAAAGGACATCGCCAGAATTCGGGTCGGCGATTCTGCACGAATCAAACTCGATGCCTTTCCATTTCAACGACACGATACACTTCCCGGTAAAGTCAGGGTCATAAGCGAAGATTCCTGGATATTTCATATAAGAGGCAGCCGGGCACCTGATTATTTCAGCAAACATCATTTTTTCCCTAATAAACATGAAATTTGTCGGATCTGACGTTTTTTTCATTAGCCCCCAAAACGACC
>Ga0256845_1002660_pt1 | contig 12722 bp, 10 predicted proteins | sample RiftiametaG_FD_189101 | JGI IMG/M metagenome (GOLD analysis project Ga0256845, IMG submission 189101) | Tube worm associated microbial communities from hydrothermal vent at the East Pacific Rise, Pacific Ocean - Riftia | ecosystem: Host-associated > Annelida > Integument > Unclassified ... | reverse complement strand
AAAAAATCGTGTTCCTAAACTTATTAATTCTTTCAGGTAAGAAAAATCAACATATTTTAAAGATGGACTATACTTTTTATAGGAGGTATTAAAAAACCATACACCAGCCAAAAGCGGAACAACAAGATTGATAATACTAAAAGAAGCTCCCAAATATAATAATGAACCTTGGGTAGTTTTTACCAAAATAAAAACAACTATTAATGAAATTAAATTACCCAATGTATTAATTCCACTACTCATTGCTGGACGTTGATCTGCTACAAAAACAACATTAATTAGCTTAATAATAAACTGTAAACAGAACACGCTAAAAACAATAAACACTAGCTTTTCTAACTCAACAATATCGTTTGTAGTGTTTAATATTTTTCCCCAATCTAAAAATTGATTTATGCCAAGAAATAGCACAAAAAGTGCTACAGAAATAATAGAAATAATAGCATAAGTTGTGCTAATATATGTTCGTGCTAACTCCTCTTTCCCTTCAGCTTTAGCGGTAGCGAACTTATTACGCAAACCATTTCCTAAGCCAATATCAAAAAAACTAAACCAAGCAATTACAGATGTTAATGTAATCCATATTCCGTATTTAGTTGGATTTAAATAATCAATAGTTAAAGGCACTAATATTAAGCTAATTAGAATGCTTGTCCCTTTTAGTAGGAATGAACCCAGAATGTTTTTTTTAGCTTTAACAGAGCGATCGTGTCCAGAAAAGAATTTATTGAACAGTTTTTTTATCAAGACTTTTTAAATATTCGGTTTAAAAATCCTTTTTTATTTTCTTCCTCATAGTACCCATAGCCATAACCATAGCCGTAACCATAAGCTGAACCTCTAGCCTTTACTGCATTAAATAAAATAGAAGCATTTTTCAGTTTACCTTCTTTGTATAATTGAGCAATATGTGACAAATGATCTTTCTTCGTTACATTTTGACGAACTACAAAAATTAAAATATCAGCAAATTTATTTAATAATAAAGCATCTGTAACTAAGCCAATCGGAGGAGAATCAATAATAATTGTATCATATTTTTCTTTCAGAGCTGCTATCAACTCACCCATTCTTTCATTCATTATTAATTCAGATGGATTTGGAGGTATTGGTCCAGAAGGAATAATATCTAAGTTTTCTACATTCGTTTTCTGAACAATTGTATCCAATTTTTCAACTCCAATTAAAAAAGAACTCACTCCTTTATCATTAGATATATTAAAATCATCAACTATTTTTGGTTTTCTCAAGTCTAACCCTAATAATATTGTCTTTTTTCCTGACGCAGCAATAATTGCCGATAAGTTCATTGCTGTATAGGTTTTCCCTTCAGAACCAACAGAAGATGTAATTAAAATAACCTTATGTTCTTCATCTGCAGCAAAGTATTTTAAATTCGTTCTTATTGACCTAAAAGATTCCGCAATTAATGATTTTGGCTTTTCAGAAACCACTAGAGCAGAGGTTTCTTTATTTAACCCTACTACTCCTAACACAGGAATTTTTGTTATTTTTTCAATTGTCTTTTTATCTCTTACTGTATCATTTAATTGCTCTTTAAGAAATATTAGTCCTGTAGGAATTAGTAATGATAACAGCAATGCTAGCGAATATATTTTTTTAGGAATTGGTCTTATTGGATATGGAGTAGAACGAGCTTCTTCTATTATTCTATTATCAGAAACCGATGCGGCTAAAGCTAAAGAGGTCTCGGCTTCTTTTTGTAATAGAAATAAGTACAGGCTTTCTTTTACTCTATATTCTCTTTCTATACTCACTAATTCTCTTTCCGTTTTCGGAATTAATTTCAACTCACTTTCTAATTTTGCTAGTGATTTTAGCAATTCTGATTTAGAAGCATTTAGGCCACTGTTAATACTTTTTATATTCTGAATTAATTTTTTTCGAGTGTAATCTATTTGCTGGTTAACGGATTTTAAATCGGCATTCATTCCTTTCCTATTCAACTCAATTTTTTGCTTTTCAAGTTCCAAGTCAGTAATCTGATTGATTAGTTTAACTAAGAGAGGATCATTAATCCCCAAAGATGATGGAGCAATATCTGCTAAACTTTCATTACTCTCAACATAACCTTGTAAGTACTCAATAAAACTTAATTGTAAATTAAAATTAGATAGTTCGCTATCTTTTAACTTTACATTTTCAAGTATCATTTTGGATTCTGCACTTACATCAGTAATCCCTTTTTCAATCTTAAAATTTTGTCGTTCTATTTCTATTTGCTTTAACTCCTTAGAAATTGTAACTAACTGGTTTTCAATAAAACTTGCGGTACTACTCGCTATTTTATTCTTTTCTAAAATATCATTTTCTAAGTAAACCTGAACTAAGGTATTTAAAAAATCTATTCCTCTTTGTGGAATTTGCTCTTCAATACTAAGAACGATCACCGATGAATTTTTACCTGGTTGTTGGATCTTTAATTTTGCTCTATAAAACTCAACGTTATTTATTATGTTATTAAATTTAATCCTATAATTTCTTTTTGAATAAGATTGGTCATTAAACAACTCTGGGTCAAAATGAGCTCGTTTATTTATTGTAACAACCCCAATTGGCAAAGAAATCTTCTCGCCAAATTCATACTCCTTATCATAATTATTACCTGTTTGCTGAACTTCAAATTTTAATCTATACTTATTTTCATCAATTATAGAAATAAAAAAAAGATTGTTGTATGCATAAAAATTTAATGAATCATGAACAATCTTAAATGGTGAACCTGTGTAAGTCTGACTCTTTTTAACATTACCAATTAAATAATAAAGTACATCAACTTCAATTTGCTCTAATGTCTTTTTTAAGATTTTACGAGATTTCAATATCTCAATTTCGTTTTCAATATTCTTATTTACATTATAAACATCTAAATCTTTTAACAATTCTTGAGTACCGAGACTTGTGCTCTTATCATCTTTTATCAGAATTTTTGTGGAAACATTGTAAACTGGCTTCATATACCAATTATAAAAATAAGCACTACTAAACCCAATTGTTAATGCAATAATATAAATATACCAATATCTAAGGTAGGTATAAAGGAATGCTTTTATATTAAAATCATCATCCTCTTCTTCAATATTAGTTTTTACTATATTCTCTTGCATTTAACTTAATTTCAAAACAAAAATACAATTTTGTTACTGATGTATCTTTATTGTAGAACAATAACTTCTACCCGTATATTTTTCATTGCTTCAGCCATATTCTTTGGTTTAACAATTATCATTTTATCTCCACCATAACCTTCAGTTTGTAACTGATTTTCAGGAATTCCATTTTTAATTAAGAACGTCTTAATTTTTTCAGCTCTCAATTTTGATAATTTTTTAACAGGTCCCTCAAAATTCCATCCCTCTCCTAAATGAGCATATTTCTTAATCTTTTTAACTCTGTTTTTGCCGTTAGTATGCCCTTGAATTTCAAAAGAATAACTTTTATTCTCTAGCATAAACTCCAATAACTTATTCAACTCTTTTTCAGATCCATCCTTTAAAACGTAGGTATTTGGATGAAAATAAACTTTATTCATTATTAATTTTTCACCAATATTTATTGGGTCTAATTCAATTATAAAGCTCGCTGAGTCTATACTTATTGTATCATTAGAAGTTTTATACCCCATTTTTTTTACTGAAACAATAATTTCATCTCCGATAGAACTATTCAACACAAAACCACTATCTACATTAGAATGTATTTGTTGATTGGGAATATCGTTATATGCTGATATAAGAACTGTAGCCTCAATACTTTTTTTTGTTTTACTATTTATAACCAAGCCCTTAACTTTATTTTCAAATTTAACAATAGGTTCTACTACTTCTAATACTTTACTTTTTTCTACTTCTGCTACAATCTCCTCCATAACTTCTTCAACACATTCGTTTTGAATGGCCTTAATATTCATATTATTCTCGCCCGTTTTTAACAATAATTTATGACCGCAACCATTTCCACTTAAATATACCATATTTAAAAAATATGATTCTCCTTTTTTAAAGGTCAGAACTCCTTTTTTTAAATTAGAGATGGACTTTATTTTATAATTTACAATGTTATTACAAAAACTATCTCCTTGGTGTTTATATATTAAAAAACCATAGTCATCACTTTCTGTAATAACAGTCATTTCATATTCCAACACACAATCAGATTCGGCCGAAATCTGATACCAATAAGTATATTCATCTGCTAATTGGTAATAGATTTTATCTATCTCATTATTATTAGAAACAAACGGTATTTTAATTTTTTTCGGATTAGTACAATTAGGATAAACCTCCTGTGCATACAGCAATTTACCTGCAACAATTAAACATAAAAGAATAATAAATGATCTCATAACTAATCATAAAACTAACACAAACCAACCCCTTATTCCGATTCACCCTAAATAGTTTTTAACGTTCAAATTTTAATATCAAAAAATGATTAATAAAACTGTTCACTAAAATTAACCAAGTACAGTTCCTTTTTAGCTCGAGTAATAGCAGTATATAACCAACGTAAATACTCTACATTAATCATTTCATCAGTTAAATAACCCTGATCTACAAAAACAGCATCCCATTGTCCACCTTGCGATTTATGACAAGTAATTGCATAAGCAAACTTAACCTGTAACGCTTGGTAATAAGGATTTTTACGAATTAATTCATTTCGTTTTTTACGATTAGGTTCATCAGCATAATCTGCAGAAACAGCATCATACAACTCTCTAAACTTATCGGATGGCAGTGATGGAGACTCACTCAAAATACTATCCAATAAAATTTTCACTTCTAAGTCTGGCTCATTAGGGTAATCTATCATTCGTACCTGAACATTCGCGAATCGAAAACCATACACCTCTTCGTAACCACTTATTTTTTGAATCTCCACAATATCTCCATTGGCAATAAAACCAGCTTTCGAATCATCCGTTAAGCAAAAATAATTATTCTTTACCACCATTAAATAATCGCCCGCAGCAATCTCATCCTCTAACCATTTTATACGTGCACGAATTTGTAGGTTAAACAAATTTGCTCGCTTATTGCTTCTAGTTATTAGCATTACATTATCATCTCCAAACTTACCATAAGCATCATTCAAATAATCTTCTAACTCCAACCCTGGAATCGTTTTTACATCTGCTTTATTTACCGAATTAAATAAAGGTAAATCGCTATTTTTCAATGCAATTTTATGCCTTAAATAAGTGGCATTAGTTAAAATCTCAGAATCTTCGGCTTGCCGAACAACTTCACTCAATTCATTAAACTCTAAGTTTACATGATAAGAAGTATATAAAAAATCTTCATCTAAAGCAGGACTTAATTCCATGCCAACAGGTGGTAATTGAGCCGTATCTCCAATTAAAATTAGCTTACAGTTTATACCATCATAAACAAACTCCATTAAATCATCTAACAAGCTTTTACTTTCTCCCCATTGTTTTGAACTTAACGCTCCCCCATCACCAATCATAGAGGCTTCATCTACTAAAAAAATAGTGTTCTGAAATTTGTTTTGTTTAATTACAAAACGTGTAAAACCATCTCCTCCATTTTGTAATTGGTAAATCATTTTATGGATGGTAAAAGCTGGTTTACTAGCATAATTAGACAACACTTTTGCAGCTCTTCCTGTTGGTGCAAGTAATACCGAATCGTAATTAATAGTTGGTAATGTTTTTACCAATGCTCCAACCAATGATGTTTTACCGGTTCCTGCATATCCTTTTAACACAAACAAATGTTTTTTCATTTTTAAGAAAACAAAATCTGTTAACTCGCCAATAACCGCTAATTGATTTTTAGTTGGTTCAAAACCAAAGTTTTGTAATAATGTTTTATAAAAAATGTTTTGCATAAACCTAAATCATCTCAACAAATAGATTCCGCTCTACAGCGGAATTAGTTCAACTTAACATTTTGCCTTCATTGCTTCGCAATTCATCAAAATTTAGTTTCACTAAATTACCCTTTAAACCGCATTTTATACCTTTTATTAATCAATAAATAAATACACACTATTAATTTTAGCTTTTGAGTTATTAAAGGACAAAAAAAATTGTAGATTTGTGTCGAATCGATAAAAAGTATTTTATGAAAATTGTAATTCAACTAGTTTTAGCCTTAGGAGCAGTATTTATGGGCTATTTAATTTGGGATAGTATTGACAGTAAAATGGTTTTAACAGAAGCTGTTGAAATGAGAAATACTGTAACACAAGAGAGGTTAACACAAATTAGTGAAGCTCAAGTTGAATACAAAAAAGTTAGAGGGACTTATGCTGATTCTTTTGATAATTTGATTAATTTTTTAAAAAATGATTCAATTATACAAGTGAAAATGGAAGGTGAAGTACCTGATAGTTTACTAGGACAAGAAGCCTTAGCATTAGAAATGGGAATAATTAGAAGAGACACGACTAAAATACCTGTTAAAGAAATTTTATTTATGAAAAACTTTAATAGTGTTGTAGATTCTATCGCTTACATTCCTTTTGCAGGTGGTAAACAGTTTACAATTGCAATAGGCAGTATTGAGAAAAACAAATTAACAATGCCTGTATTTGAAGTAAAAGCATCTTATAAAGATATTTACATAGGGTTAGAAACAGATAACGAAGGTTACGACATGAGCAAATTTCTTGCAGTTGGTTCTTTAGAAGAAGCCAAAACAAATGGTAACTGGAATTAAAAACATTCCAATATAATATTACAAAAGGATATGAATTTTCATATCCTTTTTTTATAACTTCGCTTTTCTAGTGAGCACTAAAAAACCACATATTAGTTTATTTGACAAATCTTACAACAAGAGTAAATCAAACCATTACAAACTATATGTAGAGCTTAGTAATAACGGTTTTAAGCATACAATCTTAGACACCCAAAACAATACGTTTATAGGTATTGAAGAATATCGTTTTACAGATATTTACAACGACTATTCTTTAGTTGAACCACTAAAAGAAATTATTGCCAATAACAATCTTTACAAAAATGAGTTTAAAGCCATAATTGTTGCATTTGTAAACAACAGATCAACACTTATTCCTAATGCTATTTTTAAAGCTGATAAATTATCCAGTTACCACCAATTTAATTTTTCTAAACAAGAGGCAGATCAGTTTTTTTCTGACCAGTTAATTAACCTTTCGGCACACAACATTTATAGTGCTCCCGATTTTATTACTAAAATTTTTAGCGATTTAAAAAATGTACAATTCAAACATTTTTCTTCTGCTTTAATTGAAGCTTCTTTGATTGATGCTAAAAAAAATAAAGCACTCTCATTAATTCATATTCACCTATTACCTTCTTCATTTCAGGTAATTGTTATTAAAAACCAAAAGCTAGAATTATACAATTCATTTATTTACCAAAGTAGTGAGGATTTTATTTATTACTTACTTTTTGTTTTAGACCAGCTCAACATTAACAATGAGGAAGCCACTATAAAACTATCTGGTGAAGTAGAAAAAAACTCTGTAATTTATACCATATTATACAAATACATCCAAACATTAAACTTTGGAACTAGACCCGAAAACTTAAAGTTTAGCTATATTTTTGAAGAAATCCCAAAGCATTTTCACCACGCTTTATTTAACCAATTTTTATGCGAATAATTAGTGGAACACATAAGAGTAGACGAATAATTGCTCCAAACAATTTACCTGCAAGACCTACAACAGACTATGCTAAAGAAGGTTTATTCAACCTAATTAGCAATGAATTTAATATTGAAGATGCTGAAGTATTAGATTTATTTGCAGGAATTGGAGGAATTACTTTTGAGTTCGCTTCTCGTGGAGCTAAAAAAATAGTGTGCGTTGATCAAAACCCTGGCTGCATCAATTTTATCAAAAAAACAACTATGGAACTGAAATTTAGTCAGATTCGTGTTTTAAAAAACGATGCTTACCGCTTTTTAAAAAAATGCGATACACCATTTAAGATTATTTTTGCCGACCCACCCTACGATCTAAAAAACATAGATCAAATTCCTAAATTGGTTTTTGAAAATAACTTGCTAACAGAAAATGGTATGTTAATTTTAGAACACGATAGAAATTGGGATTTTTCTGACAACCCCAATTTTTCATTTCATAAAAAATACAGTAACGTAAATTTTAGTTTTTTTGAGTAATAATGCTTTCTGACATTTCTTATAAAAATATATGGAAAATTTCTTTCCCTATTATTATTAGTGGCATTGCTCAAAATGTGGTAAATGTTACCGACACTATGTTTTTAGGACAAGTAAGTAATGTAGCACTTGGTGCTGGAGGAAATGCTGGTATTTTTTATTTTGTACTCATAATTACGGGAATGGGATTTACTACTGGTTCTCAAATAATTATAGGAAGACGTAATGGCGAAAAAAACTATAACCAAATTGGTAGTATAGTTGATCATTCTCTCTTTTTTATTGTCCCGCTAAGTATTGTCCTTTTCTTTTTTATGAAATTTGTATCCCCCTATTTATTAGAAGAAATAACACTTTCTCCTAATATTTTAGCAGCTTCTTTAGACTATTTAAGTTATCGATCATTCGGAATATTTTTCGCTTACATCAACTTTGTTTTTATTGCATTTTATGTAGGCACAACCAAAACAAAAATTTTAATGCCTGTTACCATTATTATGATGTTAACCAATGTATTTTTAGATTATAGCTTAATTTTTGGAAACTTCGGATTCCCAGAAATGGGAATTAAAGGCGCAGCTTTAGCTTCTGTAATTTCTGAAGCTGTAGCACTTCTCTTTTTTATTATCTATACCCTTAAAAAAATTGACACAAAAAAATACAATCTGTTTCAATTCAAACTTTTTGACAAAACTATTTTTAAACGAATATTAACTATTGGAAGCCCAATAATGCTACAGAACTTTTTATCCATTAGCTCTTGGTTTATCTTCTTTATGATTATTGAAAAAATTGGTGAAACAGAATTAGCCACTTCACACATTATAAGAAGTATTTATATGGTTTTAATGATTCCTTTATTTGGATTTAGTTCTGCAACCAATACGCTTGTCAGCAACCTTATAGGTCAAGGACAAAGCAATAACGTACTACCGCTTATTAAAAAGATAGTATTAATGAGTTTAACAAGTACCTTTATTGTACTACTGTTTAACCTCTTTTTCCCTACACAAATGATAGGACTTTATACCTATGACATTTCACTTATAGAAACTGCACTTCCTACTTTGAATGTTATTAGTGGTACCATGTTCTTTTTTGCAATAGCATTTATACTTTTTAATGGTGTTAGCGGAACAGGAAATACCAAAACTTCTTTATTAATTGAATTCATTACTATTTCCATTTATTTAGTAATTACCTATTACATTGCCATTCCCTTAAAATCAGCTTTACCAATTGTATGGTGTTCCGAATTTATCTATTTCGGTTTATTAGGACTCATGTCTTTTGCATATTTAAAATGGGGCAACTGGGGGAAAGTTAACATTTAATTATAACCATAAAACCTCATAATAGTAAATTTTATCTCTGATTAACAATCATTTGTCGAAATTAATGACTATATTTCAACTCTAAACTAATTAAAATCTAAATATTATGAAAAAAAAATACACCTTTCGGTTAGGATTTATAATGATTCTAATGGCTATTACAACGTTCGTTAATGGACAAACGGTCTACACCTTTTCAAATGCTACGGCAACTGGAATTTCAGGTCCAACACAAGCAAATGTTAACGCAGCATACACGGCTACGACATTAGCTGGTGCTGTTACTGTTACTGCTGGAATACAGGAGTGGGTTGTACCTAGTTCTGGAAATTATTCCATTCAGGCATTAGGTGCTGCTGGTGGAGGAATAAATGGTGGTTTCGGTGCAAACATCTATGGAGAATTCGCTTTAACTGCTGGACAAGTTCTTCAAATTATAGTAGGTCAACAAGGTTCTGAAAATGATAATGGAACCGGTGGTGGTGGTGGTTCATATGTTGTTTTTACTGGAAACCCTTTTATCGTAGCCGGTGGTGGTGGTGGTAATCATGGAGTAGTAAATGCAAATTGCAATGGTCAAGTCGGTCAAAATGGACAAGGTGGAATGGGAACCACGACTGGTATTGGTGGTACTGCTGGAAATCAAGGAATATCTACAAATAGAGCTCAGGGTGGCGCTGGATGGTTACAAGATGGACCTGTTTTTTCTCAGGTAACTACTAACACTGCTGCCAAGCGTTTTCTTAACGGAGGAGCTGGTGGTTTTCATAATACCTCTCCTGGTGGCTTAGGTGGTTTTGGTGGTGGCGGTGGTTCTTGGAATACCGGATTCAGAGGCTCCGCTGGTGGTGGTGGTTATTCTGGAGGTGGAACAGGTTCTGTTTCTACTAATAACAATCTTCATTATGGTGGTGGCGCAGGATCTTTTAATTCAGGAACAAATCAAAATAATATTGCAGGTACTAATTTAGGAATGGGTAGTGTAATCATTAGTAGCTTATGCCCAGTAACTATTGGTAGTTTAGTACCTGATGTACCAGCATTAGCTGATGTAACAGGTTCTTGTAGTGTTACTACTACTACTCCAACAGCTACAAATAATTGTGGTACACTATCAGGGGTTTCAAATGTTACCTTACCTATTACAACTCCAGGTACTACTGTAGTTACTTGGACGTATGATGATGGAACAAATACAGTTACACAATTGCAAAATATTATTGTGGATCCTATTGTTTTAACTCCTGATTCACTAACACTAGTAGATCTTTTAGGTACATGTTTTGTTCAAGGTAACCCTATTAATCCTACAGCTTCTAATACGTGTGGGGTTATAGTTTTAGGAGCTCCAGATGTTTTCTTCCCAATTACAACTCCAGGTACTACTGTAGTTACTTGGACATTTACTGATGGAATAAATACAATCACCCAATTGCAAAATGTAATCATAACTCCTATCGACAACGGAATTAGCCAAGTTGGGGCAGCATTGAGTGCAGATATGGCTGGGTACAGTTACCAATGGTTAGATTGTGACAATGGAAATGCTATGATTCCTGGAGAAACCAACCAGACATACACTCCTACTTTGGCAGGAAATTATGCTGTAGAGTTAACATTTGACGGGTGTGTTGATACATCTGCTTGTGTTCCATACACACTTATTGGAATTAATGAGTTAGACAATGAAAGTTTTGTAATGTATCCAAACCCAAGTAATGACGGAATGTTTACTATTTCAACTACAACGCCTATCATTCAAATTAATGTTGTTGATGCACTTGGCAGAACAATTCAATTGCAAGCAGACCCTTCTACTGGTTTAATTAATGGAAGTTCTCTTGTTGCTGGAAAATATATTGTTCGTGTAATCACAGAAGATAATGTGTACACTAAACAACTTATGATTCTGAAATAAATTCGAATAGAATAAATATAAGGTCGCACGCAAGTGCGGCCTTTTTTTTATTTCTAAGCGATACATTCTTATTTTAATACAATACAACAAATAAGTTGTGTGTAATTTTACAAAATTAAATAAACTCAAAAAACATATAACATGTCAAAAATTACATTAAAAGGAAACGTTATAAATACAAGTGGCGAATTACCAGCAATTGGAAGCCAAGCGAAAGATTTTAAACTAGTAGCAACTGATTTATCTACTAAAACGCTAAGCGATTTTGAAGGGCAACATTTAATATTAAACATTTTTCCAAGTATTGATACAGGAACTTGCGCAGCATCGGTTCGTAACTTTAACAAAGCTGCCGCTGATCTAAATAATACAAGTGTATTGTGTATTTCTAGAGATTTACCATTTGCACAAAATAGATTTTGTGGAGCTGAAGGAATTGAAAATGTAGTGATGCTATCAGATTTTAATACTGGACAGTTTGGGAATGATTATGGTTTAAATATTATAGATGGACCTTTAGCAGGTTTAAACTCAAGATGTAAGGTAAGGTAATTTACACAGAACAAGTTCCTGAAACGATTGAAGAACCAAATTACGAAAAAGCTTTAGCAAGTTTATAAGACTTTCTTTTTCTGAATAGAAATAATTAAAGCCAATCTACATTAAAAGTAGATTGGCTTTTTCTTTGAACAACGTAAACACTTGACTTTCTGTTTAAAAAATTGTACTTTCGTTTAACACAATGTAAGTCGCATTAAAACGCGACCAACAAGTACATTACCCAACATACCAAAACCAACAAAAAAACCGCATAATAATAATAATATCTTTGACAAATAATTAAAATTTAACAGCTTATGAAACACAAAAAGACAATAACAAGTATTGCGTTTCTTCTACTCGGATTGGGAGGATTACACGCACAAGAAACAGTAACCACCACAGGTGGAGAGGCAACAGGTACAGGCGGAACCGCCAGTTATTCGGTAGGACAAGTCGTTTACACTACCGCTACAGGAACAAACGGAAGCGTAGCACAAGGCGTGCAACAACCCTATGAAATTTCTACAACGGTAGGCATAAACGAAACAGCTATTAATTTAGAAATGAACGTTTACCCCAACCCTACTACCAATTATTTAACCTTAAAAGTAGAAAAGACAGAAGGATTAACTTTTCAGTTGTATGACCTACAAGGCAAAGTGGACTTCCTACTAAAAACTGGACAAATTTAAACAGACCACTAAGCCACAGATTTTAGGTGATTAAAAAATTCAAATTCTTTCATAGTTAAATTCCCTAAAT
>Ga0256845_1002659_pt1 | contig 12725 bp, 8 predicted proteins | sample RiftiametaG_FD_189101 | JGI IMG/M metagenome (GOLD analysis project Ga0256845, IMG submission 189101) | Tube worm associated microbial communities from hydrothermal vent at the East Pacific Rise, Pacific Ocean - Riftia | ecosystem: Host-associated > Annelida > Integument > Unclassified ... | reverse complement strand
GGGGTTCGCGGATTACCCCTGCACAAGTTGCTCGTCGATTAGCCGATAAAATAAAAAATCCGCCGCCCGTTCCCGAAGCCGCACTTCCCGATCCATCTCAAAATGTGGTAACCATTATGACGGTTCATGGATCCAAAGGACTTTCCAGACGGGTTGTTTTTATTCCCGATATCTCTTCTTCGGTTAATGCGAACCGCTCTTTTGCTCATCTATTTTCCCCTCACAACGGCATCCCTTCACTTGCACTAAAGATCACGCAACCAGATAAATCTTCTGCTCAATCACCCAATCTTACTGCCGCTCAAAAGTACGCAAAAAAAATGCGAGAACACGAATTTAAAAACCTACTTTACGTGGCAACGACTCGTGCCCGAGATTTACTCATTTTCTCTGCCACAAGTGGAGCAAAACCGAAAGGTTGGCTTGCTTATATTCAGCCATTCATTGAGCAATCCGCCATTATTTCTCGACCTTATTCTGATCTTGAATTTAAAAAGCCCGCCTCTTCAACACGCTTTATCCCAACTTCGTTGTATCTTGAAAAAGCACTGGAGGGTCTGCCTAAAACATTCTCATCACCTGCGTTGCAACGGCTTCCTGCCACCCGTGTGGCTCAATCCGAAGAGTCGTTTATGTTTCATACAAAACAGGATTCAGACATGACTCCTCGTTTGGGTTCTCTTGGACACGCCGTGCTTGAGCAACTTGCGTATAATAATTGGGTAGGGGATGTTTCAAAATGGCTAGAAAAATTACGATCCGATTTTTCGATTGCTAAATCTGATGCGCGTGTTCTTATTGAACGAATAGAACGCGCACAACAGTGGATGCAAAACGAAACCGCGAATGCTACCTTTTATCCTGAACGTCCTTTTGTGTTGCATCATGAAAATCAACTTATCGATGGAACTATCGATCTGCTTTCTCTTAAAAAAGAACAGATAAATATTTATGATTACAAATTCACCCATCAGCCCGATGATGTTTTAAGACAAATGTATCAAAAACAGATGCAGATTTATGCCCAAGCCGCTCAACACTTTTATCCCAATACGCCTCTCGGAAAAACCCTTCTTGTGGTTATCACCAAAAAAGATCTTCGAACAATTTCGCTTTAAATAAAGGGAAGCGTTTTACAGATTATGTATGACTGCTTCAGCGAATTCAGAACAAGAGAGCCAGGTGGCATCGTGCATCATGTGGGCAAAATCAGCCGTAACCGTTTTGTTCCGGATGGTTTGATCCACCGCATTAATCACGAGATCGGCCGCACCAACCCAATCGATATAACGCAACATCATTTCTCCAGAAAGAACAAGCGAACAAGGATTTACCTTATCTTGACCCGCAATGTCAGGAGCGGTTCCATGCGTCGCTTCAAAAATAGCCATTCCGTCACGATAATTAATATTTGCTCCAGGAGAAATACCAATTCCGCCCACACAGGCTGCAAGAGAATCAGACACATAATCCCCATTTAGATTGAGTGTTGCAATTACATCATATTCTTGTGGTTTTAATAAAATATTTTGTAAAAAAGCATCACAAATACAATCCTTCAGAATGATCGTTTCGCCTGATTGTGGATTGGTAAGTTTATATACTTTTTCTGTACCATGATATACTGCGCCAAATTCTTCTTCGGCAAGTTCAATGCCCCATTGACGAAACGCCCCTTCTGTGAATTTCATAATATTCCCCTTATGAACAAGCGTCACAGATTTGCGATGATTATGAATGGCGTATTCAATGGCTGCGCGGATTAAACGTTGCGAACCTCTTTTAGAAACCGGTTTAATTCCAATGCCCGAGTCGTCGGGGAAACGAATGTTTGTTACGTCCATTTCTTGACGTAGAAAAGTAATAATTTTTTTGGCATCTGGGGTTTCAGCAGCCCATTCAATTCCTGCATAAATATCTTCGGAATTCTCTCGAAAAACCACCATGTCCACTCGATCTGGATGATGTACCGGAGAGGGAACTCCATGAAACCATTTTACAGGACGCTGGCACACGTAGAGATCAAGAACTTGTCGGAGAGTTACATTTAAACTTCGACGACCGCCACCAATAGGGGTGCAAAGAGGTCCTTTAATGGCAACGCGATATTCTTTAATGGTTTCAAGCGTTTCTTCTGGAAGCCAGATATCTTCTCCATACAACTTGTTTGCCTTTTCTCCGGCATAGATTTCCATCCACTCAATTTTTCGTTTGCCCGCGTACACTTTTTCGACAGCTGCATCAATAATGCTTCGCATGGCCGCAGTAATTTCTGCACCCACACCGTCCCCTTCAATAAAAGGAATGATGGGTTGATCTGGTACATCAAGTTGCCCGTATTTTTTAACCGAAATTTTGTCTCCAACAGAAGGAGCGATTATTTTTTTATGACTCATTTTTTCCTTTTAATAGTGAAGGTGATTAAGTGAAGCGGCATAGGATAGGTAAAGAAGAGTAAATGTAAACTCAGAAAAGAATATTTAAATAGAGTGATGATTAGAAAAATAGATGTGAGGAGGCGTTTTGTGTTCTGTTTTTGTTTTTTAATTAAAGTGATTTTTTTTGCTTTAAATAAAGGGAGCGGATCTGTTAAAAATAACGTTCTATTATGTCTGAAAGAATGAAACAGATTAGGGGATTGCGAAGAGTGTTGGTTTTTTTAACAGCATGGAACGCATGGGTCTGGGTTATGGCAGGTTGGGGGTTTGTTTGTGGGGGTTTTGTTTTGTTGTGGCGTGTTTTGGAACACCCGTTGAGTGAGCTGATCCCTTTTGTGGCTGCTGGAATGATATGTATTGTGGTTGGGGTTGCTCTTTTTTCTTTACGAAAACGACCCAGTATAAAGTCGGTTGCGGCGTTGATGGATGCGCGATTGAAAGGCGGCGGGCTGATTATGGCGGTCGAATCAGGCGCGGCACAAGGATGGGCATATTCTGTAAAAACACTTTCGCCACGTTGGCGTGGACGTGTTCCTGGTCTATTTTTTCTTGCTGCTTTTGTCTTTTTGGGTTTGGCTTTTATTATTCCGATTTCAGATAAAATTCAGCAGATAGATCGTCCGCTTGAAATCCAAGCGTTGGTGGAAACTTTGGAGGAGCGTGTCGAGTTGCTTGAAGAGCTGGGCGTGATTAAAGAAGAGCAGGCGAAAGAGTGGTTGGAGCTTACGGATGCGTTAGAGCAACAGAGCAGCGGGAAGAATCCAGCGGCAACGTGGGAGGCGCTTGATCAGCTTTCAAAACGAATAGAAGAAACCGCTGCGATTGAGATGCAAGATCGACGCTGGGAAGTGGAAAAACGCGAAGAACTTGTTGCTGCATTAAAAGCGGCTATGCAGGCGTATGATAAAAATAAAGAAGCGGCCGATGCCGCGCGAAAAGAGTTGTCTGATGCGTTGAAAAAAATGGCAAAAACAAATCCCAATTTACAACAGCTATTAAACGAGCTTCCTTCTTTTAGGATGGGTGCGGCGGTTGCTGCGTCTTGCTTGACGAAAGAAGAGGTTAAAATGTTGGCAAAACGGTTGTCGAAAATGACGAAAGAAGATTTGGAACGGATGCAAAAAATGGTTCAAAAAGGGATGTGTGCATCTGGTGCATGCAATCAAGCGGGGTCGGCGGAGTCGTTAAAAAAGTTTTTAGCGGAACATCCGGGATGTACCAATCTTGCCTTGTGCGCGGGGATGTCGGTTTGTCCAGGAGGGAGTGGCGTGAGTCGTGGTCCTGGAGTGGCTCCCATTAGTTGGTTGGGGAATACCTCAGAGGAAGGGGTGAGTTTTAAGGAAGAGGTGTTGCCCTCTTCGCGTTTAACTTCTTTTAAAAATAGCGAACTTTTAGGGGAGAGTTTTGGTGCTCCCGAAGTGGATGTTACGGCTAAAGGCTCTACTGGCGGGAGCCTGAAAAATGTGAAGAAAAGCGATAGTTCCGCCACTGTTTATGCCGTGTTACCTCGCCATCGGAAATCCGTGAAGCGATTTTTTAAGCGTGAAAAAGAGGAGTGAAAAATGGAAAAAACCCTATTAACACCAGAAGAATTAATTCCTAAAACGGAATATATTAAAAAGATATTGGAGCAACTTGATGCCGTGTTGCTGGGTCGTAGCGAACTGCATAAAATCGTTTTAGCGGGGATTTTAAGTCAGGGGCATATCTTGCTTGAAGGGTTGCCGGGTTTAGGGAAAACGGCATTAATTCATGCTTTGGGTCAGGTGTTGAGTCTTGATTTTGGTCGAGTGCAGTTTACTCCAGATCTGATGCCGAGTGATATTTTGGGTGCTCATATTCTTCAGCAAGATGCGAGTGGGCATCGTGAAATGGAATTTCAAAAAGGAGCTGTTTTTACCAATATTTTATTGGCGGACGAGATTAATCGAGCTTCTCCAAAAACGCAATCGGCACTGCTGGAAACCATGCAGGAGCATTCGGTTACTCTTATGGGGACTACGCACAAACTTCCCGAACCCTTCTTTGTGCTTGCAAGTCAAAATCCGATCGAATTGGAGGGGACTTATCCGCTTCCCGAAGCGCAACTGGACCGGTTTCTTTTTAAAGTTCCTGTAGAGGCGGTCTCGGTGGAAACTCTTGAGCAGATTGTTTCAAGTCGACGACGCGGGGAAGCTCCGTCGCCATCTTGGAAGTTGGATTCTGCATCATTAGAAGAGTTGTTTGATGTAATGGAACGGATCGTTTTAGCTCCTGCCATTGCTCGTTATATTGCGCGGGTGGTTTCCGCTACGCATCCTGGAAGTAAGGAAGCACCCGAATCTATTTCGCAATATGTTCAGTATGGGGTTTCGCCACGGGCGGCAATTGGAATGGCCGAGGCAGCACGAGCTTGGGCGTTAATAAGCGGCCGTCCAACCGTTGGGTTTGAAGATGTTAGAAAGGTGGCTCCCTTTGTTTTGAATCATCGTCTTATTCTCAATTATCACGCTCGTTTTGATCAAGTGAATATTTTAGAGTTAATCGAATCTTTATTAAGTAGTTTGCCAGAAAGTGAAATAGAATTATCCGATCATATTGTGATTGAGGAAGGTGAAGAATGAAGAGGTGGCTTTTTCTAGTGGTTTGTCTGCTTCCGCTTTTTTCGGGCGGAGCGATTACGTTGGATGTCGGCGATATTAAATTACGAGGAGATCTTCCTTTTGCTCCGCGCCAGGTTATTCATGGATATGTTGAATGTAAATTTTGGGTGGAAAATCGATCCGCTACTAAATCGCATAAAGTAGACGTGGAACTTTTTATTAATCGAAGAGCTCAATCTTTTACTACAAAAACAGTAACGGTTCCGCCTCAAGCTCGAATTACCTTCTCTGTTTTTGTCTCTGCAAATATGCCTTATAATGGAAGAGTACGCGCAATAGTGGATGATAGAGAGATGAAGGAGAGTAATTATTCTTTGTTTAATTTTTCTTCTTTTTATAAAGACCGAGTGTCGCTTTTGACAAGTAAATCGATTAATCAGGACGATTTGCAAAAAGAGATTGAAAATAAACATCATTGGTCTGGATCTGATTTTGATGATCAGTATCAAATTTTACGTTCGGATCGTTTAGTTCGTGAATGGAGTGATAATTGGTTGGCTTATTCTAGTTTTGATGGAGTGATTGTAAAACAATCCGATATTGAAATGATGTCGCCAACTGTTTTGGCGGCCATACGACAGTATGTGGAACTTGGCGGTTCGCTTACGGTATTGGGAAGCACGACGTTTCCTTTTAAAGATCTGCGTTTAAAAAATAAAAAATCAAATTATTACGCGATAGGCTTTGGGCGTTGTTTTATTCATAAAAAGGGGAAATTAAAAAAATCAGATTTCGATTATAATGTTTGGGAGAACTGGGTTCGGGGGTTTGAGTTTAAGTTGGAACGAGGGATCGAGCAGATGAATAAAATTTTACCCGTAACGAAGAGTACTTCGATTCCGGTACGCGGGTTTTTATTGTTTGTAATTCTTTTTGCTTTTATTGCAGGACCCCTTACTGTGTTTGTTTTGAGTAAGATTAAACGGAAAATTTGGTTGCTTTGGGTTCTTCCTCTTGAATCGGCGATTACGTGTGGATTGATTTTTTTCTATTCCTATTTTTCGGAGGGAGTTATTCCTACGGTGCAGATGAGAGAACTTACGTTTCTCGATCAACAACAGCACATGGCAAGCACGTTTGGTTTGCTGGGATATTATTGTCCGCAGCGCCCTTCTAAAGGACTTGTTTTTCCTGTCGATCTTGAGTTGCAAAAAGTGGAAAAGAATAGAGTATTTGATCAGTCGTATTTGATCGATTGGACCTATAAGCAAGAGTTGACGAAAGGTTGGATAAGTGCTCGTGTGCCTGCCTTTTTTATCTGTCGACGAAGTGCAATTCGTCGGGAACGACTGGAGTGGAGCAGTCGTGCAGATGGAACCATTGAGGTGGTGAATGGTCTTGGCGCAGATATTAAGAAACTTTGGTTTTGTGATGCCAAGGGGTTTATTCATGTTGCAGACAATATTAAAGCAGGTGAAAAAAGAGTTTTAAAACCAATAAGAATAAAATCTTATAAGAACCCTAGAGATTTGCAAGAAGCCATTCTAGAGGGATTTATGAATGCTCAAGATTGGGTGGGCGATAGTCCGCCGAAATATTTAATAGCGAAAAGTTATATTGCCACATTTGATGACTCTCCTTTTATGGAACATGGTTTAGGCAAACAGAAGGTTCATTTAAAGGCGAGAGGAACGGTTTTTGGATTTTTATCGGAGGAGATCAAGCCATGAAGATTGTTGTTGATCAATTATGTAAATCTTTTGGGAAAAATAGAGCGCTTGACGGCATCTCTTTTTCATTCGATTCCGGACATATTTTTGGGTTTGTTGGACCGAACGGTGCGGGGAAGACCACAACGATGCGCATTCTTTCCACGATGATGGATCCCGATTCTGGAGATGCCTTTATTGATGGAGTTTCTGTGATGCAAGATCCCGAACAGGTTCGACGTTGCGTTGGTTTTGTTCCCGATTCATTGCCTGAGCATAAAAATATTACCGTTCATGAATATTTTGATTTTTTTGCACGGGCATACGGATTACGAGGTGTACGTTGCCGAAATGCGATTAGAGAAATCGAAGAGTTTACGGGTGTGGAAGGCATGCGGGATAAGGTGCTTTCTGCTCTCTCAAAAGGAATGAAACAACGTGTAAGTGTAGGACGTGCACTGATTCATAATCCCTCGGTTATTTTAATGGACGAACCCGCAGCAGGATTAGATCCGCGTGCGCGTATTGAACTACGTGAATTACTTATTGCTCTCGCAGAACAAAAAAAAGCAATTTTAGTGAGTTCTCATATTCTTTCGGAACTCACCGAAATCTGCCATGGAGTCGTGATTATTGAGCGCGGGAAAGTGTTGGAAAAAGGGACTGTGGAAGAGATAAAAACACGGATGCAAGGTTCGCTCAAGCTGGCGATTCGTCCCTTGGAGAATCTTGAAAAAGTGCGTCGTGAACTGCAACAATTACCGATGGTAAATGAGATTCATAATGCCGAGGCAGGAAGTTTGGTGGTAAGCGTTGAAGGCGATGAACAGGCGGGTGCAACCATTTTGACAATGCTTATACAACAGGGTTGTCGGATTGCTGAATTCCAGCAAGAGTCCGTCGATTTAGAAGATATCTTTATGTCAATTACTCAAGGGGATGTGCAATGAAAATGATGGATTGGATACTTGATCGGACAAACCCAATAATGCTTCGGGAGTCGCGGGAGTTAGTTCGTAGTCGTTTTGCGGTGGGAATCATGATGACTTTTTTACTGGTTATTTTATTGGTTTCATCCATCTTTGTGATTGTTACGGCAAATACGAATAAAGGATTTTCTCTCGGGAAAACGCTTTTTCAGATCTGTTTTTCTCTATTGGCGTACACAACCATCTTGTTTATTCCTGCATATACCGCTTTTCCTTTTTTAAAGCAGACGCGGAAAAATGGGTTGGATTTGCTTTTTATGAGCACCATTAAACCTCGATCTATTATTTTAGGAAAAATGATTTCTGCTTTTTGGATGTTAGTTTTACTCTTTAGCGTGTCGATGCCGTTTCTGTTTTTTACAACCTTTCTTCGGGGTGTTGGATTAAGTGAAGTTTTTACGTCATTATTTGTGTTAATGATAACGGTTTTATTGGTGACGATGGGTTGTCTCATTTTAGTCTGTTTACCTACAAGTTTGGTTTTTACCTCTTTATTGGCGTTGGGGTATTTCTTATTTCTATTTATGATTTCTGGAGTTATAAGTTCGCTTCTCGCTTTTTCTCGTTTTGATTTTGGTCATGTTATGCTTGGGGTTGGACTTGGAGGGCTTCTTTTCTTGCCTATTGGTGGGGCATTGGCGACGTATTTAATTTCTCCTGCCGTATCAAATCGAGCTTTTCCTCTTCGTTTAACGCTTACTATCTGTTGGGTGATATCGGGAATTGTGGCGGCGATTGCAGATGTAATGACGACTAAACTGGGGGATTTTATTATTCTTTGGGCTGTTTGGTCTCTCTTTTTTATTATATTTACTGTGCTGTTTTGTAATAGCGAACCGTCTGTTCTTACTCCTCGAGTGCAACGTAGCATTCCAAAACGAGTCTTTTTTCGTTGGCTAGTGTTTCCTTTTTTTACAGGGCCTGTTAGTGCTTGGGTTTGGTGTTTGATTGTTGGAATCATATCCGCAACGTTTTTTACGGTAGATTCAGATATTCAAAAAGGGTTATTCGCTGCTCTTTTCTATGCTTTTTTGTACAGCTTAATGGCGGTAACGATTCGTCGTATTCCATTTTTTCGGCGCTTTATTCGTGAAAAATATACGTGGTTTATCGCCTTTTTTCTTCTTATATTAGGAGCACTTCTCCCATTTATTATGGATTTTATTTTATATCCAGATGAAGATCTTGAAGCACTTTGGCATTTGGGGAATATTTTTGATATCATGAATGATGATCAAGCGATTGTAACAGATCATCTGCTTTTTTCTATTATACTTTCGGGGTTGTTTGTTCTGATTAATGTGGGTTGGATTTTTCGGCAAATTGCTGCGTTTCGTCCTCTTGTAACATCGACAAAGGTTGAAGAGTAAAATGCAAGAACAACGAATATGGTTGCAACAAGGTGAGCAAGCGGGGATTCAATATCGCCTCCTTCCTCCTCGGCAAGCTCTTCGAGGTTTGGCAGGATTTCATGCGGGTTCGCAACGCGGGGTCTCACTCGATTTTAGTGATTATCGGGAATATCATCCCGGTGACGATGTCCGCTCGCTTGATTGGGGGGTTTATGCTCGAAGTGATCGTCTTGTTGTGAAACTTTATCATGAAGAGGTTTCCCCGCATCTCGATATTATTTTAGATGCGAGTCAATCGATGGCATTAACCGATGCTAAATCGAAGGCTTTACTTGGGTTAGGTGCGTTGCTCTCTTCCGCCGCTGCGGGAAGCGATTGCTCTTGGAATGCCTTTAGCATTAAAAATCGGTTGGCTCCCCTTGAACGTGGAAATGAGATTCCATCGCTTTGGGGAGAAGTTACATTTTCAACCGAGAATAATCCTGCTGCGCATCTGCAAAGTGGAAATTCGTTTAAGCGGTTAGGAATGCGCGTGCTTGTTAGCGATTTGCTGTGGGATGCAGAACCGCTGAGTGTGCTTCGTCGTCTCTCAGAAAATGCTTCGGGTGTGGTGGTGGTTCAATTGCTTGCGCAAGCCGATAGTATTCCGCCTCAACAAGGAAAATATTGGCTCGATGATGTGGAAACAGGAGAGTCCATGGAAGTTTTCGTGGATGCTGCCGCTCAACGGCGTTATCGTCGTTCGCTTGAATTGCATACGCAACTTTGGGTAGAAGCGTGTCGACAAACCGGTGTTATGTATTGCCAACTTATTGCCGAAGAATTTCTGGATGGGTGGGTGCTTGATCCCCTTATTCGCACGGGTATGTTGGAGTATCAAAAGGGGAATCACTCATGTTAACCTCTCCCCTCGCTCTTTTTGTTGGCTTGGCCGTGGTTCCTGCACTGCTTGCTGTTTATCTTCTTCGAAATCGAAAAAAACATCGCAAGGTCTCTAGTTTAATACTTTGGGTTGAACGGACTCGAATGACTCAGGGCGGGTCTCGTGTGCAGCGAAATCGACTTCCCTTGCTCTTCTTTTTGGAACTTTTAATTTTACTGCTTTTAATCTGGGCTGCGGCAGGTCCTCGAACGCTTTCAAAAAAAAAGAGCTGTCCGTTAACGATTATTTTAGATAATTCTGCATCTATGGGTGCGGTAGGTTCAGATGGTTTAAATACAGCGCAGCGATTGCTTAAACAACTGCCAAAACAGGTAAACCAAAAACGGTTCTTCCCGATTCGTGTTATTCTTGCGGGGACCAACCCTCGGTGGTTGAGCGATGATGCGGTAAAAAAACTTTTGAAAGGGGATCCCGTTGCGGAATGGACGCTTCAGGAGCCGATGTTTAATGTGGATGCAGCTCTTCTTTTTGCTCGAACTGCAACTCTTTTAGATACTAAATTATTGGTGCTTTCCGATGCCCCGCCAGCTGTTCTTCCAGAGGGCGGAATCCTTCGATGGCTGTTTGCTGGACAACCCCTTCCCAATGCAGGATTTGTTCAAGCTGTTCGTAGCGGAGATCGATGTATGATAGAGCTTGTTGGTTCGGGGACGGTTCCGTTAAAGCTCTCGCTTGGAAGCGAAAATAAAACGGTTTTGGTTAAGCTTCAAGCGGGAGAACCGCATCGCATGACCTTTCGACTTCCGCATCCATCGGATCGTTTTGAAGCACAATTACCCGACGATGCGTTAGAAATTGATAATCATATTATTCTCCTTCCTTCTCCGGCTCTTCGTGTGCGAGTGCGGCAGAATATTCATAATCCAATTCTTAAGGAGATCGTAAATCGTGCTCTTATTTCAACAGAGATGTTGGATCGTTCGGAAGGTCCCTGCGAACTTTTTATTACAGATTCGCCAAAAATTGTTTCCACCACTCAAGCTTGGATTGTTCGTGTCTATTCTGTAACCAACGCCACCCCTTTTTCAGGACCGTTTGTGATGAATTACGAGTCGCCCCTTTTGGATGGAATCTCGTTTGAAGGGCTCATTTGGGGCGGTTCTTCGTCTACTGCTCTTCCTGGAATGCCTGTTGTGATGGCTGGAAATGTTCCGCTTCTAACTCAAATGGATGATGCGCTCGGGCGCACTCGCTTTTTTATGCAGATCGATCCAGAGCGTTCGACCCTGCAATATTCTCCTGTTTGGCCCATTCTGTTTTGGAATTTGCTTCAAGCGCGTGCTGTTTTGCATCCCGGATTTAAAGAGGTGAATTTGCGCCCTGGAATGAATGTAAAAATTCCAGCTAAACCAGGAATAATCGAGAAAAAAGTGGACGGCAAAATATATCGTGCCGCCTATAATTTTCTTGCGCCGAATGAATCTACTCTTTTGAATTGTGATTCGGGAAAGAGTGGTCGTTGGGTTACTCCAGAGACGGTGGATCAATATTACGTAGATTTGGTACCTTTGGTGATTTTGATGAGTTTGATCCTTTTGGCTCTTCATCAATTACTATTACGTCGAGAACAAAATATGATGAGGATAAACCATGAGCTTTAGTCATCCTTTTTGGCTTCTATTTGCTTTGCCCGTAGGCGTACTTTTTTGGGTGTGGCGAACCCAACGAAGATCGCTGAATCTTTGGCGAACGGCACTCTTGATTTTCCTTTTCTTAGCTCTTGCGGGATGGTCGTTCCGCTGGAAGCGTCCCGGAGGAATGCTCTGCGTTATTGTTGATCGTAGTGCTTCGCTTCCCGAAAATGCGCAATCAGAACAACGCGAAATTATTGCGCGACTTCAAGCCGAAATGAAGCCAGAGCATCGTCTTCGTGTCATCTCTTTTGGGGAAAAGGCGATGATGGAAGAAACCTCAGAAAAGGGGGGCTTTTCCGGATTTAAAGCAGTTGTGGGCGAAGATCAATCTCGTCTTTCGCAAGCCATTGATCTGGCATTAAGTCTTCTTCCCGAAGGTGAGAAAGGACGAATCCTTGTTCTTAGCGATGGGCATTGGACTGGCCGTGATCCCATCGATTCGGCACAACGTGCCGCTTTACGAAATGTGCCGTTGGATTATCGATTGATTCAACGAAAAACAAAAAAAGACCTCTCCATTCATTCCGTCTCTGCACCTCAATCCATTGCAAAAGGGCAATCGTTTTTAATTCATGCGTGGTTGAATACCCCCGAAGAGCAAGAGATTGAATATCTGCTAAAACGAAATAATCAAAAGATTGCCCGTGGCAAAAAAAAGTTAAAAAGAGGGCTAAATCGAATTGTTTTTCGGGATCGTCCAACGTTGGCAGGTGCGGCATCTTATACCCTTTTTATTAAAGGAGAACATGACGATGCTATTTTGCAAAATAACCAAGCACGTTTTATGGTCGGAGTTGAAGGAGATCTTCCTATTCTTGTTCTTACCCAAACACCCAATGGCGCTCTAGGGCAGTTACTTAATCAATCAGGGATGCACGTGAAAATGTGCGATCCAAAAAGCTTCGATTGGTCGGTTGAAAATTTAGCAAATTTTTCTGGCGTGGTAATCGAGAATATTGCTGCAAGTGATCTAGGTTCACGGGGGATGGAGTTACTTGCCGCGTGGGTGGAATCTTCGGGTCGGGGTCTTTTAGTTACAGGCGGAAAACATGCTTATGGAGCCGGCGGATATTTTAAA
>Ga0256845_1002658_pt1 | contig 12726 bp, 8 predicted proteins | sample RiftiametaG_FD_189101 | JGI IMG/M metagenome (GOLD analysis project Ga0256845, IMG submission 189101) | Tube worm associated microbial communities from hydrothermal vent at the East Pacific Rise, Pacific Ocean - Riftia | ecosystem: Host-associated > Annelida > Integument > Unclassified ... | reverse complement strand
AGATAAAAGTAGAGTTGGATCTCGGAAATTTTATCATTTTCCACGTCGTATTTTTTTAGTTGGTCTTTCCCAATCCAACTTTTGGGAAAACGCACATCTTTATCCCACGTAAAAACCAAGTTGTGTGCAAAAAAGTTCGATTGCAAAAAGAATCCGCGTTCAGGATTTTGTAGCGGTTCAATCGGTTTTATTTTCACAGAAGCACTCGAAAAAGCGATTCCAATCCAAAGAAAGAGAAAAAGACAAATTAACCCTTTTTTTGCACGCCCCACAAAACCCTGTTTACTGCTAGGAATTTGCTTTTTGAGTGAGGTGGTTGTGAACATTGTGCTGGAGGGAGCAAGGAGGTTGGGCTAACTGAATTGAGAATTTTGAATGAAAACTCTGGACGGCGTGATTATCGTAAAACTCATGTAAATGAACGATTTTCCAGAAAACCATGCCTCAATTCATTAAATTTGAACATAACTCCCCCACTCGCTATGCCAAGACCTTTTTTGGGTAACGATTATTTACGGAGATTTACCGCTTCAATCAGGCGTCTCCAAGAACCAGGCGCCAGGATGAGGTTCGTCAAATTAAAAGTCACCATCTCGGTGTTTTTGGTATATGCTTAACGAAGAGTTCAACACGACAATGAAGTATCCGGATTACGCGCAATTGATTACCGAGAGCCAGCAGAAGCTCTTTGCCTACATTTACTCAATGCTGGGTCGAAATGCAGCCTCTTGGGATGTTCTTCAGGAAAGCAATCTCGTCCTTTGGCGCAAGCAAAACGATTTCCAACCGGGTAGTAACTTTGATGCCTGGGCATTCAGTATTGCCCGATTTCAGGTCCTTGCGCACCTGCGTGACCGGAAACGCGACCCTCTCGAACTCTTGACTCCGGAACTGCTTGAGGCGTTGGCTGAGGAATCCGAGGAAGAAATGCATCATTTTGATGAGCGGCTGATTGCGTTGCAACATTGTAAATCCCAACTCAAGAGTAAAAACCGACGTATCGTCGAGCTTTACTACGAAAAAAATATGCCTCTCAAAGATGTTAGTGCCAGTCTTTCATCCAGCGTCAATGCCATTAAGCAGGCCTTGCTCCGAGTAAGACGCTCTCTCAAACAATGCATTAAAATTCAACTCAAAAACACCACACCATGAATCACCTCCCACCAGAATCCGATCAAGCTGCATGGATCAAGCAAGCTCTGTTTGAACTGAAGGATGGTCAGGGTAACGCCGCTGATGTCCAGCGGCTCAGGGAGATTCTTTTGCAGGACTCCGAGGCTAGACGAATCTACCTGCAGGATAACCAGCTGGATCACATGCTCAGCATTTGTCCGGAGGCTGTTCAGTTCCCAAGTGCTGAGGTAGTCAACGCACCTCAAGCTTCTCAAGTTTCACCGAAATGGTCACCCATTCAATTACTCAGCAGTGCTCTCGTCGGAGCAGGCATCGCGGCAGCCATCATACTGATGTTTTCAGCGGAAACAAATCTACCATCGACCCCGCCATTGGTATCAGAATTGACCACACTCCCTCCGATCGCTTCATTACTTGCCGAATACAAGGCACAAATCAACGGGAGCGCAGCCGACAATAACACAGCATTCGAAAAAGGAGAACTCTCCCTCGAGGAAGGTATTGCTGAAATTGTCTTTCGGAATGGTGCTCAAATCGTGCTCGACGGCCACTGTGGTTTTGAAATTCTTGATGGTCAACATGTCATCCTCAATCACGGAAAAATGTGGGCTTACTGTCCGCCTGAAGCGCATGGTTTCCGGGTGACGACACCTGGGGGCAAGGACATCGTTGATCTGGGGACCGAGTTTGGGGTCGAGGTCAGTCCTGGGGGTGAAACGAAAGTCGATGTTTTTGATGGACTTGTCGAAGTGATGGTGGCGGATTCAGATGTGCGGCAGGTCACCTACGGAAATGCCCTCAAATGGAGTATTGATTCCAAGCCTGTATCGGCCCAATTTTCTGGTTACGGCCAGTTTACCACTTCTGAAACCCTCCGTCAAAAACGGATTGATGATTATCACCAACAGATGATCAAGCGGGATGACCTTCTTCTGTATTACAATTTTCATGATATCAATGACGGCTCTACTCCTAATCTTGCGAAAAATGCTCAGCGAAACACATCGGCTACGATTCTCAACCCCATACGAGTTTCGGGGCGAACCGAATACTCACATGCGTTATTGCTCGAAAACAAAGCCAACAGCATTAATTTCAATCTGCTCCGACCTCAGAAAACCACTTCGTTCACCACCGCTATCTGGGTCAAGGTAAATCGGCTTGACTCCAGTCTATCAACGCTCATCAACAGTCAAGGCTGGTCGATGGGAGCTCTTCATTTTCAAATCACACGCTCCGGGGGACTAAGGCATGGAATTTATGGGGGAAGGTCTTTTGAAACACCATCGAACGTAGTGCAGTTGGGTCAGTGGCACTTGCTCGTCGTAACACGTAACCTCATCACTCAGCAAGCCGAGTTCTATTGTGATGGGGTCCGGGTTTCCTGTCGCCGTATATCTAACGAAATATCAAACAGGCAACCGCTTAAAGCTGAATTCGGTGAGTCTAGTATTGGGAGATGGTCGCACCCAATTTCACCCAACACTCATCGAGTGCTCAAAGGACAAGTTGATGAAGTCATGATTTTTAACCATGCTCTCAACAGTGAGGAAATCACGGATCTCTACACATCTGGAAAACCGTGAATGGCAAGGGGTGAGATTTTAGGAGTGAGGTAGGGAGACTGCACTGCTTTCAATTCTCAATTGAATACAACGGAATAAAGACCGATTGAAGTCCCCGAGCTTACGATGTTTTATCATTCATCGAAAAAATGCAGTTTTTTTACAAGTTTCGTAACCATCTCTTCATTCTAGGTATATATTTGTGAGCATCAGATACCTACGCCTATAAAAATTGGTGTCGATCAAACCAGCTCATCTTAAAACTAAATACAACTAACCACAGAATTATGAAACATACCCTTCCATTATTACTACTCGCACTAGGAGCCCATACTGCGCATGCTGCCGTTATTTCCTGGGGATCCGCTACCGCGCTTTCAACCACTGCTGGAAACTCTTCTCAAGTTAGCACCACAGGCACAGTTCATCATGCCATCAATGGGCTTCAAGTCTCAGCGACTGCTGAAGATCCGCTTGTGAATGGCACTACCTTTTCCTATGTTAAGGGAGGGGGAAATGGAACGAGTCCTGTCGGCAACCTGTGGATTGCTGGCTCAACGGGGGATACTACCTATAACACCCTCCTCAGTTCCGCAAACTTTGGGCTCGGAGGGCCGAGCGTAACGATCTCTCTCGGTGATGGATCCACATTGGGAGGAGCCGCATTCGTTATAGGTCAAGAATATGAAATTCAAATTTGGTATGTTGATGATCGCGCATCACAAGACGCTCGGGTTATGACTTTCGGCGATGGACTGGGAAATAACGTTAATTTGAACGATCAGTTTGCCATTGGAACATTCACGGCTAACGGAACCACGCAAGACCTGAGTGCCGTTGCCAACGGATTTGGACAGGCGCACATCAACGCCTTGCAAGTTCGTGCCGTCCCAGAGCCATCCTCCGCAGTGCTTATCAGTCTCGGTGGAATCGCTCTGATCCTGCATCGTCGCAAATAAATCCGACACTCATTCCTTTTGATTTTATCGGCTTTCCTTTTGAGGGTGAGCCGATTTCCTTCATCTACTTTAAGTAGACTCTCTCAACTTTCCATTTTCCATCATCATGATATCTCTCTTAAAAATTTCGCGTGCCATCGCTCTAGTCTCCTTGGTATCATTTTTTATTTTGCAGCCTGCAGTGCAGGCGGCACCCATCATCTGGGGGACTGCAACCAATACCACCGGCAAATCGCAACTGATCGAAGGCAATGTCATTGTTGCTCTCAGTGGCGGCAACGGGGCGATTCTTTCAACGGGAGGTGCCAGTGGCAATTCTAACTACAGCTTTACAGGAGTATACTACACGCAAATCACCTTCGTTCCCGTGCCGGGTGGCAGAATCACCGCTGATGTCTCCAACGGTGCAACCAGCACCGGCGATGCCAATTTTGACACCATCATTCAATCTTTCTCCGATACAGAATCCGGCATTACCACCGGCACCCAAACCATCAGCGGACTCACCAACGGGAAAGAATACCAAATCCAAGTCTTCTACAACGATCAACGTGACACACGCACCGGGCGAGTCATGACGTTTGGCGATGGCGAGGCAACCGCTAACACCGTCAACACTACAGCAGGTGGCAGTGGATGGGGGCAATATGCCATTGGCACCTTCACAGCCTCTGGCACCAGTCAGACTCTGACCCATACATCCAATGGCTTTAGGAACGTGCATTTCAATGCCATCCTCGTTGTTGACCCCGCGCCACCTTCAGAGCTAAACACGCCCACCAATCTCGTCATTGCACCAGGGAATAACCAGTTGACTCTTCATTGGGACGACAACACACAGTTTGGCTTTGATCATTATATCGTCAAACGTTCAGCCACGTCCGGAGGTCCCTATACCCCGGTCGCAGGAGCCTTGCCCACAGCCAGCAACTACACAGATACTGGTCTCACCAATGGTGTCAATTACTACTATGTGATCACTGCCGTGAATGAGAATAACGAAGAATCCTCACAGAGTGCCGAGCAAGAAGGCACACCCGCTCTCGTAAACGAGCCTCCAAATTTCCTTTTCATTCTTGCCGACGATATGGATATATACACCGTGGGTGCCTATCGAAACAGCGAACCCGTCGAGAAGGATGCCCAAGGCAATCCCTATCTCATCGACACCCCGAATATCGATCGCCTTGCCACGGAAGGTATGATGTTTCACCAAGCCCGCATCATGGGTTCATGGATAGGAGCTGTTTGCACGGGCTCCCGCACCTGTATTATGACGGGAAAAAACACCTGGGGTGCCCAAGGTGGCGTAGCGGCTGCCAATACCTTTCCCGGTGTTTTCAACCGAGGTGTGCGCAACGCATCTCCTAGTTTACCCTATGCCACTTACCGGACGTGTAAAATCGGAAACAGCTACCCTAGAGCCAATGACGAATTTACCGTGGTCCACGATGCCACTAAACGCGGAAACACCGATGGCTCAGGCAGTGAATGGCACGGGAACTGGGGAGTGAGCTACATTGATGATTGGCAAGCCAACCATCGCCCTAATGGGAAACCTTTCCTCATCTATCTAGGATTTTCCCACCCTCACGATACCCGGATGGCCCGCACCACACCTGATCTAGTTGGGCGTTATGGCTGCTTCAATGCCACTAACCCAGCCACCATTTCTCTTAACCCGCTCGCCCCACCACTCCCCATCAACCACCTTCCCGTGAATCAGGCCGATGGTATCCCTGCCAACTATCCCTTCCACCCCTTTGACAACGGTCACGTGAATGTGCGTGATGAAATTAATGTCAGCGGCATAGAGAAATATCGCACTGAAGAGGTTGTCCGCAATGAAATTGGACGTAACAACGCCTGCGCAGATTGGATGGATCAACAGATTGGCCGCGTCCTGGCCAGACTTGAAGACCCCAATGGAGATGGCGACACCTCAGACAGCGTGATCGATAATACCTACATCGTCTTCACCTCCGACCACGGCATGGCGCTTGGTCGGCACGGACTTCAGGGGAAACAAAACCTCTACGAACACACCTGGCGTGTGCCCTACATCGTGCGTGGTCCCGGCATCACCGCTGGCTCCGAGACTGATGCCATGGTCTACCTTCACGATACTTTTCCCACCTTCTGTGATCTTGCTGGACTGGACCTCCCGTCATCGATCCATACCAACGATGGCAAAAGCTTCCGCTCGACACTCGAAAATGCCGCCACTCCAGCCCGCGATGTCCTTTACGGACTCTACTCCGGCGGCTCCAAACCCGGCATCCGTTCCGTGACCGATGGTCGATTCAAACTTATCAAATACGATGTTGAGGGTAACTCCACACAAGTCACCCAGATGTTCGACCTCGAAACCAACCCGTTTGAACTTCTTCCCGAACACGGCACACCGAACATCGCTACCCAAACCGCCTACGCAGAAATCCGGCAGCGCCTTGAAGGCATGCTTTCCGAGCAACGAATTCTTAACAACGACCCTTACTCCTATCTTGGCGACCGGACGGTGCTTCGATTCGAAGACAACCTCAACGACCGACTCCCTTTCGGAAACGATGGCACCGCCATGAGTGGAAACGGAGGCAGCTTGCCCGTCTTTTCGAGTGCTGTCCCTCATGGCACCGACTACGTCTTTGATGAAACCAATACCCGCTCACTTGATTTTGAACAAGATGATCAAAATTATGTAAGTGTAAACGACCACCGTAGCCTCGATTTTGGCGATGCCCCGTTCACCATCGAGGCTTGGGTCAAACTTGAATCTCTGCCCACAACCAACGATCTCAGCAGTACTATGCCCGTTGCCATGAAAAAAATCTTCAGTGACTCTGATACCAAACTGGATTATATGTTTCTGGCTGCTGCGGGGAACTACGGAGACGCCACAAACTATAATAAGCTAGCGCTGAAGCTCGGGGCAACAACCATCATTTCAAGTCTATCCATCCCAGATACGAACTGGCACCACATCAGTGTCGCTTTCGATCCCGTGTCAGAAACGGTCCGCTTTACTCTTGATTCTCAAACAGACACCAAGACGGGTATCACAAGCCGTGGCATAGCAAACAACGGCCCGCTCATCCTCGGTGCTCACGTGAATAGCTCTGGTGTTGTCGACTCCTCCTTTGATGGACTGATCGATGAATTCAGTATCACCGATGGCGTGCTTGCTTTATCCGAGCTACAACCTCTCTCCAACAGAGTTCTTATTGCTTCATTCAAAATTATCGATTCAACGATTACGGTGGAAAACAACACCTACAACCTGTCTTTCGAGTCAAACGACACCCAGCTTTACACGATCCAAAAATCCAATACCTTGCTCGAAGGTAGCTGGGTGAATGTCCGCACACACATCCCGGGTGCCGCATCAGCCCAGCAAACCTCAGTTATAGGATTAGCCATCGATCCGAATGCCTCCAAAGAATTTTTCCGAGTTATTGTTGAGTGAGGTGGTTGTGAGCATTGTGCTGGAGGGAGCAAGGGGGTTGATTCGTTAAAAAAGAGACCGCGCCTCCCTCGTTATTTTGTTGATTTAATATGGGGATAAATTGTTTTTGCAATCAACGCTTGCCCCTTTAGATTCGGATGGATTCCATCCACAAAAAGTTTGGGTTTTCCTTCGAATGGAGCATAAAGATCAATAATTTTTACGGGCATTTTTTGTAAACTTCTTCAATGCCCGGCTGTGGAGAAGCCATAAGCGCTGTGATCCTTTTCGTGGTTAAAAATGAAGTGTCAACTTCGCGTCATTTCGCGGTCAATCAAAGCGTCTGATTAGTAAGATTCGTAGTTCCTACTCCACCAACCAAACCCCTAAATATCAGAACCGCGAAGCTGCCCGTTCCCAACTCCATTCCCGTTACCTACGTGCGCATCACTCAAAGCGGTAGGCATCAGGTCTTTATCCACAATAGTGTTGGGGCGAGTCACTCGACCGGGACCGATCTTACGGCCAGGGTAAATGCTGGTATTCACACCAATACGAACACCATCACCAATGATCGAGCCAAAGCGTGTCCGCCCCGTATCCACCAAAATACCATTCACGGCGGAGCGATGATTCGTGCCGTCGTGCCTATTATTCGCAATAATCGTCCCGGCTCCAATATTAGCGTGTGAGCCAATGATTGAATCACCAACATAACTCAGATGTTTGATCTTAGTGTAAGGATAAATCACGGAGTTCTTGATCTCCACAGCATTGCCAATCTCACAGTGATCACTAATCGAAGTGTTACCTCGAATATAGGCATTGGGCCCAATCTTGCAGTTTTTTCCGATAATGACATTCCCTTGAATAAAAACTCCCGGTAAAATAACCGACCCCTCCCCTAGATGCAAATGACCATCGATCTGAGACAATGGACTGACATCTCCATAAATTTCTGAGTTATTCACCACAGCTAATACCTCTTCATTGAGCTGAAGAAAATCCCATGGGTAACGAATCCGAAAACATGCGGCCTGGGTCACCATGTTTCCATGACACTTATCAGGTGTGGCCCCACCCTTCCACGCCACTAAATCACCACGCTGATCGCGTAGGCAGGATGGCATTTCTGATCTTGCTAGCAGGCAAAGCGCCCTTACAGAAATCCAATGATCCAAAGGAAGGTGTAAGGTCCTATCCGTCGCCCGATCATTGGGTATAATATCAAAACCCGCCTGCTGAAGGTCTGTCGAGATAAGCTCTTTGAGTGGATGATTCGCCACCAAACAATCGCCTAATTTACGGGAGCTTGTTAGAGGCGCGCAGCTTTTAGTATTAATGGGGTCATGAAGAGTCGCTTGCATAGAATAGATGGGATATTTACATTAACAATGTAAACACCAGTTCATCGCATGAAAAGAACTAATTCCACGGAATATCCAACTACAATGACAAAGCGTATGAAATATGTGGGGTGTAGAGCGCAGGCTCCAACAAAAATGAGTCGTGTCCCTTATCGGAGTGCACGGTAATATGCATCGTTTCCACCTCGCTCCCCTCTAGCCCGGCCACGATTTCAGCCTGCTCTTCAGGATAGAAACAAAAATCGGAATCGATGCTAAAGACCAAAAACTTCTGCTGATGTTTCGCGCAGCGATCAAAAAGTTTTTTTACACTATCCACACCCACTTCCTTACAGGCGTCATATCGTGACCACATGTCGATGATCCGCAGGTAAGTATTCGCATCGAACCGCTTCACAAACTTTTTCCCCTGATGCAGCATGTAGCTCTGGAAAGTATCCTGCACTTTATACCATGCCAACGTTTCATTATCCTGACGTATCTCCTGCCGGGCACGGCGTTCGATCGCATCGAGATGCACAAAGGTTTTGTGAGAAATCATTCGGGCCAGAGCCAAACCGTAATCAGGATGCGCGGCATCATAATAATCTCCACCATTGAAATACGGATCATTTTCAATCGCTAAAATTTGCTCAAAAAGAATGAGTCGATTCAGCACGGTGGTTTTTAACCCACTGGCAATAGGAATCACCGTGCGCACACGCTCAGGATGAATCCCGGCAAAGGCCAAAGTCACCAACCCGCCCACAGAAGGACCAATAGCAGCATGCAATACATCAATGCCAAAGCTATCGAGCAGCTGGGACTGCATTGACACCTGATCAAAAACCGAGATCTGAGGAAACAACTTGCCGTAGGGCTTACCAGTAGCCGGATTAATCGAGGCTGGCCCGGTGCTGCCATAACACCCACCCAGGTAGTTAGGGCAAATGATAAAAAACTTCTCAGTATCAATCGCCTTGCCGGGTCCCATGAAATCATTCCACCACCCATCATAGAGCTCTTCCTTCCAGAGCTCACCTGCTTCTGGTAAACTCGGATTATATCCAGAGGCGTGATGCGAGCCAGATAAGGCATGCGATAGAAGAATCGCATTCGACTTATCAGCATTAAGTTCACCCCAAGTCTGATACGCCACATTGATCGAAGGCAGCGACTCACCGCGACTCAGAACGAAAGGTTCGCTATCGAGCTTGAGGATTTTGGTAACTTGTGTGGTGGCTTTCATAGCTGACTTGGCGGGCACGTGAATCATTCTCCACAGATTAACGGATTAGAACATCGTTTTTTCCAACAAAAAAAGCCGCTGTGCCGTCCATGGAGTTATAGCCGCGTTCCCGTTACTCAACAGGCTGGGGACATCCTCCAAACCGCTGTCTTCCAGTAAAGGCATGACATTAACCCAGAGGGGCCGCCCCCAATTATAATACATCGGTTCGGGCGTACTACCATTTACGGACGCACACAGAAGCAGACACAAATTAGTCTCCTCACCCGGATTCTGCAACAGGATTTTTCCTCTCAGTGAAAACTAAATAGGAAATTATTGGTTGACAGCTTTATTGACGGAATAGCAATCCACACTTGCGCATCACCCCTATCTACGCACAAGTTATCGGCATGCAGTTTCCCACCACCACCGCCAGCACACACATCCTGAGCAACGGCCTCACCATCATTTTGGAATCCGATACCACAGCCCCGGTGATCAGCACCCAGGCTTGGGTGGAAACAGGCAGTATTCACGAAGGCCAACACCTCGGAGCCGGCATCTCCCATCTGCTCGAACACATGGTCTTCAAAGGCACCAAGAGCTACGATGGCGATGCCATCTCCGACACCGTCCAGGCCGCCGGCGGCGAATGGAATGCCTACACCACCTTCGACCGCACCGTTTACTACATCGATGGCCCAGCAGAAAGCACCCAAACATTTCTCAAAGTCCTCACCGAAATGGTCTTCAAACCCACCTTCCCCGAAGATGAGTTTGAAAAAGAAAAAGGCGTGATCCGCCGTGAAATCGATATGGGAATGGACGACCCCGATGATCACAATGGCCGACTACTCTACTCCACAGCTCTGGCGAATGACCCGCGCACACAACCCGTCATCGGCCACATGGAGCTCTTCAACCAGCTCACCCGCGAGGACATGGTCAACTACCACCGCCAGCGCTACACCACAGAAAACACCTTCCTCAGCATCTCCGGTGACTTCGACAAACTGGAACTTCTCACTTTTCTCGAAGAACTCGCCACCGACATCCCGCGCACCTTCACCCACCCTGCGCCGCTCTCACCAGAGCCCGCCCAGCTAGGTCAGCGCATCCGGCGCAAAACCTTCGCCATCCCCACCAGTAAACTCACGCTCGCCTGGCAAGTCCCCAGCCTCGAGCACCCGGACGCAGCAGCCCTGGATCTACTCTCCACTATCTTAGGCTCAGGCCGCTCCAGCCGACTCTACCAAAACATCCGGGAAAAGACCGACCTCTGCCACCACATCGGAGCCTGGAGCATGGTGCCGCCGAACCTCCCCGGACTGTTTGCCGTCTCAGCCATCGTCGATCACGATAAACGCGACCAACTCCAAGCCACCATCCTCGAAGAAATCGAAAAACTCACCACCGCGGATCTCGATCAAGAAATCCACAAAGCCACACGGATGTCGCTCTCCAGCCAATTCCGCAGCCTCACCACAGCCTCGGGCAGGGCATCGGACCTGGCATCCAACTGGAATGAAGCCCGAAACCTGAACTTCACCCGCGACTACGTCGAGCAACTCTCCCAAGTCACCGTCGCCGACCTCCAACGGATCGTTCGCACCCATCTCATCCCATCCAAACTCACCATCACCTCGCTCGATCCGGAAAACTCCATCGAACCCACAGAAACATCCGCGACCAACCAAAGCAGAGAAGCGATGCAATGCCGCTCGCTCGACAACGGACTCACACTCATCATGCAGCGTGACTCGCGGCTACCCACCGTCTCCATCACCGTGGCCACACTCACCGGCCTGCCGTCCGAGACCCCAGAAACATCAGGCATCAACACCCTGCTCGCCAGCCTCATGCCCAAAGGCACCCAAACGCGCAGCGCCGAAGAAATAGCCCTCACCATGGACTCCATGGGGGCCAGCTTCGGAGTGAGCTGCGGAAACAACACCACACTCACCTCCGCATCCTGCCTCTCACCCGACCTCGAGCACACACTCACTATCCTCGCCGATATCATCCAAACCCCGATCCTCCCCGAGGACTCTCTCAACCGCGAGCGCAAGGCCATGATCTCAGCGATCAAAGAACAAGCCGAAGACCCCATGTCTGTCGCCTTCCGGAAACTCCGCCCAGCCCTATTCGGAGAAAAAGGATACGGCCTGCCTAGCATGGGAACGGAAGAATCATTAAGCACGCTGAACCGCGAAATGCTCATCGGGCATCACAAGGAATACTTCACCGCCGCGAACTCGGTCATCGCCGTCTTTGGAGATATCGATCCCGAAGCCACAGCCGCCATCATCCAGCAACAATTTGCCAACATGCCCCGAGGCCAGCGCAGCACCGCCCCTCCTCAGCACTTCCCTGAACCCGGCAGCCACGACCTCCACCTCGACAAACAACAAGCCGTCCTCACCGTTGGCTTCCCCGGTGCCAGCGCAGCAGACACAGACACCCATGCCCTCGAGCTCATCAACGACTACTGCTCCGACATGGCCGGCCCGCTTTTCAGTAAAATCCGCGAAGAACTCGGACTCGCCTACTACGTCTCAGCCACCCAGTTTCATGGCGTCAACACCGGCATGTTTGCCTTCTACCTAGGAACCTCCCCGGATCAGCTCGAAATTGCAAAAAAACACCTGCTCGAAGAAATTCAAACCATCGCAGAAAACGGTATCCCTGATGACAAATTAGAAAACGTCAAAACCTCCTGGCTGGCCTCCCATGCCCTCTCCAACCAAAAACTTGGCTCCCTCGGCAGACTCAGCGCCATCGACGCCCTGCTCGGCTTTGCCCCAGACCACCACCTCAAAGCCCCCGATGAAATCCGAGTCCTCACCACCTCAGACATCCGCGCCGCCGCCAAAAAATACCTAGGCACCGCAGACCCCATCATCATCACCGTAACACCCCCGCCTACGGCGGAATGATGAATGCTGAATTTTGAATGGTGAATTCACGAAAGTAGGATAGGCCTCCCGGCCTGTCATCTGCCTATCCCTGATCTGCCGCTGGCAGAAGAATCAAGAGCCAAGAATCAAGA
>Ga0256845_1002657_pt1 | contig 12727 bp, 9 predicted proteins | sample RiftiametaG_FD_189101 | JGI IMG/M metagenome (GOLD analysis project Ga0256845, IMG submission 189101) | Tube worm associated microbial communities from hydrothermal vent at the East Pacific Rise, Pacific Ocean - Riftia | ecosystem: Host-associated > Annelida > Integument > Unclassified ... | reverse complement strand
CTTTCGCTTCAGCGCCTAGATCATATCCGTAGTTGAAGGTAATGACGTCTCCCGGATTTCCGGTTGTCGCACTAGACGAAATGTTGATTGATTGGGCGTCCGCCTGGCTCGGGTGCAAGAGCACAGCGAGAAGGGCAGAAACAAGAGGAAGAGTTTTACAAAGAGACGATATTTTTCTAGGCATTATGAATTCGCTTGCGAAAGAGCGTGTATTAATAAGGGGCGAGTGGCGCGCCTTTGTGGATACGAAAACCTAATCGACGGGCTCAATCAAAAAATGCGCTTTGCAGAAAAACATCGGATGCGCCTTGCCCACAGCCTGTTAAAGGCTGCGCGAGCGATGACGACAATCGGCTAGGGGCCAGGGGCCAGGGGCCAGGGGCCAGGGGCCAGGGGCCAGGGCTCTAGACTACAAAATAAGGGGAGGCTTGCCCCCCTACGCCCCCGACAACAGGTTGATACAATCCCAATCGAGGAATCGCTCTACTTACCGTGACCATGAGCCTCAAAATTGCGCCGCAGCAAATGAGTTAGCTATCGAATGCCGCCGTAACCAATTTCAAGACCGAGCATAATAGATGACACGTCGGACCCGCCGGTAAAGTCAACTCCACCACCGACAAGAAAGCCCCCGATAGATGCTCCCCCTTGAAAGCTTGCGACGAGAGCCAGAGCATCAAGAACGGGAACGTATTGGACGCCTAAACCTCCTAGAAAATAGAAAAACGAATTTTCACGACGCTTTCCAATCGTCGAACCCAAAAGAGCGGACGTAGACAAGAAACCAAAACCTTGATTGTTTACAAGATACGATCCGCCCTTTAAACGTGCGCCCATCGTAAATCCCGATTGGCTTCCTGGCATGGCAGCCGCAACAAGTGAGCCCCCAAATTGTGTCCCGTTGGTATCAATATCGAGATCGGAGGAAAAATTCCCCACCTTTGCTGTAGCTCCTCCAAGAAAAATAAAGCGCCCTTGGGGCTCACTTGGAGAGACCACTGCGTTGCGAGGAACTTCTGCAGTAGGATTCGCCGCCACGAGGGTAGGCGCCGCAGTTACTTTTTCTTCTACTTTACCAGTTTTTGCCTCGTTATAAGCGGCAGATACCGGAGCTGTTTGATACTCGGGCAATAAAGTCGCGCGCGGTGTGAACGAAAGCCCTTTTTTGAACGCTTGCACGCCTGCTTGATGATTGTCTTTTCCACCAGAAAGAACGATACCCACACACATATAGAGCACTCCCAGCTCTTCTTTCGTGCAAATTTGATCGGGCAGGTCCCCACAACGCAACACCTCGTCCCGAAGGGTTTTCAACGCGCCATCGGAGTCACCTAAGGTATAGAGGGTGAGGGACGATCTCCAGATTGCAATGGTCTGCTTAACAGTGGCAGGAGGTGAGTTTTCTTGCGTCTCCAACAAAATGGGCGCTTCTCCATCAGATGGAGGCATGTCATCTGCGTAAGCGGTGCCTGTTATTGTCTGAAAGGCCAGAAGCAAACTAAGTCCAGGGCCAGTGTTGATGAAGTATCGCGAAGTAGCAGAGGAGAAGCGCATAATCTATTTGTGAACCATAAGGGGTAAGTGTCGAGTGCAACTATAACCAATTTCGAGACCTAACATAATAGTTGTTACGTCAAATCTGGACGTAAAGTCGATTCCTCCGTCGACAAGAAAGACTCCGATAGATGCCCCTTAAGAGCTCGCGACGAGAGCCGGCGCGACGAGAGCCGGCGCGACGAGAGCCGGCGCATATTGGGCACCTAAGCCTCCAAGAAAGTAGAAAAGTACCCCCTGCGCCAACCCCGTACTTGAGCAGTTCACCCGCGCGCATACACGATCACGTGTAGGGCAAGAACGAAGTGTAATGAGTGGGTTGAGCGAGTTCAAGATTGGAAGGCGAGCGGGCTGAGCGCTAGACAGTTCAGTGAAGGAAGGGATTTTCGAGCAGGTAGGCAGGCTCCGCGAGTGGAGCTGTGAGTTAGCTCGTCGAAAACGAGAGCAGTCGACGAGTCAGACCAAAGCTCCTCGATTGACTCGCGTTGTGCACGCGGGAAAGGTAGCGTCTTCTGCGACGCCAGCTCCTGGCATCACGGTGAAGTTCGGTGACGTGGAAGTTTTGATCATGCCAGGTACTGAGCGTGAGCTCATCGCCACTGTGATTCAGGTCCTTCAAGGAGGTGTCCAATGATTCCTGCCGGAGTGGAGATACCGAGGAGCTTCGCATTGCTGCCGAGAAGGAGCTCGGCACTGCTCAAGCCCGTATCAAGACGCTCGAAAACTCTTACGCGCGCTTGAAAAAGCACTACGAGCTACTGAAACGACGCCTTTTCGTCGCAAAAGCAGAGCGCGTCGATTATCGATAGCTTCAGCTAGATTTCGAGGATTCCAAGAGCCTGCTGAATGAGGCTGCCGATACTCTCGAGCTAAAGTCGGAGACGAGTGACGATGAGCCACCACCTCCCAAGCCTCGGGCCAAGTCCAAAGGGCGTTTGTCACGTACCATATCCAACGTACGCATTACCCTCACAAAGCTCACCGACAAGGCTCAGCGATTTGAGATCACTCGCTTGGACGGAACAACCGAACGCGTGGAACTCTTGTCGCGCAATTTTCTCCTTCACGACTTTTCACACTTTGCAGTTGAGTCCGTCGCGTCCCTTTCCGAAGGATTTTTTGGAGTTCTCGCTTCTGGCACCACGCGGGCTACCCTCAACGACAAAGAGACAACTCTCGAAAGAGGCATGCTGCAAGCGGAGCAGCTCTCCGCGCCTATGCAATCCCGGTTCATGAAACGGTTTGCGCGCGAACTCTACCTTGAAAACTTGGGAGCAGCTTACCCGGCCGTCGTGAACGATACCTTCGTTGATTCTGTCCTGGAACAATTGCGCAAATTGATGGGCGAGTGGAAAGCGACCAAATGTGGAGAATCAATGGTGATGGAATGGGCTCCGCCCCCGCAAGCGGATAGCTGACGCTTTTCCGTCGACAACTCCCCTCGTACCGGGGTGCCCGCGATGAAGCTGCGAGCATTTTCGAAGAGTCTATAGCCGATAGGCCACTCCAAGCTGCGCACACCCCGTACCTAGCCAAAGAGCGCCAGCCTGCTCCCCGTCAATGGAAACTGCTCTGGGTACACGCTCAAGCCCGCCAGATCGCGAATGGCATGATGAATATGAGAGGATGTGATGACCGTGCCAGTGGAAGCATCTACCGTTTCTAGGGTCGACGGATCAACTTCCATCGAGAGTTGATCCGCGGTCGTGGCACCGATCACTCGGTCCCCCTCAATACCTGGACCAAGTGCAAGGAGGCTCCCAATGGGCCAGTGGGCGTTATCGTTAGGACCGTTGTAGCGGAGGTTAGGTATTACAAACGACTTTACCCGACTTCATAAAGGCTAATATCACCTCTTTTACTCTCGATGCACGCTAATTATCGGCTTTCTCGCTGGATTCACAACATTGCACTTGCCCCGAACTTCTCTTCCCAAGCAATGAGATCAGCCGGGTGCCAAAAATATTCTCCCAAAAAAGGCTCCTCCCGCAAAGAATGCGCCTCTTTGCGGAGGGAACGCAGCAACACATTCAGACAGCTGCCGCAAAAGGAATGAGGTGCTCTGCTACTTCTGCTGCCATTCGTGGAAGTACGGAGATCTCTGGAAGACCCAAGATTTTACGCTCCTCCTCCGGCAGCTGCTGCAACCCCGGAGCCTTCGCTAGTGCTTCTAGAGATGCGCAAAGCCGCGCCTCAACTAGAGCGGCTTTTTCTGCATTCAACTGAGTCATGCACCAAGCGTGCACATCCCAAGCCAATTGAGCGTGTCGCATTTCGTCTTCGGCAATGACCTTCATGCTCTGAGCGATTTTTTCGTCGGACGCATTCTTGCTCTGATAAAGAGCCACCAGAGCGGCAAACATCTCGTTGGTGCAGCCTTCTGTGGCATTCTCCAAGGCCAAAGCCAAAAGCGATCGCTTCTCCAGAGGTTTCATGGCAATGGCTCGTGGGGCCCCGCCCCATTCTTCTGCAAGCTCTTTCATCAATCGCGTGTGTCGCACCTCGTCGCGAAGAGCCGACTTGGTGCGCTCCACCAACTCAAGTGGCGCCCCATGACTTCTCAGCTCTCGCATGAACTGACGGAAACTATTCACGCTCCCTGCCTCAGCGGCTGCCATTCGACCTAGCCAAATGCCCACGCGATTTTCTCCAACCCCCTCGGGATTGCTAGTCCAACAATCGTGGCGTCGGCCTCCCTCACATTGGTAGTCCGTCGTATACGAACAACTCACCTCAAGAGTGGCTGGACTAGCTGAATTCTCCCCACCTGCTCCAATCGCCGACAGAGCGAAACTCGCGCCTCCCATGGAGGGAGCAAAGGAATCCAGCGCAGCCGCACTTACGAGTTCACAGGAGAGCTTCCTCTTCACCTCGTAGGACACTACCGTATCGCAAAGAGGAGTGCAGTCACCGGTGAGCATGCCCTCAGCGTCCACCCACTCGGCGAGATCTGCGACCTCCACAGTTCCCGCGTTGGTGCGTTCTACTTCGGCGGGCGCATCCTCACAGTCGGAGCACCCTGAGCCGACAGAGCAACAACCAGAAACGGTGGCACTCAGAATGAGAGCGATGGCGGGAGAAACGAGGGCGTGAATATTTCGGGAGGGGCGAGTCGTCACGGGAACACTAGTCATGAAAATACATTAGCAATTCCCATTCCAAACCCTAGGGGAGGGCAAATTCCTCCTAGTATGCCAACTTCATCTAAAGGAAAACATGACAATCGTTTCGTATCTAGACATCGGCCACAAGCTAGCTTCCGCTCCAAATGCCTAATTCATCGCCCGATCGTTCGCTCCTTCGCCTCAGCAGAACATACCTCCGTGACGAAGAAGCGGGAGGCTAGATATTTCAAACGACTTTACCCGACCTCACAGGGGCAAATATCACCTCTTTTACTCTCGATGCACGCTCACTCTCAGCTTTTTGACGGCTTTTTTCCCTGGCTGTTCTTGCAGTCGACAGATTGGCTAGCGCCGGTTATCAACCCCTAGGGCGGCGTCAATAGAAGCCCCCAAGCCCGCTTTATCGTTCCTCTCGTGACTCAATCTTCGGTTAGTGCAAGACTGCTCAGGGAAATGACTGGGGACGGGGATGAGAACGGGAACGATTCTTCACCGAAGCGGGGGAAGAACTCGCCTCCCGTGAGGCCGACGGAACCACAGAGATCTACCGTCGAATCCTAGATCAACAAGGCCTGGGGGTCTTGGAGGGAGATTTTTCCGCGGTCAAGGTTGCCCTGCTTGGTCTCAAAAACCAAGTTTGAAGGATTTATCCACTGTCCTTTCTGAGTGCCCTGAATTCGTTTCTGCCCTCGCGTTGATGATCAAGATCAGGGATGTGAACGGACATTTTCTGAGAATGTTTGGAGCGAAAGATCGCTCCGCGTTCTTCGGAGCGCGCCAGGATTTTTTGGCCCGAGTTCATTTACCGGTCTCAAAGACTGGTGCTTAGCCCTTGTGCAGGAAGAACTGGTGATTTCCGGAGAGGCGAGTTGGCTGGCACGCGATGGTGGTGATTCGCCGAGTACGTGCCATTGGATCCTGAACCGACTTTCCGCAAAATGTGATTCCGTCATCATTTCTTTCGAACGGGAAACAACGACCGACGCCTCAGTCGTGAAATTGTCTGCGTCGTTGCGAAACGACGACCGGGGTTCCAGCGAACTTCTTCAACTCACAATCAATAATATTCCCCTCCACATATTCTGGAAGGACAGGGATTCGAGATATCTCGGTTGTAGTCGCAGCGTGGCTGAGGTCGCCGGCTACGGCGGTCCCGACGAAATGATCGGAAAGACCGACTACGACATGCCCTGGACCGCCGAGCAGACAAATTTCTACCTTGAATGCGATGAGCGAGTCATGAGTTCTGGCACTCCCGAATACAATATCATCGAACCACAGACTCAGGTCGATGGTTCGAAGGTTTGGTTCAACACCAACAAGGTCCCGCTCCGAGATACCTCCGGAAAAGTTATCGGTATTCTCGGCACAATCGAAGACATCACCGAGCGCATACGAGTGGACGAAGAGTTGCGACGCTTGCACAAAATGGCGGACATCATCAACTCGATGCCCTCCATTTTGATTGGTGTCGATCTGAAGGGCCGCATCACCCAATGGAATGCCGAAGCGGAAAAACGCACGGGTGTGACCGCTACTGTCGCCATTGGTCAAACCCTCAACGATGCGTTTCCTTATCTTCAGGCTGACGAGGAAAATATCTCCCAAGTCATCGCCGCAGGAAAACAGTACTCGGATATTCGGCGTCTTCGTGAAGAGAACGGTGAGCTATTTTACGAGGACGTGAGCATCTATCCTCTGATAGCCCAAGAGGTGCAGGGCGTCGTGATCCGTATCGACGACGTGAGTAAGGAAAACGCATTGCAAGAGCAACTCAATCAGAGCCGTAAGATGGAAGCCATCGGGCAGCTCGCGGGTGGAGTGGCTCATGATTTTAATAACTTACTCACTGGCATCATGGGCGCCTCCGAACTCTTGCGTGATGAAGTCCTCGAAGACTATTCAGGTTCGGGACTCCTGTATGTGGACATTATTTCGCGCGCGGTAGATCGCGCGGCAGACTTGACTTCGAAGTTACTCGCCTTTGGCAGAAAAGGTCGAGTGAGTTCCGTGGGGGTCGACGTACATCTTGTCCTCGACGACAGTATTGCCATCCTGGACAAGACGATTGACAAGAAGATTCGCATTCAAGAGCGCATGCAAGCGAACAATCGCGTCGTGCTAGGTGATGCTTCCAGTTTGCAAAATGCCTTCTTGAATATGGGGATCAATGCTTCGCACGCCATGCCCGAAGGCGGGATTCTCAGCTTCGAAAGCGAAAATGTACTGCTCGACGATGCTTTTTGTACGGCCAGCCCCTTTCAGATCACCCCCGGACAGTTTCTCAAGATTGAAGTGCGCGACACTGGCGTCGGTATCCCCCACGAGAGCATCACAAAGATCTTCGAGCCCTTCTTCACCACGAAAGCACAGGGCAAGGGCACGGGCCTCGGTTTGGCGGCGGTCTATGGAACGGTTTTGGACCACCATGGCGCCATCGGCGTTCACAGCGAGGTTGGCCAAGGGACTTCGTTTCACGTGTACTTGCCCTGCTCAAAGCAGCCAGTGGAAAATGAAACCACCTCTTCATCTATTTTGAAAGGAACAGGAACGGTGCCCCTTGTCGATGATGAGGAGATTGTAAGACTCACAGCGGCCCGCAGTCTGGAGAAAATGGGCTACGAAGTGCTCAATGCCGAGAACGGTCTAGAGGGGGTCGAACTCTTCAAGAAGCATCACGCTCGAATCGACTTGGTACTTCTTGATATGGTGATGCCGGTCATGAATGGACACGAGGCTTTCATCGAGATGAGGAAAGTAGACTCGAAGTGTAAGGTCGTCTTTTCCTCAGGTTTCACGAGAGACGACAACCTAAAAGAACTGAGAAACCGTGTCTGTCAGGCTTCATCAAGAAACCCTATACGAGCGCCCAGCTCAGCCACAGAAGCCACAAGAGCCACGGGAGCCACGGGAGCCACGGAAAGCGTCAATCTTGGTCATCTCAGACGACATGGCCATGGCCAGCAACACCGTAGCTCTTGCCCGAAGTGCCCCCGCATGGGTCCGAGATCAACTTCTTGTGCCGGAGGCTCTGGAGGCTCGAAATACACCTGTTAACGCACAGCTCCTTCTCGACGTAGCGAGGAATGCCATTTTTGTAGATACTCTTGGTGTGCTGCAGGAAGGGCACAAGATTATCGCGCCTATCTCGAAGAGCTAGCCCCGCTGCCTTTCCGTATTAGGCTCCCTCAGTAATACCGAGAATTTGCCATGAAATTTAAACTTCGCCCCGCCCATTGTGCCACTTACCTCCGTCTTTTGCCTTTGCTTGTAGTGGCGAAGACGATCGCCCGAACGTAATCATGACGGGGGAAAACCCTGCTAGTCGACCAAACACAGGCACCGGGGGTGCGGGCACAGGAGGCACAGGCACCGGGGGTGCGGGCACAGGAGGCGCCGAGACGACAGGTCAACCCGCGCCAGCTCCCGTGGCCGAGCTCGAATTTACGGGGGCGGTCCCCAGTATTACGGCTCCCGCCAGCACCGAGATCAAAGCCCAATGCCAGGTGAAGGCAAAAGACTCAAGCGATGAGGCTGCTATCGATAGCTCTCAGGTGATTTTGAGTTTAATCGACTCCGAAGGAAATGAAGTAGCTTCAGAGTCAGGGGCCTTGGTGGACGGTGAGACCGATCTCTACTTTGTAGACTTTACTCTAGCCGACTTGCCCTCTGGCACTTACGCGCTCCTCTGCAGCGCCGCCACCATTGGAGGAACGCCGAGCACCACCGAAACCCAACAAGAGTTCATCGTGGACCACGGCCCACAGATCACCCTCATCAGCCCCACTGCAGAAGCTGCGCTCTCTTCCGCTACCCCCCAACGATTTGAGTTTACGGTAAACCCTGATCTGCTAGCCGAAACAGACCCTGGCGCAGCCATCGACGAAGGCACAATCGCGGTAGAAATTCGAGGAGAAGTCTTTAGTGCGCTGCCTATCCCTGGCTCTCCCGTGCGCTACTACGTTCTGGTCAATTTTGCCGACAATATACGTTTTCCAGAAGTTCCCGATGGAGAGACCATTGTACTTATCTCGGCAAGCAATTCCCGAGGAGACAACGCCATCACCAACGAGCTCTCCACTAAATTTACTCTGGATGGCGAGGGACAGGTCATTACAATTACATCACCTGGCGACGGAGACATCATTGGCGGCACAGTAGAACTCAGTTTCACCGTGAAAGACTCGGTCACCGGCGTCAACCTTGATAGTGTCGTCGTCACTTTAAACGACCAAGACTACTCCTACAATACCACTGACGGGCGCTGGGTACGCAATGGCGACAGTTTTCGGTTTGAATTTGAATCAAAATCAATTGAAGGTTCAGTAGTTCAAACCAACGTACAAATAAACAGTAAGGACAACGCTGGCAATGACTCAAACGCCGAGTCGGCACTCTACAAACGGGACGAAAAGCCACCTTATGTCTCGCTCAACCCACCCTATTTTCGCGAAGGCAAAAAGGTGGGCGATATCAATTTTTGCTCACGTGCATTTTATCCAACGGGCGGCGCAATTCGAGGCGGTCTCTCAAACAACTTAGTTGTATTTCGTGCGGCAGTTTGGGACCGCACGAACGAAGTGACCGGTCAAAGAAATCTATTTTTTGCAGGCACCAACAAAGACAGAGTCGAGGTCTGGATACAGAAAGCAGGGTCTCCTCTACTGAAAGATTCTACAGGTGATGGTGTTTGCGATGACATCATCACAGACAATGCGAAAAATCAGGCCCTCAGCGCCCTAATGCCCACGGGGCAAGCCCATTACGGCACGAGCGCCGGCGACCACAGTACCCCCTTGATGAGCGTTCCTGGCAATCCAAGCCCTGTATCCTGTGAGTACGAAAACGAAGACGTACCCGAGTCGCTTTGTAGCTCAAACAATCAAATGACTGTCGTCGCCCACCACAAAGACAACCCCACTATCCCCGTCGTATACGCACTCAACCCAGAGCCTGGCGTACTCTGTACTGGAGACGAATGGGAATTGTCCTCTGGTGTCCTCGTCAACTACCAGGGCTGGGTTTGCGCCGCAGCGCGCGCCCACGATGTGGTCAACAATCGAGGCCTCTCACCTCCCATCGCTATCTGCCTCAACAACACAGGAGTATCCGGTTCCCCCGATTGTGAAGCAGAACTAGCCGGCAGTGGTGCAGACGCAGCTCTTCAAGCCGCGGAAAACGCCTGCATGACCGGCTGCACACCTCCCGAGACCTTTCCCGCCGAGGGTATGATCTACACCAGGTAAATCTAGCTTATGTCCCCCGCAAGGGGGGGTGAGCCAGGGGTTTCGCGCTAGCGGAGCCCCTTTTTTTACCAGGTGATTCTAAAAACGAAGCGTTGATGGTCCCTTGAAGACTGATGAGAAACGATTTCAAATTGAGGGGCAATGCCCGTTACGGTGCGCACCATGCCCGTGCAAATACCAGCAAATGTCGCCGCGTAATTTGCGCAGGGCTCCACTTTGCATTTCCAAACGACCTCGTTGTCTGAACTAGCTTCTATCGAATGCTCACACCAAGGTGTGGCTATTTTGTAGGCTTCAATAAACCGACCCAAAACCACCTGAGGCGTATTTCCTATGAGCATACTCATGGTGCGCCCCACCAACGATTGCGTAAAAATAGGATAAAAGTCTTCGGCAACTAGACGCATACCATCAGCCAAGCTTTTTTCTGGGTACAACGCGGCCGCAGAAGAATAGTAGAGTCGATAAAAATCTTCATGGGGATAAAGCCCAAAAGGATTGATACGGCGAGGATACCCTGCAATTTCTCGAATACTATTTGCCTTCTCTTTGCCGTGAACGCGGCTGACAGCTTCAAGAATACCGGTTGCAAACATGCCCCGACTTTTACAAAGGGCCGGAAAGTTCGAAAGTGCCGTGCATACCTTTTTGTGGTCTGCATTTCTCAGCTTGAGAGGGGCTGCAAAACTCTCAGCGTCTATCTCCATCATTGGTACCCAGTTTAGCCAGCGACTACAGCTACCGCTACTGCGAAGAGGCCCCTTCAACACCGCTCAAGACAAATAGGTATGTTCGTGTGGGCATAGATTCCACTTCATAATTCGCTCACTACATACTATATTGCAAAAGTGAAGTTTCTATATGATCGCAAGGGTCCTTGGCCTCAACCAAACCCTCAGCGCCCGATGGGAGAAGCCCCTATTGTGCTCAATATTCCCTTTCGAGAGCGGGTAGATTTCGCTGTTCACGTGGGTTTTCGTATTGGTTGGCAAATATGGGCAGGCATCCCTCGGGCTGCTTGGAGAGCCTGGCGCAATAGTCCCCAGGCGATGATCAGTGACGAGCGCTTTGACCACGTGATGACCCACTCCGCCTATCAAAAATTCTTGACCCCCGATCTCACCGAGGAAGATAGAATCACCTTTGGGGCATATCTAGGGGACAAAAGCGCGTGTTTCTATAAGTCGGACTTCAGCGCCATTCGTGGAGTGACTCCTTACAAGAAAATGTATGTCGCCCCTACCTTGAGCCTGATCCGCGAAAAAGAAGGACGGCGTGAGGTGCTTGCCGTAAAAATTGGTGACATCGTTGTGGACAGATCACATCGAAACGCCTGGGACATCACCAAATTCTTTGTCTTGCAAGGTGCTGCCTATTCAATGCTTTTTACCGAGCACCCCAACTTGCATTTTCCATTTGACGCCATCAACGCCATCACTAAATCATCCGTTCCAACAGATCATCCTATTTTTCATTTGCTCTGGCCTCATTTGCGCTTTCAATTGCCGCTCAACAAATCAGTGCTTGAGTCAAAGCTGACGGTAATCACCAATTGGCGCCCCACCCATTACGCACCTTTTACGGCTAACTTAGACGATGGTTTGCTCGATTTTTTTGTCGCGGGATATCGCGGCGTGCAGGGTAACAACGCCTACCCCAAATACTCTTTTCGTAAAAAGCCCCGTAAGGTACATGGTAATTATGGCGTGTTTTTGGATAGCTATTACAAGCCTGTTTTAGAGTTTACTCGCAAAGTTGCTGCTAAAATACCCCCTGGGGACGAGTTTACCAAACGCTGGGCCACCTACATTGCCATGTGGATCCCCGGTTTTCCCGACGGTGAAGAGATTTTTGAAGGTGAGAATCTAGCAGAAGTATTGGCCGGCATTGTTTGGGACATGAGCGTCGGTCATGCGGTAGACCATCAAGCTTTTTCATTTGACGTTACAGTAGAAGAAAAATATTTGCGTTTGCGCGTTCCGCCCCCCAGGGAAAAGAGTGCACCCGCGGTCAACCCAAAAACAGTGAGCACATGGTGGGATCGCTTTAAAGCGCAAGTGGCTCATCGCGCCTTCTTTCAACCCAATACCGTGACGCGCTTGGTACACGTGCATTACAATTTTAAAGAGAGCGACCTCAAAAAGGCAGGTCATGATTTTGTCTCAGACCTCTATCAGACAGAAAAGGACTTAAAAGTCCCTCATTTCATCAAGTTAGAAGAGATTTGCGCGAGCATTCAATACTAAGGCATGCCGTAAAGCGCTGCAGGGCGCGCCACGCCACCCGACTCAAGGACTTACGTTGGTGGCAGCAGGAGAGGGTCTGCCAGTAGAAAGCATGTCGCTCCCCTCAGGGATCATTTGCCAAGAAGTTCCCGGAACAGGCAATGCCTCAATCACAAAACTATCTACAACCTTGCCATCCGCCAGGAGAAAAATTGAAGTGCCCACTTGCCAACTCAGCGAGCAACCGTCTACGCAATAAGGTGCCCCCTGACAGGAGCCCTCTGCTTGCTGGATAAACAAGTAGGGTTTACTCGTATTGGAAGACTGCCCAAGCAATGAGCAGCCTTTTTCGCCGTCCAAGTCAATTTGTCCGGAGCCCAACGGCGTACCCTCCCCAAGAGAAAAACGATCGAGCGAGATGGAGGCGCCAGAAAAGTAAAGCTCAACATAACGTTGAGGCATGAGTTCGTTCAAGCTAATCAGCGCGCTGAGTTCTTGAAGAGTTTTACCTGTGCCCCCCACGTCATCCGGAGAAAAGCCTCCTCCGGTACCATCACTGCCACCTGTTGCGAGCCCC
>Ga0256845_1002656_pt1 | contig 12733 bp, 13 predicted proteins | sample RiftiametaG_FD_189101 | JGI IMG/M metagenome (GOLD analysis project Ga0256845, IMG submission 189101) | Tube worm associated microbial communities from hydrothermal vent at the East Pacific Rise, Pacific Ocean - Riftia | ecosystem: Host-associated > Annelida > Integument > Unclassified ... | reverse complement strand
TGAATATTGCTACAGATTTAACAGGAATTTTATGAAACAACACATATTTGATAACTTAATGAACAGGATGGTTATAAGTAAACCTTGCCTGATTAAAAACATTAGTAGCTAAGTGCCTAAGTCAATAAACTATATCCATTAATTTTTGAAATAAAAGCATCGAAAATTTGATAAGTTGATACAAAAAAACCTAATAGAGATTGTTTCGTTACTCGCAATGATGCTGTTAGGCTAGGGATTGAGGAATTAAAAGCTAATGACTTTCCACTTTCTTTAAAAGCTCAGGAAATTTTGCTTTAAACCTATTTAACCGCGGAATAGAAACATTCTGAACATACGGATTATCAGGATTGTTGCGTTCATAATTTTGATGATATCCTTCCGCATCCCAAAATTTTTGGAACGGTAAAACTTGTGCTGCAACTTTATCACCGTCTAATTGTTTATTCAATTCGGCAATTTTTTTATCGATTATTTTCTTTTCTTCATCGTTTTGATAAAATACAATAGAACGGTAAGAAGAACCATTGTCTGGGCCTTGACCATTTACTTGAGTTATATTTTGCGATCCAAAATAAACATCGAGCAATTGGCTAAAATTTACAACTTCTGGATTATAGATAATCTCTACAGCTTCGGCATGGTCACCATGATTACTATACGTTGGATCTTGCATTTCTCCACCGCTATAACCAGATATTGACTCTTTTACACCGTTTACACTTTCATAAGCGGCTTCTACACACCAAAAGCAACCACTAGCAAAATATGCTTTTTTAAGTCCGTTAATAGGTTCTGTTTGCGTTGGAGTTTGCTCACTTTGAGCGATTTCTTTAGCTTTCTTATTTTTTTCATTAGATGGTTTGCAAGCACCTTGAAGTGAAAAAAGGAAAACACTAGCAATCAATATTGTTGTTTTTTTCATTTTAAATATTTTTCATACTTGGTCTTTATAATTTTAAAAACCTTGCAGTTAATGCATGAACAAAGCCCTCACTTAATGTGAAGGCTTTGTTATAATTGGTTTGGTGCGCTTATTTAAGTTTTTTAAACATTGCATCCATCTTCTCTTTTTCTTCATTGGCAAGATCTGCATCTACCAATATACGACCACTGTGTTCGTCTGTAATAATTTTTTTGCGACCAGCAATTTCCATTTGTACTTGTGGAGGTATGGTAAAGAACGAACCTCCAGAAGCACCACGCTCTACAGCTACAATGGCTAAACCATTCTTTACATTGGTGCGAATTCTTTTATAAGCCTTAATAAGTCGTGGTTCAATTTGTTTTTCAAATTTTTCTGACTCCTTAATAAGTGTTTGCTCTTCTTTTTCAGTTTCTTTTAGAATTTCGTCAAGCTCGTTTTGTTTGTGCTTTAAGTGCTCTGAGCGTCCATCAAAGCGTGACTTTGTTTCTTCAATTACCTGTGTTTTTTGCTCTATCTGCGCGCGGTATTCCTTAATGTTTTTATCTGCAAGCTGAATTTCAAGTTCTTGAAATTCAATTTCTTTGGTTAAGGAGTTGTATTCGCGATTGTTACGAACATTATCTTGTTGAGTAGCGTATTTTTTAATGAGTGTTTTAGACTCTTCAATACTGTTTTTCTTCTCCTTAATTTGATCTTCAATTACTTCAAGATCCGCTTTAAGTTTTTCCAAACGAGTGTTCATTCCTGCTACTTCATCTTCAAGATCTTCAACTTCTAGAGGTAATTCGCCACGAACATTTCTAATTTCATCAATTCTTGAGTCTATTAGTTGTAGATCGTACAAGGTTCTTAACTTCTCTTCAACAGTAACTTCGGTTTTTGTTGCCATAAATTATAAATAGCTAATAGGATTGGTATTTATTTGTGATAAAAGGACTGCAAAAGTAGTGATTTTTTTCTTTAGGAACGCATGTAAAAGCTCTTTTGTGTACTGTTCGCTTTCATAATGTCCAATATCTGCCAAAAGCACTGTGTTTTCAGCCTTAAAAAAGTCGTGATATTTAAAATCTGCCGAAACAAATGCATCTGCTCCTGCTTTTTTTGCTGCTTCAATGGCAAAACTTCCACTTCCGCCGAGCACCGCAACTTTATTTATAGACTTTTTTAGTAATTGTGAATGACGTATACAATCTGTTTTCATTGTTTTTTTTAGAAATTCTAAAAATGCTATTTCATCCATTGCTTTTTCAAACTCACCTATCATTCCCATACCGAAATACTGGTTTTGGTTTTCGAGGGTGGTTATTTCATAAGCTACTTCTTCATAAGGATGCGCTTCAAAAAGTGCTTTTAAAATGTTACTTTGAAGATGTTTAGCGAAAGTAATCCCTATCTGAGTTTCTGCTTCAAAAATTATTTCACCCTTTTTTCCTTTTACTGGATTTGAATCTTCATTGCCTTTAAAACTTCCTTTTCCTTCAACATTAAAACTACAATTTTCATAATTACCAATAGTTCCTCCACCTGCTTTAAATAAAGTATTCCTAACATTTTCAGCATCTTTTGAAGGAATATAAGTAATGAGTTTTTTAATGGTTTCGTTTTGCGGAATTAAAAGATTTCGATTCACCAAACCAAGCTTTTCAGAAATCATCGCATTTACGCCATTCCACGAATTATCGAGCGCTGTGTGGTTAGAAAATATTGCAATGTCGTGCTTTATAGCTTTTTGTACTACACGCTCTACATAAGTTTTTCCAGTTATTTTCTTCAATCCTGAAAAAATAATTGGGTGAAAACTTACGATGAGGTTGCACTTATTTTTTATAGCCTCATCGACCACATTTTCTAAAGTGTCCAAGGTTACCAAAATACCTGAAACAGTTTCGTTTGCATCGCCCACAAGTAAACCTGTATTGTCAAAACTTTCAGAATAGGCGAGTGGCGACAACTCTTCAAGCAGCTTAATTACTTCTTTTACCTTCATTTTTTTATAGTTTCAGTAAAGATAACAGTTTACTGAAATTTTATGCCTTCTAATTTTATTTTAAAGTAATCACAATTTTCTGCGGAATTAGTACTTTCGTTCTATGAATATTTTGCGAAAGTTACTATTTCCTTTTTCACTTTTATACTGTGGCATTAGTTCGCTTCGCAATTTGTTGTACGATAAGGGTTGGCTTAAAAGTAAAAAGTATGATTTACCAGTTATTTGCGTAGGAAACCTTTCCACAGGCGGCACAGGAAAATCGCCGATGATTGAGTTTCTGGTTTCTTTTCTAAAAGATAATCATAAAATTGCGGTTTTAAGTCGTGGTTATAAACGGAAAACAAGTGGTTTTTTTGAAGTTTTTGAAAATGGTACAGCGGAAGAAGTTGGCGATGAACCGCTTCAAATTAAAAAGAAATTTCCCGAAATAACCGTAGCAGTCTGTGAAGACCGCCGATCAGGTATTGAAAAACTTGAAATTGATACTGAAGTAATTTTACTAGACGATGCTTTTCAGCATAGAAAAGTAAAGGCTTCGCTGAATATTTTGCTTACACCTTATGATAATTTGTATTCCAAGGATTGTATGCTTCCAGCGGGAAACCTTCGTGAGCCTAGATTTGGTGCAAAACGAGCAAACATTATTGTAGTTACAAAATGCCCGGAAACTATTGAAAATTCTAAAATTGAAGAAATAACTCGAAAGCTGAAACTAAAAGCCAATCAGCAAGTTTACTTTTCAAAAATAGGGTATAGTTCTGAAATTAAAAATAATACGGTTACAAAGTCGATAGCGTACTTAAATAACAAAGATTTCCTTTTAGTTACAGGTATTGCTAACCCTAAACCACTGGTTTCTTTTTTAAAAAATAAAGGATTTCAGTTTGAAGAAAAGACTTTTCCTGACCATCATAATTTTACAACTTCTGAAATTGAAAACCTAAAAAAACATAAATTAATTTTGACCACTGAAAAAGATTTTATGAGATTACAACCTATTGCCAACATTACAGAAATATATTACTTACCAATAAAAACCGAATTTTTATTTGAAGGGGAAGTTAAATTTAAACAGCGTATAAAAGGCGAATTATTGTTTTAAAAGCACTCTATTTATTTTATCGAAAAATTCTTCTGCTTTAAAAGGTTTTGGGATAAATTCTGTAAAGCCAGCTTTGCGAAAAATTTCTGAATTTTCATCAATAGAAATAGCTGTAAGTGCAATTATTGGGACTGTTGTATTAAATCCCCTAATTTTTTTTGTAGCCTCAATACCGCTTATTCCCGGCATATGGAGATCCATTAAAATTATATCAAATGTTTCTTTTTTTACAATTTTTACAGCATCCGTACCATTATCTGCTACTGTGCATATTATTTTTTTCTTAGTAAGAATCTTTTTGGTAATTAGTTGGTTTACTTTGTTGTCTTCAACAATAAGCACTTTTTTATTTTCGAAAATATCATTGTCGAGTATTACTTTAGTTTCATTTAATTCAATTGATTTAGTATTTTCAATATGTGCATCATAACTTAAATTGAACCAAAATTTAGAACCTTTTCCTAGCTGGCTATGTAAAAATATTTCACTACCCATTAATTCCAACATATTTTTTACAATAGAAAGACCAAGTCCTGTGCCTCCGTATTTTCTGTTTATTTGTAATGAACCCTGAGAAAATGAATCAAAAATGGTATTTTGTTTTTTTTTGGAAATACCAACACCAGTATCTTCAACTTCAAAAAGAATTTCCAGATTTTGAGAAGTGTTTTCAACTTTCTGTACACGAACCCAAATAGTACCGTTTTCAGTAAACTTTATTGAGTTGCTAATTAGGTTTATTAGTATTTGCGATATTTTAAGAGCATCTCCTATTACATTATTTGGAAGATTAGTATCGTAGTCATAATTTATAATATTGTTTTTTGTATCTGCCGAATTTTTAAGAGATACGAGGATATCTTTTATTCTTTTTTTCAAGGAAAAAGAAACTCTTTCTAGTTCAAATTTATTGGCCTCCAGTTTGTTAAGGTCTAAAAGATTGTTGATTAATGAAAGCAAGTGTTCGCTAGATAGTTTAAGGGTGTTTAATAGTTCTTTTTGTTCTGGATTTAGATCCTCGTCCAATAGTAAATGCGTAAGTCCAGATACTGTATACATAGGTGTACGGAGTTCATGGGTAATTGTGGATAGAAACTGTCCCTTAACTTGTGATGCTTTTTCGGCTCGTATCTTTGCTGCTTGTAGTTCGGTATTTTTATCTTGTAATAATTTATTTGCTTTGGCTCTTAAATTATTGTTTTTGTAAAGTGAAAGTGTTAATAATGAAAGTATTAAAATTAGCGCAATACTAAGCCAAGTGGTAAGCTTACTCAGGAATATTGATTTTTCTTGTTCATTAATGTCTTTTTCTAAACGTGCCGCTTTTTTCTTTAAAACGTAGTTGGTATTTTCTTCCTGTGTATTTTGAGTATTTTCTTTTGCGTCTTTATACTGCAATTGTTGGGTATATACCTTAGTATCTTTTATTTGTGAAGAAATAGTTTGTTGGGTTAATAATGCACACAACATTAAAAGTGTAAATACGCTATATTTTGAAATAAATTTGTGCATTATTATTTTTGAAAAGCGGATTATTTTTTTCTTTTGAAATTTTCTCAATCAAATCTATTATTCTGGAGGAATAGCCAATTTCATTATCATACCATCCAATTATTTTCACCATTTTACCAATAACTGAAGTCATTTCAGCATCAAAAATGCAGGAATGAGTATTGCCTACAATATCTATGGAAACAATGGGGTCTTCAGTATATTGAAGAATTCCTTTCAGTGTATTTTTGGAAGCTTTTTTGAAGGCATTGTTTATTTCTTCAATGGAAACTTCTTTTTTAACATTCAAAGTAATATCTGTTAGAGAGCCGTTTGGTATTGGTACGCGAATGCCGCAACCGCCAATAGCGTCTGCCAGATCGGGAAAAATTTTGGTTAATGCTTTTGCCGCACCAGTAGTTGTGGGTACAATAGATTGCCCAGCAGCACGAGCACGTCGCAAATCGCGGTGTGGCTGATCGTGCAGGCTTTGATCTGTTGTGTAGGAGTGTACTGTGGTTATGTAAGCTTGCTCAATACCGCAAAGGTCATTAATTACTTTAAGCATTGGTGCGGCATTGTTTGTGGTGCAAGAGGCGTTGGAAATTATAGCGTCTTCTGCGTTTAATATACTATCATTTACGCCAAGAACCACTGTTTTTATATCGTCGTCCAAAGGTGGAACAGAGAGTATCACTTTGGTTGCGCCATTTTTTAAGTGATTTTCAAGTTGGTTTCGGCTTTTAAATTTGCCTGTACATTCTATAACTACATCAACTTTTGTCCAATTTATAGCTTCAATATTTTTTTCAGAAGAAAATTTCACCTTTTTTCCAGCAACGGTCATTTCATTTTCGTGAAAAGTGATTTCTTCTTTTAAAATGCCGTGAATACTATCATACTTAAGTAGATGACTTAATGTTTTTATATCAGCAAGGTCGTTTACTGCTACGACTTCTATTTCAGGATTATTAAGTAGTAATCTAAAAAGATTTCTACCTATGCGTCCAAAGCCGTTTATACCGACAGTTGTTTTTCTTTTCATAATTAGTAGCAAAAGTACGAAATTGAAACACGAAAATAGAATTAAGATGCGAGAAGAAAGTACACAGAATACATGAATAATATTAAAGTGATTTCTTTTGAAGAGTTAAGTGTTTTTATTTTTTTTCTGAAATGATTTCTGCTAAAAGTTTACGTGCCCTTAGCAATCTCACTTTAACATTGTTTAAAGGTTCTCTCAGTGTTTCTGAAATTTCATTATAACTCATTTCCTGAAAATACCGAAGGTTTATTACTTCTTGATAGTGTGGTTTAAGCCGTTTTATATATTGAAGCAATTCTGCAAGATTTTGTTCTCGTATTAGTTTACCTTCAGGGGTGGGCGAGTGGTCTGCAATTTTCTGTATTTGTTCTTTAGAAGCATCGGTAGAATTTGCATAAACGGAAGCATTTTTTTTACGAGTCTTATCTATTTGAATGTTTTTCGAAATTGCCACCAACCAGATAGAAAAGTTATAGCCCTCGTCAAAGGTTTCAATTTTATCAAAAGCTTTTGCAAAAGTTTCAATAGTAATGTCTTCTGCATCGTTTTCGTTGCGCACTCTTTTTAGCTGAAATCCATAAACCTCGTTCCAGAAATAATCTAGCAAAAACTTGAAAGCACTCTGCTTACCGTCCTTCGCTTCTTCTATTTGTTGGTAAATTTCTTCTAAAGTTATTTCCATCGCGCGTTTTTTTCACCGCTGTTAGAAATAAAGATACTTAATTGTGTGAAGATTAAAAAAACTTCAAAGAAAGGAATGAATGGAATTAAATCGTTTTCTTTCAATTTTTTCGCCGCGTTGCCAATAATTATGTACTGAAAAACAATGCGAATAAGTAAAATTCCAAGCGCGAACCCCCAAAATTTAGTAAACAAACTTACTACTGCCAATGGCCAAAACAATAAGTTTAAAACGTAATAAGTTGCTAATAAATAACGATGTTTGGGTTTATAAAGCTTGGCAGTAGAATAATGCCTTTTCTTTTGAATAAGCCATTTTTTCTTCTTTTTCTTTGGAAGCGAATACGTAAATGCTTCAGGCTCTATACAAATGGAAACATTTTTTGCTGTTGCAGCTTCGTTTACAAAAAGATCATCATCTCCCGACGGTATTTTTATGTGGCTCATAAAGCCATTATTTTCATAATAAAGTTCGCTTGTATATGCTAAATTGCGGCCTACGCCCATATACGGATTTCCAGCTTTGGCATACGAAAAATATTGTACAGCGGTCATCAGGGTTTCAAAACGGATCATTTTGTTTAAAAATCCAGCGCATTTCTCATAAGCACCATAACCCAAAATTAATTGTTTTTTTTCTGAAAATTTTGAAGCCATTGTAGCCAACCATTCATTGGAAGCGGGATAGCAATCGGCATCTGTAAAAATTAACCGTGTATTTTTTGCTCGCTTTATTCCTAAAGTGAGTGCATATTTTTTGTTCCCCCAAAAGGCTTCGTTGTTTTTTACGTTTACTACCTGAATGCTTGAATCATTTTCAGCAAAAGTCTCCATTATTTCCAAAGTTTCGTCACTAGAAGCATCGTTTATAAGTATAATTTCAAAGTTTGGATAGTTTTGTTTTTGCCAAATCGGAATGTATTTTTGAAGATTTTCAGCTTCATTTTTAGCACAAACAATTAGCGAAACAGGGGATTTTTCTGAAGTGTTTTTTTTAGAAACTTTTATAAATGAAATTTTTGAAAAGAGAAGATAATAAACACAGTTAATCAATGCAATAGCACCGAAGATGTAAAGTAGCACCATGAGGATTTATGATTGTTGATTGAAGAATTCTGATTTCCAATTTTGAAAATTTGCTTTTTGAAATTTATTTAATCCCGATAGCTATCAGGATGGAATTTCAGATTTGTGATTTTCCTCTGCGCAGTTCTCAAACTGATCTGGAGTTTTTCCGCAAAAACCACATGCATCTCCATCTTTGTTTAAAAAAGGACTTTGGCTAGCACAAGTTCCTGCAAATTTCCCATCTTTTTTTGCCCAAAGTTTTATTGCAATGCCTGCAACACCTATTAATAAAAGTACTACTGTGATAAGTATAAGTTTCATTGCTTTAATTTTGATGCAAAAATACAATCTTTCTTACTGTTTTGCTCTAAATTTAAGTATTTTTAACCCCTATCTTAAATCTTTTACAATGCAAAAACTGCTTACTTTCTTATTCATTTTACTAATATCTCTTTCTATATTTTCTTGTAAAAACGAAGGGAAAGACTCAAAAAATGTAGCACCTGAAAAGGTTATGGTTGATACTGTCGCAAAAATCCCTACCAAAAGAGCACAAAAGAAAGATTTAACAGAACAAGATATTGCAGAAATAAAAAGTGTAATGTCTAAGATGATGACTGAGCCTCAGCTTAAAAAATATACAAGTTACGTTGTTACAGCAGAAATAGCGGATCAACTTACTAACGAAGAAGGTCCTTATACTGTTTTTGCACCATCAAACAATGCAATTGACAAAATAGATTCTATAATCTTGAAAGACTATTCTAAATCCGAGAATAAAGCCAAACTGGTTGAAATGTTGAGCTCTCATATTATAGTTTCAAAAATGGATAGTGAAACTTTAATGCAAAAAGTTGCTAAAAGCGGAAAAATTAAGCTTAAAACATTGGCTGGAAATACATTAACTGCAACAAAATCTGGCGAACAAATAATTATTTCTGACGGAAAAGGCACAAGAGCTACAATACTAAAAGGTAGCATTGATGGCTCAAACGGAGTGATTTATGTTATTGACGGAGTGTTTGGGACTAATTAAAACACATTTACTTCAGGCTCAATAAAAACACCTGTCATTTCTTTCACCTTTTTTTGAATATCCATTGCGAGTTGCCATATTTCTTGACCAGTAGCGTTTCCATAATTCACCAAAACTAAGGCTTGGTTTTTATGCACACCTGCATCGCCAAAGCGTTTGCCTTTAAAGCCTGCTTTTTCAATGAGCCAACCTGCTGGTATTTTGAATGTTGTAGGCGAAACTTCATAAAAAGGAGCTTCAGGAAAATTTCTTCTAAATTCTTGAAATGTTTCAGCATCTACCACTGGGTTTTTGAAAAAACTACCACTATTACCTAACACTTTAGGATCTGGAAGTTTTGATTGACGAATGGCAATTACAGCTTCAGAAATATCTTTTAAGGAAGGGTTGTCAATATTTTTTTTAACTAAATTCTTTTGAATATCGCCGTAAGAAATACTGGTTTTATGGTTCTTTTTGGTAAGTTTAAAAGTTACGCTTGTTATAATGTATTTGCCTTTGGCTTCATTTTTAAAGATGGAGTTTCGGTACTCAAAAGCGCATTCGTCTTTACTAAATTCTTTTTCTTCTAAAGTTTCAATTTCTAGTGAATTACAGTTTTCAAAAGTGTCTTTTAGCTCCTCGCCATAAGCGCCAATGTTTTGAATGGGTGCCGTGCCAACGTTTCCGGGAATTAAGGAAAGATTTTCCAAACCGCCAAAATCTTTCGAAATACAATATTGCACAAACTCATGCCAGTTTTCGCCAGCCATTGCTTTTACAAAAACTTCGGTATCGGTTTCTTTTAGAATTTCTTTTCCTTTTAAATTTATATGAAGCACAAAAGCATCTAAATTATCCGTAAGCAACATATTACTGCCGCTTCCAAGTATAAAATGATCCTTGGAAGGTTTTTGGGTAAGTACTTTTTTAAGCTCATCAATAGTTTCAACTGAAACAAAATAACGCGCCTTGCAATCTATTCCGAAGGTATTGTAATTTTTAAGCGATTTGTTTTCTTCAATGCGCATTAATCCTTGTATTTCTGTAGCGCGATTTTCAATATTTCAACGGCTCTTAAAAGGCTTTCCTTTTTCAAAACATATGCAATTCTTATTTGATTTAAGCCAACGCCTGGGGTAGAGTAGAAACCTGCTGCTGGAGCAACCATTATTGTTTCACCATTGTCATCAAAATCTTCTAAAAGCCATTGTGCAAAAGCATCACTGTTTTTTATGGGTAATTGTACAATGCAATAAAAAGCACCTTTTGGTTCGCCTACTTGTACGCCGGGAATGGCTTTTAGTGCAGCAACCAAGGTATTTCTCCTGTCTTGGTATTCTACAATTACTTCGTCAAAATAACTTAGTGGAGTTTGTAAAGCCGCTTCACTGGCTATCTGTGCAAAAGTTGGCGGACTCAATCTAGCCTGTGCAAATTTTAAAGCAGTAGCAATAACTTGTTTGTTTTTTGAAACTAAACAGCCAATGCGTGCGCCACACATACTATATCTTTTTGAAACAGAGTCTATTATAATTCCGTTGTCGGCCATGCTTTCTTCTTCTAAAATTGAGTAATGCTTGTAGCCATCATAGGTAAACTCGCGATAAACTTCATCTGCAACCAAAAATAAGTCGTGTTTTTTTACAATTTTCGCTAAGGTTTGTATTTCTTCTTTTGAATAAAGATAACCCGTAGGATTTCCAGGATTGCAGATAAGAATTGCCTTGGTTTTTGGAGTAATCAGTTTTTCAAATTCTGAAATAGGAGGAAGCGCAAAATTGTCTTCAATTTTTGAATTAACAGGAACGATTTTAATACCTGATGCGGTTGCAAAACCGTTATAATTGGCATAGAACGGTTCTGGAATTATAATTTCATCGCCAGTATCAGCAATGCTTCCCATTGCAAAAAGCAATGCTTCGCTTCCACCGGTTGTTACAATTATATCATTTGCTTCAACAAGAATATTGTTTTTATGATAATATTTTGAGATTTTTTCACGGTATTCCTGCGAACCTTCAGAACGTGTATAAGCAAGAATTTCCAAGTGGTGGTTTGCCACAGCTTCCATCGCAACGTCTGGCGATTTTATATCGGGCTGGCCAATATTTAAGTGGTAAACAGTTTTATATGCTTTATATGCTTTTTCGGCATAGGGCACCAACTTTCGGATTGGTGATTCGGGCATATTTTTCCCTTTCTTTGAAACTGATGGCATAGTAAAATTGTTTAAGACAAAGTTGCAAAATATATTTTATAATTCCATTGTGCCTATGTCAACTTTCAGCTTTTTTTTATATCTTCAAGTGTTTTCTAAATAATTGATAAAATTTTGGTCAGATTTTTTGCTTTTATATTTTTTTATGCTTTACCGCTTCATTAACAGCGCAGCAAGGCTTTTTACTTCAAAATAATAAAAAGAAAAATCGCATTTCGTTTAAATTAGTAAACTACCTTCCTAATTGTAAAGGTTGAAATAAATGGAACTCCACTATTTTTTATACTTGATACGGGTGTAAAATCTACAATACTTTTCAGTTTAGAAGCTACAGATAGCGTTCAGCTTCGTAATACTTCGCCAGTACAGTTGCAGGGTTTAGGTTCTGGAGGAAAGGTAGATGCCTTAAAAAGTTTGAATAATAAAATTAAAATTGGGAATATTATAGATAGAAACCACTCGCTGTATATAATATTTGATAGTGAATTAAACTTTTCGCCTAGAATGGGAATTCCTATTCACGGAATTCTGGGTAATGATTTTTTTCAGAATTTTATTGTGAAAATTAATTATTCCTCTGAAGTAATTGTTGTTTACGATCCTCAAAAATATCCATTGAGGTCTTGTGGAAAGTGTGAAGATCTATCATTAAATTTTGAAGGAGGCAAACCCTATATTGCATTAAAAGTAGCTTCGGAAGAAAAACAGGAAGACGTTAGATTACTTGTAGATTCCGGTTCTAGCGATGTAGTTTGGCTTTTTTGACGATTTCAATTTTATTGAAGAATCAACTAAAAATCATTTTAAAGATTTTTTAGGCCTTGGTCTTGGTGGAAATATTTTTGGCAAACGCACTAGAATTCCAGAACTAATTGTAGGTAATTTTAAATTAAAAGAGGTGAATACTTCCTTCCCTGAAGAAGATGCGATAACCAGAGCGCGGATATACGAAGACCGTGATGGTAGCGTAGGTGGTGGTTTTTAAGCAGATTTACAGTAACTTTTGATTATGGAAATAAATTAGTACGCTTCAAGAAGAATCGTAAATTTAAATATCCATTTCATTACAATATAAGACCGTTGCACGGGCTAGTCGATTTCTTGTAAATTTCGTATCTTACTGTTATGGAATTAAGCCAATCACCGACCTTAGCAGATAGCATTTGCGCCGTTCGTTCTCGTAAAATACAAC
>Ga0256845_1002655_pt1 | contig 12736 bp, 14 predicted proteins | sample RiftiametaG_FD_189101 | JGI IMG/M metagenome (GOLD analysis project Ga0256845, IMG submission 189101) | Tube worm associated microbial communities from hydrothermal vent at the East Pacific Rise, Pacific Ocean - Riftia | ecosystem: Host-associated > Annelida > Integument > Unclassified ... | reverse complement strand
GACTCCTAATCAAATGCACAAACAAAATACAATCAAAAGGAAACAATATAAAATGAAAAAAGGCAGTGATAAAAAATCACTACCTTTCAAAGATTAATTCTGTAACGCTATTTTAGGACGGCACAATAATAACTTTTTTTATTTTTCTTCTAGTTTTTCATCCTTTTCATCTTCTTTAGAGGCGTTTTTAAACTCTTTTATTCCACTCCCTAGACCTTTCATTAATTCAGGTATTTTACGCCCTCCAAAAAGTAATAAAACAACTACAAGTATAATTATTACTTGTGGTGCTCCAATCATTAAAAATATATTTTGTGCTACCATTTTACTTAAATTTAAAGTACAAAGATACAATTAATTTCTTTTCTTAATATCCCTACTTACAACCTTTTTATCTCTGTTAGATTGAAGTATTAAGAACTCACCAACCAAAAATCTAAATGTTTGCGCTCTAAATCGGTCTTTTTTACTTTCACTACTACATCATCCCCTAAAGTAATTACATTTTTAGTAGATTGACCAACCACTGCGTATTGTTTTTCATCAAAAATATAATAATCATCTTTTATATCTCTAATTCTAATCATTCCTTCGCATTTATTAGATTTTATTTCTACATAAATACCCCATTCGGTAACACCAGAAATAACACCTTCAAATTCTTCGTCTTGATGATCTTGCATATACTTAATTTGCATATATTTAATAGAATCTCGTTCTGCTTTTGAAGCTAATTCTTCCATTTGCGAAGAATGCTTACATTTTTCTTCGTAAATTTCTACTTTAGGTGATTTTCCGCCATCTAAATAATGTTGTAATAAACGATGTGTCATCACATCTGGATAACGTCTAATTGGTGATGTAAAATGGCTATAATAATCAAAAGCCAATCCGTAATGCCCAATATTTTGTGTTGTATAAACTGCTTTACTCATGGTTCTAATTGCTAGTGTTTCTACCATATTAGATTCTGCTTTTCCATGAACATCTTTTAATAATTTATTTAAAGATTGCGCTGTTGTTTCTTTGGTTTCTGTATTTATTCTGTACCCAAATTTACTGATAATGTTTTGTAGTGATTCTAATTTATCTTGTTTTGGTTCATCATGTACTCTATAAATAAAAGTTTTTTTACTGGGTCTTCCTTTTTCTTGACCGATAAATTCTGCTACTTTTCTATTGGCTAATAACATAAATTCTTCAATCAATTTATTAGCATCTTTAGATTCTTTAAAAAAGACTCCTGTTGGATTTGATTTTTCATCTAATAAAAATTTCACTTCTACTCTATCAAACGAAATAGCGCCAGATTGCATGCGTTTTTTACGCATTTTCTTTGCCAATTCATCTAATTTTAAAGTGGCTTCAACAATTTCTGGAGTAACTGTATATTCTTTATCAATAATTGAAATATCAATAGGCATTGTATATGATTTGATATTTTCTGATAAACTACAGTTTTCTATAATAGATTGTGCTTCTTCGTATGCAAAACGTTGATCAGAATAAGTAACTGTTCTACCAAACCATTGGTTGATGATTTCTGCTTTTTCATTCATTTCAAAGACCGCAGAAAAGGTTAACTTTTCTTCATTTGGTCTTAAAGAACAAACTCCGTTACTTAACATTTCTGGCAACATGGGTACTACTCTATCTACCAAATAAACCGATGTTGCTCTTTCATAAGCTTCATCATCTAAAATAGTTTTAGGTTGTAAATAATGCGACACATCTGCAATATGAATTCCTATTTCGTAATTTCCATTTTCTAATTTGGTAAATGATAAAGCATCATCAAAATCTTTCGCATCTTTCGGATCTATGGTAAAAGTTAAATCGCTACGCATATCTCTACGTTTTGAAATTTCTTCTTTCGTAATCTCAATCAGTAAGTTTTCAGCTTCTTTTTCTACTTCCTGCGGAAATTCATACGGCAAACCGTATTCTAATAAAATAGAATGAATTTCAGTATCATGATCTCCTGGTTTTCCTAAAACCTGTGTAATTTTTCCAAACGGATTTTTAGAATTTTCTGGCCAATCAGTAATTTTAGCAAGTACTTTATCTCCATCTTGAGCATCGCTCATTTTATTTTGTGATATAAATATATCTGCATACATTTTTCGATCGTCTGGTACTACAAATCCGAAGGTTTTATGTATTTGTAAAACACCAACAAACTCTTCTTTTTTACGATCAATAATTTCTGTAATTTCTCCTTCTAACTTATTACTTCTACGCTTTTTATATACAAAAGCCTTTACCAAATCTCCTTGTAAACCTTTATTTATATTGATGGATGGTATAAAAATATCTTTCTCAAAATCATCAGAAATAAAATACCCATTTCCGTTAGAAGTTAAATCTAATGTACCTGTATGGTATTTTCTATCTTCATTATACTGATATTTTCCTCTATCAATCTCTTTTATTTTTTTAGAGGAAGATAATTCTAGTAACTTTTTAATTATCTGTGTTTTACCATCTGTATTTTCAATTTTTAATTTCGATGCAATCTGTTTATAGTTGTATATTTTAGATGGATTTTCTTTTACTATATTTAAAATATTTCTAGTTAAATCTTTTATTATTTTTCCTTTTTTCTTGTAGATTTCCTTCTTTCTCGACATAAATCTTTTCTCTTTTTATTTTTAAATTATTCTGCAAATTACAACTATTTTAATAGAAGCTTTATTAAAAAAAGGTTATCAAATCATTTTTGTATTTTGTAGCTCTTATTTTTTTATACTTATATAAATGAAAATAGATTGGTTTATTATTGTTAATCCTACTTCTGGTAATAAAAATTTTAAAAAGAATTGGAAAGAAATTCAACAGATTTTAAAGGATAAAAATATCAATTATTCTTTTGCATTGACAGCATATTCTAAACACGAAGTAGCATTGGTACATCAAGCAATAAAAAAAGGGTATACATATTTTATTTCGGTAGGTGGAGACGGAACATTACATCATATAACCAACGGAATTATGACTCAAACCATTGTAGCAACTACAAAAATTACATTAGGTGTAATTCCTCTTGGAACAGGAAATGATTGGGTGAAAAATTATAATATTCCACAAGATTTTACTAGAAATATTCAAATTATAAAACAAGGAAATACCATTTTACAAGATATTGGTTTTTTAGAATTAGAAAACACAACACGTTATTTTAATATTTTAGGTGGTATTGGTTATGATGCGTATGTGGTTTCTAAATTAAAAAAACTAAAACGTTTTGGATCTATTGCATATTTATTAAGCGGAATTATAGGTTTATTAAGTTATAAAAAATCTATTTTTAAAATAGAAATTAATGATAAAATTATTAAAACCAGTTGTTTAATGACTGTTTTTGGTAATTGTAAATATACTGGTGGCGGAATGCGTTTATCTGATTATAAAAAAACTTCTGATGGATTGTTTGATATATCGGTTTTTAAAAACTTTACTTTTTTTGATTTAATAATCAACTTAAAAAAGCTATATAATGGTACAATTATCCATCATAAAAAAGTAACTACATTTAAATCTAATAAAGTTACAGTAACACCACTTTCTAAAAATAATATACCTTTTGTACAAGCAGATGGAGAATTAATTGGTATTGGTAAAGTAACTACAACTATTAAAGAAAAAGCTTTAAATTTTATTGTCCCTTAATTTTATATGATTCATGTTTAAGTATTTTTAAGAGAGTTAAAGAAATGTTAAAAAAAATGTAACATTTGTTAAAATTTATCGTCTTTATAAAAAGACAATCTCTTAAAGGTGAAAAAATTACAAAAAATAATTGCTTTATTTCTTTTTATATTTCTTGCAGGAATTTTAATTACTGTAATTAGTATCAATATAACCTTAGATAAAAACTCACCTAAAAAAACGACTATTTTAACAAATAAAGACACTTTAATTTTAGTAAAAGCAGTAAAAGAAACTGTGTAATTTTTTTTAAAATACACTTATCAACAATCTATATTATTATTATTAAAAAATTTTTAAAATTTTAAAAAATATAATTGTTATTATAGTTTGTGAATAGCTACTATAAATTTTATTATTTTTATTTTGAAATATCACTTATTAAAAACAATACACATTTAAAAAAAAGTTAATAAATTAAAAATCAAGTAATTTTTAAGGTTATTAACAATTTTTAGTAACCTTTTAAACTATTATTTTTTAATTAAATTTTTATTTTATTTGTCAATAACCTATTCTTTTTATGTTGATAAAATGATTTTTAAAAACGATAAAAAAAGTTGTGTATTTCATTCCTATTTTTGCATTGTAATAATTTTTTAATCTCACAAAAAAAGTTTTAAAAAAAGATAGATAGTTCTTAACAATCTCTAAAAAAAGCTAATCAATTCAGTTATAACTTGTTATTTACTTTTGATAAAAATGATGTTATTTTTACTGTTGATAACCTCATTTCTATGTATTTTTGTACACACAACATAATAAAAAACAATACATTATGACAATTGCTATTGGAAATGATCACGCAGGTACCGAATATAAATTCGAAATTATAAAAAAATTAGAAAAAGAAGGGCATAAAGTTTTAAATTTTGGTACAGATACTAGTAATAGTATGGATTATCCTGATGCAATACATCCAATTGCAGAAGCTGTAGAAAATGGAAATGCTCAATTCGGAATTATAATTTGCGGATCAGGAAATGGTGCACAAATGACTGCAAATAAACATCAAGGTGTAAGAGCAGGTTTGTGTTGGAATAATGAATTAGTTACTTTAACAAGACAACATAATAATGCAAATATTTTAGCAATTCCTGCTCGTTTTGTATCTCTACAACAAGCTTTAGGTTTTGTAGAAATTTTTTTAACTACAGAATTTGAAGGAGGTAGACACGGAACGCGCGTTGATAAAATTTCTTGTTCATGAAATTTTTAGTTAAAGAATTTACACATTTATCACTTACCGAGTTGTATGCTATTTTACAATTACGAGCCGAAGTTTTTGTGGTAGAGCAAAATTGTGTGTATCAAGATATTGATGGGAAAGATAAAAAATCACTTCATATTTTAGGAATTAAAAATGATAAAATTGTAGCATATACACGCATTTTTAAAGCGGGAGATTATTTTAAAAACACAAGTATTGGTAGAGTTGTTGTTGCAGAAAAAGAACGAAAATTTGGTTACGGACATGATTTAATAATAGCTTCTATACAAGCGATACAAATACATTTTAGAGAAAATAAAATTACTATTTCTGCTCAAAAGCATCTTGAAAAATTCTATAAAAACCATGGATTTATACAAGTTGGAGAAGAATATTTAGAAGACGGAATTCCGCATATTAGAATGGATAAAAACTAAAATAATGAAAAATACACTTACTTTATTACTACTTATTTTGATGATTTCTTGTAAATCAGAAAAAAAACCAACACCTAATTTTAAAGTTGAATATAAAGGTGCTTTAAGAAACATGATGAAAAAAGGAGATGTTTCTGCAAAAGAAACGTTGGCTATTTTTAAAGATAAAAAGCACATATACGCACTTGGTGCAATAGAAAATTTAAAAGGAGAAATTCAAATATTTGATAATAATCCTTTTCTTACGCAAGTAATTGATAGCGCATTGTCTTTTGATTATTCTTTAACCAAAAAAGCAACTCTTTTAGTGTATGCTTCGGTAAAAAAATGGAAAAAAATTACCATTCCAAATACAATTAGCACTTATAAAGAATTAGAAAAATATATTGCTAAAACAGCTAAAGAAAATCAGATAAAAATAAACGAACCTTTTCCTTTTTTATTAGAAGGAGCTCCAAAATCATTTGATTGGCATGTTATTAATTGGAAAGATGGTGATACCCAACATTCTCATAAAAAACATATTAACTCTGGTTTACACGGTACATTAATCAACAGAAAAGCAACTTTTTTAGGGTTTTATTCAGATGCACATCATGCAATTTTTACACATCATACTACCAATATGCATATTCATTTTTTAACGGATGATAAAAAAATTGCAGGTCATGTTGATGGGTTGATATTAGATAAAAATATGATTTTAAAACTACCAGCTGTAGAGTAAAAAAAGAAATTAAGAAGTATAATCACTCAAAACTATTCACTTCTGTTACTTCACTTAAACTCAAACCCTCTAGTAAAACGGTACCAATTCTTACACGAATCAATCGTAAAGTTGGGCAGCCAACAGCTGCTGTCATTTTACGAACTTGTCTAAATTTACCTTCTCTAATAGTTATAGAAACCCAACTTGTTGGTCCGTGTCTATCGTCTCTAATTTTTTGTGTTCTGTTAGGAAAATTTGGAGGAGAAATTAACCGAGCTTCACATTTTTTTGTGAGGTATTTTTTACCATCAAAACCGATTTCTAAACCTTTTTTTAGTTGTTCAACAGCTGTTTGAGTAATGATTCCATCAACCTGTACATAATACTCTTTTTCTATTTTTTTACTACGGATGTGTGCGCTTACTTTTCCATCTGTAGTTAAAAAAAGCAACCCTTCTGATGCCACATCTAACCTTCCAATAGCCATTGTTCCTTCAGGAAAATCAAATAAATCTCCTAATAATTTCTTTTTTCGCTTCGCGGGATTTACAAATTGAGAAATGGTTCCGTAGGGTTTGTGTAAAATAAAATGATGGTGTTTAAGCTTCATTAATCTACATTTATTGTTACAGAAAACTCTTCGACATCTTTACAAATTCGCATATTTTTGTCTGAATATTGCTGGTTTTCTAAATCAGGATATTGGGTAATAGGTTCTATACACACCATATTATTAACTTCTGACCAAAGCATTAAATTATTAAAACCAGTAGTTTGTAAGGTTATTTTTTTACCAGACTGTAGCGCTAAAACTATTTTATTTGTATGTAATAAAGGATAAGCCTTTGCGCCAGAACTAAGTACATCTTGTAAAGAAAAAGAGGTAGTTTCTGTTGTAAATAGTTCGCTATTTTTTCCAGAAAGAACAAATGCAGGATGGTACCCTAACATAAAAGGCATCGGTTTTTTTGTGTGGATTGTAAATGTAATTTTTAAAGTATCATTTGTAATTTTAATATGTTTTTGAAACATAAAATCATACTTCCATAAAAGATGTTTTACGGTTGATTTTTCTGGATACTTACCATTTAGAATTGGTGTATTTTTTACATACACTTTATTAAAAACAGCAGTATTTGTATCCAAAGAAATTAAAGAATAGTTCATTTCTCTTAAAAACCCGTGTTGATCTACATAGTTTACGCCTTTATCAGTAATGACTTTAAAGTTATTTTTTATAGTAGGACCAATTATAGGAAACATTTCTGTATCGGTATGATTCCAACCTAGGTTTTCTTTCTGATGTAAGTATTCTACACCTTTTTTTTGATAACTAATTAGTTCGCCATTTGTAATTTTAACTTGAGAAAAGCCATCATCACTTTGTAAAAAAATAGTATTTTTCATAATGTTGATAAATGTATCACAAAAAAACAAAATCAAAAAGAGATTTTTGTAACTTGTGGGCACTTATTTTTATAAAATTTTACAACAATTATATGTCAGCAGATAAAGAAAAACAAGCAAAATTAAAAGCATTACAATTAACCTTAGATAAATTAGATAAAACTTACGGAAAAGGCACTGTAATGAAAATGGGCGATGTTGCCATTACAGATATAGATGCAATTTCTTCAGGATCTTTAGGCTTAGATTTAGCTTTAGGCGTTGGAGGATATCCTAGAGGACGTGTTATTGAAATCTACGGACCAGAATCTTCAGGAAAAACAACTTTAGCAATTCATGCAATTGCAGAGGCACAAAAAGCAGGCGGAATTGCAGCTTTTATTGATGCAGAACATGCTTTTGATCGTTTTTATGCAGAAAATTTAGGCGTAGATATCGATAACTTAATCATTTCTCAACCAGATTATGGTGAGCAAGCTTTAGAAATTGCAGATAATTTAATTAGCTCAGGCGCTATTGATATTATTGTAATTGATTCGGTTGCTGCATTGACTCCAAAATCAGAAATTGAAGGAGAAATGGGTGATTCTAAAATGGGTTTACACGCTCGTTTAATGTCTCAAGCATTGCGTAAATTAACAGGTACAATTAGCAAAACAAATTGTACGGTTATTTTTATCAATCAATTAAGAGAAAAAATTGGTGTAATGTTCGGTAATCCAGAAGTTACTACTGGTGGAAATGCTTTAAAATTTTACGCTTCGGTTCGTTTAGATATTCGTAGAAGAACGCAAATAAAAGATGGTGATAGAGTTATTGGAAACATGACCAAAGTAAAAGTGGTTAAAAATAAAGTAGCGCCACCGTTTCAAATTGCAGAATTTGATATTATGTACGGAAAAGGAATCTCTAAAGTTGGTGAGGTTTTAGATATTGGTGTTAACTACGGAATTATTAAAAAAAGCGGTTCTTGGTTTAGTTACGGAGAAACAAAATTGGGTCAAGGAAGAGATGCTGTAAAAAGTTTGATTAAAGATAACCCAGATTTAATGGAAGAGTTAGAAGGGAAAATTAAAGAAGCGATTGATAATCAAGAATAAATAAAACAGTTGTTATTTCGAGGAGGTTAGCTTGTCTTGAGCGAAGTTGAAGTAACATGACAATTTGTAATAAATTACATTCCTCACAAAATTAAAAGTTCTAACTATTGCTAAAAACCGTTACAGAAGTAATCAATCTGTAACGGTTTTTTATTATTTACGCAATTAGACACTCATTTACACTCCAGTACTTCCAAAACCACCAGCACCACGTTTCGTTTCGTTTAAAATAGCAACTTCTTGCCAGTTTACACGTTCGTGTTTCGCAATGACTAATTGTGCAATTCGTTCCCCATCATTAATTACAAAATTTTCGTTGGATAAGTTTACCAAAATCACGCCGATTTCTCCTCTATAATCTGCATCTACGGTTCCTGGAGAGTTCAATACTGTAATTCCTTTTTTTGCTGCTAAACCACTTCTTGGACGTACTTGAGCTTCAAAACCAATAGGTAATGCAATAAACAATCCTGTTTTTACAATGGCTCTTTCTAAAGGTTTTAATGTGATAGATTCAGAGATATTTGCTCTTAAATCCATTCCTGCAGACCCTTCGGTTTCATAAACTGGCGTGGCGTGTTTTGATTTATTGATGATTTGTACGTTCATAAGTATTTGTTTAACTGTTGTTTTTAAGTATTCGTTGTAATTCTTCTTTTTCGTTCCAATAAATCCATCCAAAGAAAAGAAAAATAGTAGTCATAGAAAACCAATAATTTCCTCTAAAATAAAGAAATGATGCACTGCTAAAAAGAATAGTAATTAAAAGATAAATCCCCACTTTTTTTAGTTGATACGGAACAGGATAATGTTTTTTTCCTACAAAATAAGAAAGCAGCATCATAAAACTGTACGTTACTAATGTTGCTAACGCAGCAGCTAAAAAACCAATTTTTGGAATTAAAACGATGTTAAATACAACGGTAATTATCGCTCCAAAAACAGAGAAATACATTCCGTATTTTGTTTTATCGGTTAGTTTATACCAAACGGACAGGTTGTTGTAAATTCCTAAAAAAAGATTTGCTAATAAAATAATCGGCACAATGTATAAAGCTTCAAAATATTCTGGTTTACCGAGAAGAATTTTTGCAAAAAAGTCAATAAAAACAACAACGATTAACATAAAAAATGACCCAAAAATAGTAAACCATGTCAATATTTTTGCATAGGTTTCTTTGGCATTTTTTTTATCTGCTTGATTAAAGAAAAATGGTTCTGCACCTAGCCGAAACGCCATAATATAGAGGGTCATAAAAACCCCTAACTTGTAACAAGCCGCATAAATACCCATTTTATATTCTCCTAAGATATTACCTAAAAGTAATTTGTCTAAATTCTCGTTGGTTACAAAAGCCAAACTACCAACCATAATTGGCAAGCTGTATCGTAACATTTTTTTTAATAAATGAAAATCAAAAGAAATTTTAAATTTAAAAACCATCGGAAACAAGAGTAAGAAAGAAGAGAGACTTGCTACGGTTCCTGCCACAAAAATATGCATCACTTTTGGATACGAATTGTAATAATTGGTAATAAAATTTGGTAAAGAAATGTTGTTTTGTAGCGCATAGGGTACAAACCACAAAAGAAACACGTTTAAAAAGGCAAAAACAAGAATATTTACAACTTTATAGAATGTAAAACGGATGGGTTTGTTACAAACTCGTAAATAAGCATAAGGCACAACCACTAAAGTATCTAAAGTAATTGTCCAAACTAATAATTTAAAAAATAAAGGGTTTTTAAATCCGAAGAAAACAGCAATAGAATTATTAAAAAACAAGAGTACTCCAAGAAAAATTAGCGTTGTAATCAATAAACTTATGAAGACTGTTGAAACTACTTTTCCTTTCTCTTTTTCTTTAGAAAAAAAACGAAAAAAAGCGGTTTCCATTCCATAAGTTAATAACGCATTAAAATAAGCAGCGTACACATAGTAGTCTGTATTTACAGCATATTTATTGGCTTCTAAAGTAGAGGTGTGTAGTTTTACTAAAAAGATATTTATAGCACGAGGCAATACGGCAGCAATTCCGTAAATAATAGTGTCTTTAAAAAACCTTTTTAACGTGCTCAAAATTGTTGATTTTTGTCAGACAAATATAATAATTCGTGATAGGTTTAGGAGAAAGATGTTAGTTTTCTTACTTTTGATTATAATCAAACAAAATAATTATGAGTAAACATCCTAAAATAGCTGTTTTTGGTGGCGGAAGTTGGGCAACTGCTATTGTAAAAATGTTATCAGAAAATTTAGATACGGTTGGTTGGTATATGAGAAGCGCTTATGCAATTGAGTATATAAAACACAATAAACTGAACCCGAAATATTTAAGTTCGGCAGAATTGCATCCAGAGCAATTAGATTTATCAGATGATATTAATAAAATAGTTGAAAATTACGACATTCTTATTTTTGCAATTCCATCAGCATTTTTAAAGTCAGAATTAGATAAATTAACGATATCCTTAGAAAATAAAATCATTTTTTCTGCCATTAAAGGAATTGTTCCTGAAACTGGATTAATTGTTGGCGAGCATTTTCATAAAAACTACAATGTTCCCTTTAAAAACATTGGTGTTATTACAGGTCCGTGTCATGCAGAAGAGGTGGCAATGGAGCGTTTGTCTTATTTAACGATTGCGTGTCAAGATGCAGAAAAAGCAACTATGATTAGCAAATATATTGCTGGAAATTATATTAAAACCAAAATTTCTGATGATATTATAGGTACAGAATATGCGGCAATGTTAAAAAATATTTTTGCAGTTGCAGCAGGTATTGCTCACGGTTTGGGTTATGGAGACAATTTTCAATCGGTGCTAATGAGCAATGCTATTAGAGAGATGAAACGTTTTATTAAAAAGGTACATAAAATGAAGCGCAATATTAATAATTCGGCCTATTTAGGCGATTTATTAGTAACAGGATATTCAACTTTTAGTAGAAATAGAATGTTTGGAAATATGATTGGTAAAGGGTACACCGTAAAATCTGCTCAAATGGAAATGAGTATGGTGGCAGAGGGTTATTATGCTACAAAAAGTGCATATAAAATCAATCAAAAAAATGGTGCTGAAACACCGATTATTAATGCTGTTTATGCTGTTTTATACGAAAATAAAGAAGCTAAAAAAGTGTTTAATGATTTAACTAATAAGTTAGATTAATCAATCAAAAAACAACGGGTTCTTTTTCTCTGAGTTCTGTGTAAAATTTTGCCATTATTTTGTTTTTTTTAATTGTTCTAAAAAAACTTTTTTAAAGGTAAGCCCTATCGGTAGTTTATATTTATGTAATACTACTTGATTTCCTTCAACAAACGATATTTTACGCAAGTTAATAGCATAAGATTTATGAATTTGTAGAAAAATTACATCAGAAAGCAATGTTAAAAAAGAAGCAAAGGTACTGTAGGTTATTAAAACAGTATTTTCTAAATAAACTTTGACATAATCTCCATATGCTTCAATATAATAAATGCTTTTTAAGTTAATTTTATGTAATTTTTTATCTGCTTTTATTAAAATAGACTCCTCTTTTTGAGGATCATTTTTAGAAGCTAATTTATCTACTACTTTATGAACAGCTGCTAAAAAACGATCAAAAGAAAAAGGTTTTAATAAGTAATCTACGGCGTTTACTTCAAAACCATCAAGAGCGTATTGCGGATAAGCAGTTGTAAAAATAACTAAAGGTTTTTTAGTGAGCGATTTGTAAAAAGACAACCCAGAAATAGCAGGCATATTAATATCTAAAAAAAGTAAATCTATCTGAGTATTTTTTTGTAAAAAAGAGACCGCTTCTAATGCGTTTCCACAGGTCTTAACAACCTGTAAAAAATCTATTTTATCAATAAATGTTTTTACAACAGATTGTGAAGCGGGTTCATCATCAATAATTAAGCAATTAATCATTATCAATTATTTTTAAAGACACCCTAAATTTACTATTATTTTTTATGATATTAAATTGATGTTTCTTTGGATACATGAATGCTAAATTTTGTTGAATATTTTTTAACCCTATTCCAGAAGATTCTCTTTTTTCTAATTGTTTTTCTGATAAAAATTCATTTTCAATAAAAAAAGAAAATTCATTCTCTTTTTGAGAAAGTATTATTTTTATTGACGGTTTTTTCGCATCAATACCGTGCTTGTA
>Ga0256845_1002653_pt1 | contig 12740 bp, 18 predicted proteins | sample RiftiametaG_FD_189101 | JGI IMG/M metagenome (GOLD analysis project Ga0256845, IMG submission 189101) | Tube worm associated microbial communities from hydrothermal vent at the East Pacific Rise, Pacific Ocean - Riftia | ecosystem: Host-associated > Annelida > Integument > Unclassified ... | reverse complement strand
TACAACTATAAAAGGTTGCACTCAGCCATTGATTATTTAACACCAAACCAAAAGTCACAAGAAATGAAAAAAGCGGCTTAAAAACATTCCAAAAAAACTTGACCATTACATATTCAGGTACCAGGAAACCAACGATAAACTAGTCACGGCCTTTCAGTACCTGGAGAGAAAACATGGCGAAGCCGCAAAGTCGTACGCAAAAATACGGATAGCTGAAGAAATAGAAGTTATTCGCGACAAGTTGAAATATGCTGGCAATATTTTACGCTTTTTTGTCGATGAAAAAGTCAGCGACTCGACTCAATTTGGTGAGATCCGAAAAAAGGCTTTTAAGCTGATCTCCAAAGATGAAATTAGCATGATAAGTCAACATCTAGATGAAAGCAGTTTCGACAAGGTATACTATGAATGGGAATACACGGACAAGAAATCTGGAACGATTGCTAATTCAATGAGAAAGCTATTTCTCGCTATCGATATTGAAAGTGATCCAGACCAAGATGCCATGATAAATCAACTTAACCTTGCAAGGGAAGAGCTTATCAATAATGGAGCTATATCAACGATTGATCAGCGTTTAATTAATAAAAGAGATAGGGATTACTTGATAAAGGACAAACAAGTTAACGCAAAGCGATTTGAGTTCTATTTGTATCATCGAGTATCCAAAATGATGGATAGTCATAAAATTTATGTTAATGAAAGCGCGCAAAATAAGCGTCTTGAAGATGACTTAATCCCATTAGTGGATTGGAAGAATAAAGAGTCCATTATTGGAAAAACAGGGCTAAGTAAGTTAATCAATCCGATCAGTGAAACTTTGAGCAATCTAACCAATAAGCTGGAATACCAGCTTAAAGCGGTTACTGAAAATATCAATAATGGCGCAAATGAATTCGTTAAGCGACAATCTAAATCGAATCAGTTGAAGTGGACTTTAGCCAATAAACGTTGGAAAGATGACGTGGACAACCCTATTTATACTCAGCTAAAACACATGGGCATCATCGATATTATGGACTATGTCCAAAGTAAAACCGGCTATCTTAAAGCATTCAAAAATATATCAACTCGAAAACACAGCGCCAAAGCCAGTGATGAAAATTTGATCGCCTGTATTTTTGGTAACGGTTCCAATTACGGTATTCATAAAATGTCATCTGTATCTGACCGAGTGATGGGATCATTAAGAACGGTTAACGACAACTACATCAGGCCAGAAACAACCGGAGCAGCTAACGATATTATTTCTGACGCCATTTCAAAGTTATCCATATTTAAGCACTACACCATAAATGAAATGGCACCGTTTGCTAGTGTTGATGGACAAAAATTTGAATGCCGGATCAACACATTCAGAGCGAGATACTCAGCTAAATATTTCCGTAAGGGAAAAGGCGTTTCAGCAATAACTTTGGTATCGAATCATGTGCCTGTTAGCACAACCGTCATCTCTCCGAATGAATATGAAGCTCACTTTGCTTTTGACCTGCTATACAATAATACGAGTGAAATTCAGCCCCAAATCTTGACCTCAGATAATCACGGGGTTAATAACGTCAATTTTGCCATTCTGGATATTTTCGGTTATCAATTTGCGCCACGATACGCAAAATTTAAGAATGTCTTTAACGACCAGTTTGAGGTTATCGATGGTGACGAACTAACCATTCAACTGAAAAAACCTTTCAACACGCGATTGATAGAGCAAGAGTGGGAACAAATTCAGTGGTATATTTGTTCGCTAAATCGTAAAACAACAACTCAAAGCACAATCATTAAGAAACTATCAAACAACAAAAAGAATAGTCGCACTTTAGCTGCCTTACACGAATATGACCGCCTGATTAAATGCTTGTACCTGCTTGAATATGTGGACAATAAGACCTTGAGACATTTCGTTCAGCAAGCGCTTTGCCGTGGTGAGAGCTATCATCAGTTAAGAAGAGCCATTGCATCAATCAATGGGAATCAGTTCAGAGGCGGTAACGACTATGAAGTAGAGCAATGGAATGACTGCGCTCGACTGATCGCAAATTGCATTATATTTTATAATTCCGCCTTGCTTTCTGGACTGGTTGATAAGTTTGAAAAGCTCAAGAATCAGAAAGTGGTTGATATGTTGACCAATTTATCTCCTGTTGCTTGGAGGCACATTCAACTCGCTGGACATTATACTTTTGATACAGATGAATCATTAATTGATCTTGAAGGCTTACTTAGCACAATCGATCCAACATCTGAAGATTTAGATGACCTTCAGGTTGCATAATTTACAATAAGCGGTAAGTTCTACTGGTGGCCTTGTTTTAAAGGGTCACTAGAGGGTGAGTGAACTTTTCGAGGGAATGGGCGCACAACCCTTATAATAAGACTCCGACTCCGTACCCATCTGCGGAGTCTCGCCGTTGTCATTGTTCGTGTGGCCGTATCGTTGTTGGCCGCGCTCAGTATTTCTCTCCGGCTTGTCGAAAGCGCGCCGAAAGAGCCAGAAAATTAGCCTTAACGGAATAGTTAATTTTGATTAGATTTGGCATTTTATGAAATGTAAAGTATACTTACCTAACTAAACCAGCGCGTCGATACACTAGATGCCAAGGTTGTTGCGTCAACAACAGCCTTCAAGAAACCACCTAATGGGTGGTTTTTTATTGCCTGTAAATAAAACTATCCATAACTTCTTGAATTACCTATAATTACCTAAGCATTAAAACACCTGTTGAAAAATCTAAGGCACCCCATTCATTCTCATTTATATAGTGATAATCTGTGGGGTGGAGCAAAGTATCTCCTCTGCTAATACGGAGTTTCGCCCTTTAATAGACTCGTTCAGGCTAGTTTGACGACTAGCTACTTGGCTTATCGAACGAGATGTTACAACCTTTTGACGTATCGACGCGCTGGTTTAGTGTGTCTTTTCTTAGCTATGCCTAGCCAAGTGCAGAAACTAAGTTCGCGTCTCCTAACTAGGAGAAAACAATAATGACAGGAACTGAAATAGTTCTTGTTCTTTGTTTAGCTGTTATTGTTCTCGGTGGTGGTATCAAGATTTCGGTCGGTGATATTACAATCGGTAAAAATAACGGTCGCAAAGACAAGTCAAAAAAATAGAAACTATTTTCCCCCCTTGAAAGAGGGGGTTTTTATGCATTAACAATTCCTTAATAAAGATCGCTTTTGTTAAAAGCTGTCATTTCCCAAGAGTGTTGGAATTGGAGACATAAAAAAACCGCCAACTAAGGCGGTTTTTCTAATTATCGAAGCAACAAAGTTACAACGATTCGACAAGGCAGAGTCTACACGGCATTTGAGTGCCTCGCAAGCCACTCACGGTAGAATAACCACTCGCAAGCTATATAATATACTTTTTGTACCCTTTCACATGATTAAGAAACAATAGTTTCTAAATTGTGTGTTTTAGGGGTTGATCCAAAACGGATACCTCTATATATTGACAGGCATAGTCGAAAGGACCACCAGATATAGTATATATTTGATTTATAACGACATTTCGTTGTTCGCTAACAAATATATTTATCGCTTCGACTAGAAATATGAGAATTCCTTTGTAACAAGGTACAACGATTCGACGATTTTAATACCAAGTTACTTAGGCTTCTCGCCAACTTATCAAGTAATTTGAGGGCAAACACCGTGTCAATCCAACGAAGAACTAAGAAAAAATACCTGTATTTTAGGCTTCAACCTAAAAGAATCACTCTAAAAATTTCAATCGAAAGGAAATGGTTATCAAGAAATATAAGACGATTGCTAGTAGTAATTATAACCTTGCTATCTTTCTGGGAAAATTAATTTCTAAAATAACTGTGTGGACATTGCTTAGTTTTAAAAATAGCCTCATTAAGCAAATCTTTGTTGAAGCAAGATAAGGAACAATTCAGCCTCGTTAGTTCGGGGCTTTCATGCCTTAACAAAATAGTTAATAATGTTGATTTGTGCATTGATGGGATTCGAATACAAAGCCATTAACTGTTCACATTTTCCTAACGGGTGTATAATCGTATTATCTCTTTTTCTTGGAGTCTACCCTCGGTGAGGGAGACCAACCAAGCCGAAGAGTAGGCGAACCTATCAGAATGGCACTGTATAAGAATATGCAGTCCATACCCTTGCTAGGGTGTATTCGTCGTTGCCATCATTACACAGAGGGCAAAATTCCATTACGGCGGTCATGAACGCTAGAGTGGGAGCGCTCGCAAAGCGCTATATAAGATTTGGGCATTTTTTAATGCCCTACCGGTAGGGCGAGATTCAGAGGTTAATACCAATGCGTTTCCTTCTCCAAATAAAAATTAATTTAGATGTTGCAAAAACCATTGGGGCTATTACTAGCTTCATTTGGGTTTTGTATATAATACTAGGTTAATTAAAGTCTTCAACCTTAGGGTTGGAGCAACTTCCCTCCAAAAGCGATTGATATTGGAAAAATACTATCGCACACCGGAAGTATTTAACAAAAAGAAAGGGGGCGAAGTAGAAAATAGATTTTATGCAGAGATTTTAAGCATCCACGCATTATTTAAATGTAAGAAGTGCTCGGCACCTAATTACTTCGTACATGAATTTTGGACACCAATGAAAAATTCAGATGATGAAGCTAGAAAATTTATTCGTGGTATAGAGACCACCGGTAGTTATACGGAGGAAAAGCTTTTTGGTGCTTACCATTATCCAAATTTCAATAAACAAAAAGCGCCTGAATGGACTAAAGATCTTCCCGAAAAAATAATGCTATTAATGTGGGAAGTTTATAGCTCCTTCAATGCAGCACTACCCGCGCTTTGTGCTATGGGCATAAGAGCCGTGATTGATATATATGCTGTAAGTAAGGTGGGGGATATTGGAGGGTTCAAAAACAAGTTGAGCACCTTGAAAAGAAATGGACACCTAAGCGATAGTCAACATTCTGCTCTTGAAGCTATTACGGAGGTTGGGAACGCATCGGCTCATAGAGGATTCAGGCCAACAAAGCTACAAGTTGAGGCTGGTTTGGCTGCTTTAGAGGCTATATTTTTTTTCGAACTACAAGAAAATAAATTTAAAGAGCTAAAAAGTTCCATACCTCCTAGAATATAGTACTTAGGTATGGAATGAGGTTGATATTTTAACCAAAATAACGAGGACGATATATGGCTAATGTAACCGGCGAACAACTAGACGTAACTTATTGCCCAGCATGTAAAGGAAGGTTGGCTAACATTCCTAGGGATCAAATGGTTTCTGGTGCTTATACAAGAGCAGATGGCACGGTGGCACCGGAAACCCATACCTATGAATGTGAGAACTGCGGTATTCGTTTTGAGATAAACCAACGTCGATAAATGAACCAATACAGCGAGATTGAATATTGAATTAATATCTTATCGAAGTTTTGGGTATCAGTGTCCAGTTGCAATTATTCGTATTGACAGCGTTAGACAAATTTATACGAGAGAGGGAATTCAATCTCTATATAATATGGAACCCAGCAATAACAAACTAGAGCTTATACTAGCTTCATTAATTGAACTAAAAAACAGACAAATTGATGAAATCAAGTGGGATGATTTAAGCGGCCAAGAGAAGCTATTTTAATAATAAACAGTACTTTAATAAAGAGGGAGTAAATACAATGAAGTTGTTTTTTTGTTTAATAAGCCTTTTAAGTTTTAACCTATACGCAGATACCTGTAATCAGCACCTTAGTTTTATCGTTAAGGATAAATCGAACAGTATTGACCAAGTTTTATGTAACGATGGTTACGCGGTTGGATATTCTTATTATTATAAAGCGCCAATCTACGTTCAATACAGGCTCACCAAAGAAAACGTTCTAGAAAATAATGGGCGGGGCAATAATCCTTTTAAAGAAGATTCTCGCATTCCTGAGAAATTCAGGGCGACATTAAGCGATTATAAATATTCAGGATATGATAGAGGTCACATGGCTCCTAGAGCCGCAATAGATCAAACGGCATTAACGCGTGATGAAAGCTTTTTAATGTCTAACATGACTCCTCAAGAAGCCAAATTAAATCAAAAGGGTTGGGCTAAGTTAGAGTCTTATGTTCGTGATTTAGCAATTATTCATAATGAAATATATGTAATTACTGGTTCGTTGTTTGAAGGGGTTAACAAAACGATTGGGCAAGATGTTTATGTACCTAGTCATTTATACAAAATCATCTACATTCCTGGCAAAGATAAAATGATTGCGTTTTTAATCGAAAACAAAGCTTTTGATATTGTAGATTTAAAATCAAAACAGGTGAAGGTTTCGTATTTACAAAACCATAGCGGATTAGATTTTTTTCAGAACATTGTAAATGTGGAAGAAAAAGTAATGGAAAAGTCAGAACTTAATTATTGTAGTATTTTAGGGCAAGGGCATTTAAAACCTGAGTCTTGTGAATAGTTTAAATAGATTTGTCCACATTGTTAATAACTCTGGCTGTAAGCCAATTAAAGGAGTTATTAATACTGTGCGTCAATATCGTTAGCGGCTGGAAATGCCTTAATGCAACAGAATAACCACGACTTAAATAAAGGATATCAAAATGATAGAACCATTAGAAATGCTAGATATGATTCGTTCATCAATAAAGAATCATTCAAGAAAAGGCGAAGAGAAATCACCATTTTTGTCCAGTTCGCTAGTGCTAATTAAGGATTTGGAAAAGTTATCTCATGATAATAATTTATCAGGTTACACAAACGAAAAATTAGTGTCTCTAAGGTGGCATGTGAATGTTATTTTTGGTGATGAGGATGGTAATGGTCATAGTAAGTCTGAGCATGTTTCTTGGGCATACGGTGAACTTAATTCGTTAGATAGTGAGCAGTGCTTCGGTGGATTAAGCGCAATTAAAGAGTAGATGCAACAAAACAACCACGACAATCAATCCAAAGACGGTTGGTTAGTAAAAAACATTTTAAAACATGTTGGTTATGGCTGTGCCATCTAGCGCACTGCGTTTGCAACTTAAGAGAGTAAAATTATGGCAGTAAAAAAAGCAAAGTCTGATGCGGAACGTCAAGACTCGCGAGATAAAAAAATCAAAAGGGCTGGCTTGGTTCAACGTAAAGTTGTTGGGCATTCTGAAGACTTCGAGTTAATAAGGGAGTATGCAAAAAATCTTTATGAAAAAAGAGGTGTTTCACTCTAAAAAACCTTGTTGTGAGCGCTCACATTTGATACAATTAATTATCGAATTGAGACATACATGGAAATGCAAAAATGAAGAAAGATAATAAATATGCGTCTGCTTTAAAGAGTTTAACAGTTCATAGTTCTATTGCTATTCGACAAGCGCAAGGGCATTTAGTGCGGGAATTCGGCATTACATTGAGAACAGCAGCAAAAGCAACAGATCGTATATTTAACGGTACTACTGATAAAAACGACAATAAGATTCCTCCGTTATTAGAATTATCTGAGTGTAAGATTTGTTTTGTTGACGTTGACCAAATTGATTGGCATCAAAAGCTAGAAGATTTTGAAATTAAATCTAACTTGCAAGCATCGGGAAAGTTGACGTATATAGCTAGCGCTAGAACAAGGCGTTATTTAAAGGCTATTTCTGAATAATGAACCAAAATAACCCAAAACGGATTTAGACCTATGAACAGCCTGTTACTCGTAAAAATATTAGATATATTGAAAGATAATGATAGCCGATGTTTGGATAGTAACAACGATAGAATTGCAGTTGCAAATGATTTAGTTAAGAAGCTATCTGTGAGCAGGCAATCTAGCAAAACAAGGATAAAGGTTAGCTAAATGGAATACAAACCAGGTGATATCGTTAAATTAAGTCGCCGTAAAGGGGACTTTAAGGTTTACTCTTCTCCTATGGCTGTAAACGGAAAAATGTTTTTTGCTTCGCTGGACTCGGATGTTTTGACTAGTGAAAGCAAAGATAAGGTGACAGATGTTTTGAAGGGCCGGAATGAGTGAGACGATAACAAAAATGAATACATCAGTATTAACTAAGAAGTGAAACCAAAAACAACGATTATTAGGACTGCAATCCTTATAATCGTCCAAACAATGAGCGCAAATAGGAGCGAACAATGTCTATCTTTCAATTTAAACGTGCAAGCGATAACTATCAATTATATTTTGGTTTTGACGAGCCTATTTTAAAAAAATATTCTAGATTGTCTCTGGTTAGCAGATCTATAAAGAGTCCGGCAATTTTTGCAGGATTAAAATATGCTTATAGGTTAATGATGAAGTGCAACGAATTAAAGAATCAGTTATTGAGCATGGAAATACCGACAGGTTATTTTGCAAGAGGGCGGTTTCTTAGGTGTTTAGAAAGACAAAAGGCGTTATTTGTAAAACAATCTGAAATGCTAGAGTCTTGGTTAGATTCTTTCTTTAGACACTTTAAATCTAAATATCAGTTAAATTAAGGAAACTAAATTGCTAAAAATGATAGCGATTGAGGCTGCAACCTCGCTCGCCATCTAAACATCAATCGCAATAGGAGCGAATCAATGTTCAAGAATAAATCTACTAGTAGTATGCCAGAATGTCAACCATTTAATCATAACTATATATATAATAATAATGTTATCGAGCTTTATGCGAGCGATAAATTAGAGGGTAACGATTTGATATGCTTTGAGGCGCATATCAAAGGTTGTACCCCATGTTTGCGTTCTGTTATACAGTTTAAACAGCAGAACATCGAGAAAATAGTGGCTAGCTCACAAGCTTCTACTCATAAGAGTAAGTTTAAAGTGTTTTTTTTCGCGGGGATTGTTTTTCTTTTTCTTGTGATAGCTTACTCATGAGACAATTAACTTCTCGACAGCGCAACATTGCTTGCTTGATAAATGAGCATGTTGCCTTATTTAGTGATGAACAGGAAGATACTGAGGCGTTGATTTTGTCTGTACACAAAATAATTAATCTTTTCAAAGAATTGACTGATACAACAGAATATGAGCAGTTTGAATATTTGAAAAGAAGGAATTCTGGTTTAAAGCGTTTAGTAGTTATGCTTGAGTTGATGAGATCAGGTGTGACAAATCCAGATTTTCCATTGCAAGAAAGTGATTTATTAAAATGAACCAAAATAACCAGGAGGATAAATATAAATGAATAAAAAAGGTGGAGTTACGATACCAATTTTCCATTGTGTATTTAATGTGCGTGAATCTATTACAAGTTATATGAGATCGTTTGATAAAAAAATGTACCAAGAGCTTGATAATTTCTATTTGATTTGTATATCACTGAACGATGGGGCTAAAAAGGAGGTTGTCGCTGGTATAGCTGTTAAGACTTCTTACAAGCATGATGAGCCTGGGTTTTTAGATGCTATACATGGGTTGTTATTGTCAACTCAGGTATTGGAAAAATACGCAGCTAAGAATATTAGTTTTCTACCTGCAAAAATCATTTTCGAGGGACTCCCCCCGTCAGAAAATGAATTGTTAGAGTTAATGCAAGAGCAATATTTAAAGCATAGTACTGGCGGTAGTGCCTAATCTTTGAAACCGAATGCATGATGAAATACCTGGCAATATAGTCAAGCCGGTCAACAATCAAATACTCTTAGATAGCTTCAACCAAACGTGTTGACGTACAACCTCAATAATGGCTGTCGGGGTTTGTGGTGCATTCTTTTGTTCGTTGTCCAGCAATTCTCCTGCAAACCCTGATGCAACTTGCCCTGTAGTGCTGGTTGCTGCTAGGGTTTTAGTGGCTGTTTTTATAATTGTGTTCGTTCCTGCTGCAATCATTTCACCTTCTCGATCTCGGGTGATTGAGCCTGATAACCCCGCTGTTTTATCGGTTGAATAAATCCTTGCTGACATTTGAATTTCTTCACCATTTGGCAATATGGCTGTTGTCGTAATACCTTCAAGCCTTAAACTCCCACTGTTAAAGTTTTTCTGTGCAAACAAAAGAGTTTCGCTTGGCAATATTTTTATTCTACCGCTTACGCTTTCAGTTAATCGTAGTTCTATTTGGCCGCTTTCTGCCGATGAAACGGTGCGTAGTAATTCTGCTTTCATCCAAGTGCCCATTGATATACCATATTTATTTTTCTCAATCTTTAATGCTCCACCTACAGTATTAACTCTTGTTGAATTACGTGGCGGTGGTGTATAAGTGTTTTCCGCTTGCGCTTGCTGTACTGTTGTTCCATTATTGTATTTATTGGCGCTCCTTGTTTTTCCGTTGGGCAGTTCTACTGCTTCGTCGCCTGTTCGGGTGCTGATGTGTGGGGCTGTTCCTGAATCATTAAGTGCGTATTTATTGGCCGTAGGTATGCCAATTTGCTTAACTTGAAGGTCGGGTATTAACGCAAGCTCAGACGCTTTTAATTCACATTTGATAATCTGTCTTTTGTTATTCCATTCGCCTTTAACTAATTTATAGCTTTTAGTAACACAGGCAGGAAATACAGCGGTTTTGGTTTTAATGGCAGGAGAGATTTTATTATTTGGCAATAACATACCCAACACAAATTCACCATTGGGTAATAAATACGTTAATGTGGTTTCTTTAATAACCGTTAAATTCTTGGTGTTCATCCGTGAGGCTTTAAACCTATCGGCTGCTGATTGTTTGCTTTTTGCACCACTTTTTAAAAGCTTCTCTAACTCATTGGCTGTTATATTGCTGGTATCTTGAGCGTTCACGCTCAATGATAGGCTAGCCATAACTACACTGACTAATATACTTTTTACCATTCGTATTCTCCTATTCCTCTGTTGGTTCGCAGTGATATGTTAATCTTTCTAGCGCTTCCCATATTAATTTTAGTTGTTGTAAAGCGACACTTAATTGAAGTGTCAGCTTCTAGCGAGGCATCACAAAAATAGCTTCCAATTAATTTGTTTTTGTTTTTGTCTTCAATAATAGAGATATCAATTCCCTCAATCTTAAAATCTTTATTGCTATTGTTATCGATTTCCAAAAAAAGTACATCGTACACATTCTCGTAAGTTTGAAGTTTATCAACAAAAATATCTATATTGGATTCATCAATTTTGATTGTCGTATCTTCTTTAAAGTTGGTTGTTTTATAGTCCATCATTGTGAATGCTGCTAGTTTTGATAATGATTTATCCATTGCCATTTGATCTAAATCTTTCAATCTATTTTGATATTTAATATCAAGCTCTTTGGTATGCTTTTTAATCGTGCTTTCAATCATGTGCAATCTTTCACTTTCATCAATATCAAAAACAATGTTCGATACATGCTCGCTTGCTTTGTGTGTTGTTTTTAATAAAATTGAAAGATGATAACCGCCAATATTAATAAATAAATTACCTATATATTTGGCGGAGGGCGCATTTTCGTTGACTTTGCCGATAATAGTTAGTGTGTTTTGCCCTGTTATCATCAATTTTAAATCGTTGTTAGTTGTTGGAACATCAAAACCATTGGCGTTCGTTAGTTTGATTTTCAATGTGGGTGAAAGGTCGGGATTATCGAGAGTAAAGGGGAATACTAGTTGCGTTCCCGCGTCTGGAAAGACACCTAATACTAGTTTTGTAAACTCTGTTAATTTAACAGATTTAAAATCTGGTGTTATTTTGGGGGTTGCCGCATCAACATTAAACGACACCAAAAAGATAATGGCGACTATTTTTTTAATCATATTTCAATGTCCTTTAATTCTGCAACTTTAAGACCAAGGGTATTACTCGTTGTTTTATTGGTTAGTTGAGCAAGTACTTTAACGTTAAACTCTTGAAAGGTTGGCTTTTTACCAACGATATTACAGATTATCTTTCCGAGCATTTCAGCCTCTACCCAATAAAGCGTTTTATCTCTATGAAATGTATTTTTTTTATCATCAAACTCTACTTCGGTTCGTGTGCAGCCTTTCGCTTGAACATACGGTGCGTAACCTGTTTTTTCGTAAAGCGCGAGCTTTATTTCTGCTAGGTTGTCATCCATGTGTCTCAAACAAACCGCTAAATCTTCGTATATTGTGGTTTTATTGATTGATATACATCGAGATAACCATATTTTTATATCTGCGGTTATAACGTCCATATCTCTTAATCTTGGTTCATCAAACTGAACATGGCCGACAACAACACCGTTCTCACTCGCCATTATTTGCTTAGGAATTAAGGCATAAAAAACGTTTTGTATAATTAAAACAAACAACACAATAAAAAACGCAAGCCAACCGAACGCGCCAAACCTTGCCGCGCTTGCAACTAAATCGTTATGGGGTGTTTCAGGTTTACTAGTTACGGTATTAAGATCATCACTCATTTTTTATTACCTTTGTTTTTGTTTGCAAAATACGCGCTACGCTGAAACGCCCTTTTTTTCTTTTTTGTATCTGTACTGATTGTATCCTCTGCCGCTTCACCAGTATTTTTGTCTCCGTCTCCCTCAGCCATTGGAACTTGACCTTTCAGGGCTTGGTAAGCCGCTACTTTTGCCGGTGATGAGCCTTTTAACGACTCACCCGTATTACTACTGGGTGGTTGCGATTGAGTATTCGTGCTACTCGCCGTATCACTTTCACCGGTTGATGTATTCGCCGGTGACGAACCTTTTAACGACTCACCCGTATTGCTACTGGGTGGTTGCGTTTGAGTATTCGTGCTACTCGCCGTATCACTTTCACCGGTTGATGTATTCGCCGGTGATGAGCCTTTTAACGACTCACCCGTATTGCTACTGGGTGGTTGCGTTTGAGTATTCGTGCTACTCGCCGTATCACTTTCACCGGTTGATGTATTCGCCG
>Ga0256845_1002652_pt1 | contig 12742 bp, 12 predicted proteins | sample RiftiametaG_FD_189101 | JGI IMG/M metagenome (GOLD analysis project Ga0256845, IMG submission 189101) | Tube worm associated microbial communities from hydrothermal vent at the East Pacific Rise, Pacific Ocean - Riftia | ecosystem: Host-associated > Annelida > Integument > Unclassified ... | reverse complement strand
AAAGTAACGGTCACTTGTTTACTCCAATTACTTTCAACTTTATAAACTTTTAACCTTCAACCCATTACTGCATTATCGCATTAAATCATTGTATCATTACATCATTGAACCATTATATCATTAAGTAACTTTCAACTATGTAGGGCTTTTAGTTAAAGCACGAGCTACAAGCTCGCACTAGCGGGGAATTAATCCCAATAAACAAACTATTGTTTCTGCCAATTTTCTTTAATTATCTCTAAATAAATAGAATCCCATTCTGCTTGTGTATTTGCTTCGCCCCATGCACCACTAGTTAAATCATAAAAAAAGTTATCATTAATACTTCCGTCTTTATTCAAATAACCTCTATACAATTGGTCAGCTGCTATCTGCTCCATTATTTCCCACGATAGTGGCTTATGAATGTTTTTTTGATAATATTTGCGAATGAGAACTAATGAAGGACCATCAAAAAAATACCACTTACTCTTTATTTTTACTCCATTAAAATAAATAATATCATCTTGTGAACATTCATCAGATACACACTTTAATAAAATTCCTGTTATTAATTTATTTTTTGCAGAATTAATACATAAAATTGTATCAACCTTAAAAGATTTGTAATACTTGTACAATCCTAATTTATGTTTTATCCAATTATTGATACTATCATTGATATTATTATAAATTTGCCAATACTCTTTTTTACCAATAATTTCTTGTGACTTTACCATACATTCTTTTCGTATAGTATGCATCTTTTTTTTATTATACTTTACTCTTTGACATTGCCAACTTAGTAGAGTAATAAACAATAAAACAAGTATTTTATTTCTTTGGTGTAACATATCCTTTTTGTTTAGCTTTTTGTTTAAAAATCCAAGCTTGGATTCAAGCACCTAGTGCAACTGTATTTAAAATATTCATACTGCAATTTGACATTATTTTATTTAAGTTTTTAATCATTTATTATTTTTTTATTTAATGCTATAATCTTCAAAATTAGCACTTTGCTCGCATTACGTATATTTATTGTTATGCATTGTTATTTTTTAGTTTTAAAAAAATCATCTAAGCTTTGATAAAATAATCCGTTTAATGTCGTAATATATACTAAACTATCAGCAACCTCTGTAATTGAAGTGATTGATTTTCCCTCCAGTCCATTATTATCTAATTCACATACAGTAACATCATTTTCCTTTAAATTAATACTAAAAATCTGAGAATTATAGTAACCTATTAAACTATCCTTTATTGCAGAATAGTTCATATTTGAGAAATTAAAATCTATTTCTCCAATTTCACTCCAACTTAATCCTTCATTTGTGGATTTTAAATATTTGCTTTTAGTAAAACCAAACAAACTATTGTTTTTATTTATTGCTCTCATTATTTTTCCATCATATACTTTTGAGGTTTTTCCGGTAGTGTCAATTTTATAGGTTTTATCTAACCCTGAAAATATAAAACCATCACTAACACTTATTAAGCTGCGAACAATTTGATATGAATCAATTTCATCTTTAGGAAATTCGATAATCATTGTAAATGCCGTATCCATCCAATATTCATTAGAGATATTCTGAGTTAATATTTTCATAAGTAAAAACTTCGGAGCACTACTTATCAAATTATTTTTATGAGTACGGTAAGGAACTAAACAGAAATTATTTTTTGTCACTCCAATACACTCCCCGTTAGAATAATTATTAAGTTCGAAACAATAAAAACTGCTATCAATTTCCTCGAATGAAATTATTTTCCTCGTTTTATTATAATTGGGTAAATCATTGGGAACAATCACTAATCGATTATATTCGTTGCTTACCGCTATATAATAATTATCCATAATTGGAAATTTCGAATCAAACTGATAATCAAAAACTAAAGGATAATGCAATACATCCTCTCCAAATGTACTGTTTGGCAATTCTTCGGTAATAGAAATTTTTGTGTAGTTGTAATTGCCCAGAAGATAAAGAATTCCACTTGAAAAATGACTATTCATTAATATCGTCTGTTCATATTGAATCCTTGAGTCTTGTTTCCAAGAAGTTTCTTTTTCAATATATTCAACAATTGTATTTTCGTTAGTACATGATGAAATTATTAAATAAATCATTAAAACCAATAAAATCCATTTATTCATAATTGTAAGTTTTTTTTAATAGGGCATCAGTGGCGGGGATTTTTGCAAGTAATTTGATTTGAAAAACTACTTTTCAAATACAAACTTACTTCCTTTATTGCTCTTATCCCGCCATTGCTTATACACATTGCTAGCAAGTGTTTTTATATCAATTCTATATCTCTTATTTTTATCTTTGTTTTATTCATTTTTAATTCTTTCAATGTATGTTTTATATGGCTTGTGACTTCTTTTTTTAAAAATGGCGGAATTAGATATTTTAATTGTATTCCGAAAAGTCTATGGATTACTACAATATCATCTCTTGAAAAAGGACGCATACCATTCATTAATTCAGACATATAATTCGGTCTATGTCCTAAAATTTTTGCTAAATCTTTTTGTGTTAAACCGTTTTCTTTAAGTTTTTCTTTTATTAATTCCTTTCTTTTTTGTATAAATTCATTTTCTGCACTAATAATTCTTTCAGCGATATCACTTTCTTTTATTTTTTCTTCATTGATGTCTGAATCATCATTCCAGTGTTCTGTTTCATATTGTTTTACTAAAAATCTTAAATGTTCTTTTATTGGATTAAGAGTTTCGTCTTCTTTTACCATCCACCTTAATCTACCATATAGAGAAATTGCTTTCTCATATTCCAGCTCATTATTTAAAGCATCTAATTTTAGTATGTTATCTATATCTAATCGTTCCATATCTATTTTATTTTACCTTGATTTCTTAACCATGTTTCTATTGTGTTTTTATTACCTTTAAAAATTGTATCGTATTCAGAATGTGTTCCAACCCAAAGAATTTCAGCTTCTTGTTCGTCAAAAACAATTAAAACCATTGTTCTGTGAACACTAATATCAAAAAAGTAAAAATTTTCCCCATAAACTCTATCCGCATCTTTACGGTCTTTTAAAACATCAAATTTATTCTTCCATTCAGCACATTCAACATCCGAAATTAATTTATCAATTGCTTTCTGTAATTTTATATTACCCAAATTTTTCTTTTTTAACTTCAATAACTTATTTTTCCTTAATAAATCCTATTTCTTTACATTTTAATTTTTTACTAAGATAAAAACAATTCCAATATAAATGGAACTTTTGTTGTTTTTTTAATACTTGCTAACGTTTATATATCATCAATGTAATTTTATAGGCTAAATAAAGTTATTTAATTAGGTGGTAATTTTTTAGTATAATAAAAAAACACGAACCTATGTTTTTTTATAACAAAAAGTTCGTGTTTTAAAATTTACTTTTTACGGTAATATATTATGCTCCAAAGTCGTCAAAAGCAATCATCTCATCGGGAACACCCAAATCGTAAAGCATTTTATTAACTGCATCATTCATCATCGGAGGTCCGCAAAGATAATATTCAATTTCTTCGGGTTCTTCGTGCTTGCTCAAATAGTTATCAAGAATTACCTGATGAATAAACCCTGTTGGTCCTTCCCAATTGTCTTCGGGTAACGGCTCGGATAATGCCAAATGCCATTCAAAATTCGGAAACTCTTCGGCTATCTTATCAAACTCCTCTTTGTAGAATACCTCTTTCATTGAGCGTGCTCCATACCAGAAAGTAGTTTTGCGACCTGTTTTAACAGTTTTAAACATGTGGAAAATATGCGAACGCATAGGTGCCATTCCCGCACCACCACCGATAAACATCATTTCGCGGTCGGTATCTTTAATAAAGAATTCTCCGTAAGGTCCTGAAATTGTAACCTTATCGCCCGGTTTTCGTGAGAAAATAAACGAAGAACAAACTCCCGGATTCACTTTCATAAACTTATTTTTCTGTCTGTCCCAAGGTGGTGTTGCAATACGAATATTCAGCATTACAATATTTCCTTCGGCGGGATAGTTTGCCATAGAGTATGCTCTGAATGTTGCTTCGGGGTTCTTCATTTGTAAATCGAACAGTCCCATTTTTTCCCAATCTTCGCGATACTCGTCTTCGATAATCATATCTTTAAAATCAACATTGATTTTAGGAACATCAATCTGGATATAACCACCCGACCTGAAATTAAGAGTTTCACCTTCGGGCAGTTTAATAACAAATTCCTTAATAAATGTTGCAACGTTTTTATTTGAAATAACTTCGCATTCAAGTTTTTTAACACCGAGAATCTCTTCGGGAATGTGCATTTTCATGTCGGCTTTTACTTTTACCTGACATCCCAAACGCCAGTTTTCTTGTTGTTGCTTACGCGAAAAGAAACCTGTTTCGGTAGGTAAGATACTTCCTGCTCCTTCAAAAACTTGGCATTTACACATACCGCAAGTTCCGCCTCCACCGCAAGCCGAAGGTAAAAATATTTTATTCTCGCCAAGTGTTGTTAAAAGAGTATTACCGGGTTCAACAACCAATTCTTTTTTCCCGTCGTTAATATCTATTTTTACTTCGCCGGAAGGGGTAAGTTTCTTTTTGGCATACAGCAAAACAGAAACCAAAAGCAATAATACAATAAGGAAAATAGCAATACTTGTTCCAATAATTAATCCGCTGGCTGCTAATATTATCATAATATTCTGTTTTTCAGTGTTATTGTTATAGTTTTATTCCCATGAAACTCATAAATGCAAGCCCCATAAGTCCGGTTATTATAAATGTGATACCCAAGCCGCGAAGTGGTGCGGGAATATCGGAATAACGTATTTTTTCGCGAATAGCGGCAATACCTACAATTGCCAAAAACCAACCTACTCCCGAACCGAGTCCGAAAGATGTTGCTTCGGCTATTGTATTGTAAGAACGCTCTTGCATAAACAACGAACCTCCCAATATGGCACAGTTTACAGCTATAAGTGGTAAAAATATACCCAACGAAGCGTAAAGTGCGGGAGTAAATTTTTCAACTATCATCTCTACAAGTTGCACCATTGATGCAATTACCGCTATAAACATTATAAAACTTAAAAAACTAAGGTCAACCGATTCAAAACTCGGACTTAACCATGCCAAAGCTCCTTCTTTTAAAACATAATTTTCAAGAAGATAGTTAACAGGCACTGTTATTCCCAACACAAATATTACGGCAAGTCCCAAGCCTACCGATGTTTTTACTGTTTTTGACACAGCAAGATATGAGCACATGCCTAAGAAATAGGCAAATACCATATTGTCTATAAATATTGACTTGACAAATATATTTACTAAATGTTCCATAATGCCGTTCTATTTTTGTTCAATTAAATCTCTGTTTTTATAGCGATGTATCCAAACTATTACTCCCACAACTATCAAAGCCATAGGCGATAACACCATAAGCCCGTTGTTTTCGTAAAATCCTCCGTTTGAGATATACCATGCATCGGGAATTACTTTAAATCCGAAGATAGAACCCGAACCGAAAAGTTCACGGAAAAATGCTATTATCATCAAAATAATTCCGTATCCGGCTCCGTTGCCCAATCCATCGAGAAACGATGCCCAAGGTTTGTTTCCCAAAGCAAATGCTTCAAGTCGTCCCATAATAATACAGTTGGTAATAATTAATCCCACAAACACCGAAAGCTGCTTGCTTACATCGTAAACATACGCTTTAAGTATCTGGTCAACAAGTATTACCAACAGGGCTATAACTACCAACTGAACAATTATTCTGATACGATTGGGTATTGTATTTCTGAGTAACGATATAATAACATTTGCAAGTGCTAATACTACTGTAACCGAAACCGCCATTACAAAAGCGGGTTTCATTTTTACCGTAACCGCCAAAGCCGAACATATTCCCAAAACCTGAACGGTTATAGGGTTTTCCTTACTCAAAGGATTAAAAATCAGTTTGCGGTTTTTTGGTGAAAATAATGGCTCTTTTTCACTCATAACTATTTATTTTGATGTTTTTTTAAAAAATTTACATACAATCCCAAGTTGTCTTTAAGCATAGCTTCAAGACCTTTACTGGTAATTGTTCCTCCCGAAATTGCATCTACTCCGTGAATATCATCGGGCGATGCACCGCCTTTTACAACTTGTATCGAAACAAAATTCCCGTTGTCGTCAAAAATCTTTTTCCCTGTAAAGGGCGTTTGAAACCAACGCTGAGAAATTTCAGCTCCAAGTCCGGGTGTTTCTCCTTTATGATCGAATATTGCTCCGTAAATTGTGTTCATATCATCTTCAAGAGCAACATATCCCCAAATAGGTCCCCAAAGTCCTTTACCTCGTATGGGTAATACGTATTTAATGCTTCCGTCGTCATCTTTACATTCAAACACAGGCAACAACTTTTGGTCGTCAGGCTTAGCCATCTCTTTATGCAAATCAACGGTAAAAGCATCGCCATCAACCTTTTCGCCTTTTATGTTTACAACATAACTGTTGGTTATATATTTATCGTATTGTTGCTCGATATAAGCTGTTTTGTCAGCTGCTTTACCGGCATCAAGCCCTTTGTTTACCGAAGTAAGAATATTCGATTTTTTTTCTATTTCGATATTCTTTTGTTGCCTCGGTTTCAGAACTATTGCCGCACTCGACAATATGGCTGCGGCTATAATTACCATTACTGCGGCGTAAATGAATGTATAAGTATTTCCTTGTGTATTCATATCTTAATTTTTTTATCAATCTAATTTATTAAGACTTTACCGATGCTCTTTTAAGTCTTCGTTTAATATTTGCCTGAATAACATAGTGGTCAATCAGCGGTGCAAATACATTCATCAACAGAATGGCAAGCATCATTCCTTCGGGATAGGCAGGGTTAACAACACGTATTAACACAGCCATAAGTCCGATTAAGAATCCGTAAATATATTTTCCTTTGCTTGTTTGAGCTGCGGTAACGGGGTCGGTAGCCATAAATACCGCTCCAAATGCAAAACCTCCCATTATTAAGTGATAATAAGGCGGCATTTCCATGTATGGATTTACGGCAAAAGCATTAAAAATAAGCCCCATAGCCAATCCGCCGGCAAAAACGGAAACAAGAATTTTCCAACTTGCAACACCTGTATAAAGCAATATTGCAGCACCAATGAGTATTGCAAGTGTTGATGTTTCGCCTATTGAGCCGGGAATAAATCCGTAAAACATATCCTGAACACTGGGCAGACTATTTATATGCCCTGCTGCTGCATGAGCCAATGGTGTTGCTCCCGAAAATCCGTCGGCTTTTTCGGCAATCCAAACGGCATCGCCACTCATATGCGAAGGATAAGCAAAAAACAAGAATGCCCTTGCTGTAAGTGCGGGATTCAAGACATTCATTCCTGTTCCTCCAAATGCTTCTACACCAATTATTACCGCAAAAGCAGTGGCTACTACTACCATCCACAACGGTATATTTACCGGAACTATTAACGGAATAAGCATTCCGCTTACAAAAAATCCTTCTCTTACTTCGTGCTTGCGTATTTGTGCAAACGCAACTTCAATACCAAGCCCCGTAACATACGAAACTATTATTATAGGCAATACCTTTAAAAATCCATACCAAAACGTTGTCCAAAAGTCAACTGTTTCATTTACCGACAGGTAATGTTGATGCCCTACATTCCACATTCCGAAAAGCAAGGCGGGAATCATTGCCACCACAACAATTATCATCAATCGCTTTGAATCTTTATTGTCGTGAATGTGAACACCTTTTTTTGATGTTTTGTTTGAAACAAAAAAGAATGTTTCCATTGCTTCGAACAGTGAGCCGAAAGCCGAAAGTTTTCCGCCTTCTTCAAATGTCGGTTTTATTTTATCTAATTGTTTTCTTAAAAAATTCATTATAAATGATATTTATTTTTTTCTAAATAATCAGCTTGTTTCACGAATCATCAGGTCAAAACCTTTTCTCAGGATACTTTGAACAGGAATTTTAGATGTGCATACAAATTCGCACAATGCAAAATCCTCCTCACCTACTTCGTATATTCCCAGTGCTTCCATTTGGTCAATATCTTCAATAATTATTGACTTTAACAGATGAACGGGATAAATATCCATTGGTAAAACTTTTTCGTATTCTTCGGAAAAAACAAAAGGTCTTTCGCCTCCGTGAAGATTGGCATTCATGCGGTATTCTTTGCCCGGCATAAGCCACGAAAAGAATGAACGCGAAACACTGAACTTATCAAATCCGGGAAGCATCCAACCAAACAGTTCGTATTCGTCACCTTCGGGAATTACTGTTATTTGATTATGATAAAAACTTAAAAATCCGTCGGGCGAAATTTTTGTTCCGGTAAGCACATTGCCGCTTATGTAACGTAAATGTGTATCGGTAGTAACATTGTTTTCAACCATATATTTAATATCGGAACCGATTTTTGTTTTAAAATATCTGGGTTTTAAAACTTCGGAACCTGTTAATGCTATTATTTTGTTGGCATCAAAAATTCCTTTGTTAAACAATCGCCCTATTATTACTACATCTTGCGGATTGATATGCCAAGCTACTTCACCTTTGTTTACGGGTGAAATATGATGCATCTGTATTCCGACATTTCCGGCAGGATGAGGTCCTTTAATTGTATTCAACTCAATACCTTTGAGCGATGCAAAAACTTTATTTACAGGAAAAGCTCCGTTTACCGTAAGGTGAATATTTCCATTGGTAAGTTTTTTTAATACATCGATACCTTTTTGTAAATCGGCTTCCTGTCCGTTTAATATAAAATCGTAGTCGGGAGCCAACGGCGAACTGTCAAATCCCGAAATAAATATTGCTTTGGGATTATCCGCCGGATTTGCAATAATATCATACGGACGCTGTCGGATAAGAGTCCAAGTTCCCGACGTAAGCAATATTTCGGTAACTTTTTCTTTTGATAAAGTATCAAAATTTTCTACATCAAATTTAACGTATTCCTGATTGTCGTCAGGCTGAATAATAAACTCCAAGATTTTTCTGCGTTCTCCTCTAACAATACTTTTTAATGTGCCGCTTACGGGAGCAGTAAATTTAATTTCGGGACGATATTTATCATAAAAAATAATATCACCGGCTTTTACTGCCTCACCCTCTTTTTTTACAATTTTGGGAGTAACAGAAGGGAAATCTGTCGGTTTAAGAGCGAATAAACTGCTTTGTTTTTGGCTTTGATCCAAAATTTTTTCCGCTTTACCCTTTAAAGGAATATTTAATCCTTTTCTGATTTTTATTTTATGTGGCATACGTGTGAATATATATTTACAAAATATGAACAAAGATAAATATTTTTGCAATCTTTAAAAGCTAAAAAAATTGATTTACATCAACAAAAGCATATATATAGAACAAAAGTTCATAATAGTCTGCATCAAGTATTGATAACATTATTATTTAACAATAATTTTAAATTTAGATTTTTATTGTTTTTCTCAAATCATAAATAGTTAATGCTCACTCAAATAAATTATATTAACTTTGGCAAAATAATTGAGAATTTATAATTAAGAATTGATTATATATGAAGTTTTATTTTTTATTTCTATTGCTGTTTGCTGTTTGTTTTAGCGGATTTTCTCAGGTAAAATTTGATACTCGCATTTATAAAAATACAATAAAAACGCTAAAAGCAAATGTTGATGGCAACGAACAGTCGTATCCTGCCATTGAGCTAAACGATGACTTGCAAATATTAATTCAGTTTGATGATTTTTCGGAATCTTCTGCCAACTATTCATATCAAATTATTCATTGTAATGCAGATTGGACTCAGTCGGACTTGCAATTGGAAGATTATATGAGCGGTTTTTCGGAAAACAGTATTAACAATTTTGAATATTCAACAAACACTAAAACCGGATATATAAATTATTGGGTGGCTCTGCCCAACGATGATATCAGCTTTTTGGTATCGGGAAATTATATTTTTAAAGTAATTGAAGACGGTGATACTGATAATCCCGTTTTAACGGCTCGTTTTATTATTTACGAAACAAAAGTAAGGATTGACGCTGAAATATCGCGACCTTTGGGTGCGGGTGTTCAGAATTACGGACAAGAGATAAAATTGAGCGTTAATAACGAAGAGTTTTCAATAAACGACCCTTTTAATGAAGTTAAGGTTGTTATTTGCCAAAACAATCGTCCCGACAGGGTAATTAAAGATATTAAGCCGGTTTTTGTTCGTAACAACGAACTGACATACGGTTATTCGGGCGAAAATGTGATGCACGGGGGTAATGAGTTTCGCACTTTTGCTTTTACCAATATTCATAAATACGGAATAGGCGTAAACGACATAAAATTTGTAGATACCATTTATCACGTGCAGTTGCGACTTGATGAACGTCGTAGTGCCAAAAGGTATTTTTGGCAAGAAGATATGAACGGGAAAAATATCATTTACCTTGATAATACCGACGATGCCTATCGCTCAGCCGATTATGCTTATATTTATTTTTCGCTTGCCGCCGACGAGCCTTTTCTTGAAGGTGATGTGTATGTTTACGGTAACTTTAATAATTGGAAAACAGACTCAACAAACATGATGTATTATAATTATGACACAAAAATGTATGAGGCTGTTATTCTTATGAAACAAGGATATTACGATTATGAGTATATGTTTTACAATAAATACACCAAAGAACTTGATGAGGCATTTTTAGAAGGTTCGCACTACGAAACGGAAAACGACTATATTATATATGTATATTATCACGATTTTTCGATGAATTACGATAGAATTATCGGATATAAGGTGGCTAACAGTAAATATAAGGATTAACTAAGTTAAACCGCACGAAAAATTCGTGCGGTAACGGAAATTTATATTTACGACTCATTTATACAAATATAAAACTTTTCATGTTTTTTAAAACTATAAAAATTCGCAAAGGTGCAAGCTGCAAGCAGGGTACGAGCTGAAAGCTCGCACCAGCGGGGATTTTTTGCACCGATTAAAAATGACGTTAATTTTTGACCATTTTTTGTGTTTTTGAAAATCCTTTGGTTGACAGTCTGTAAAAATAGATGCCGCTTGCCCATTTTGATGTGTTTATTGTAACCTCGTGCATGCCTGTTGACAAATAACCGTCAAGTAAAACATCAATCTGTTTCCCGAATATGTCATAAACGGTTATTTTGGTTTGTGATGCCTCAGCAACCCCAAATTTAATTGTTGTGGTTGTATTAAATGGGTTTGGAAAGTTTTGCAACAGTTCATATTTTATATTAGAATGGTTGTTCTCGGCAATAGATATTGAACCGTCTGACACAAAAAACGAAAAAGCCCAATTGGGTGCAACCATAGGTTTTTGATTTACTTTACCACTATTTGACTCGGCCTGAATATAGTAATGTACTTTTGTGCCATTGACTTGTGCAGGTATTGTAGCAACAAAAGTATCAAGTGCCGTGTTGTTCATTTCAATGTCCAAATAAGTTAAATCAGGTTCTGTTGCCCAAAAAAGCTTTGCGTTTTTTACGCCGCTTATTGTTTTAACTACCGCCTTAATTTCATAACCTTCATTGGTTACATTTACGGTGTCAGGCAGCCATGCATGCGATATATAAACAGGTTCAGCAGCGCCTATCTCCCGTGTTAAACAGTGAACGGCACCACCAATAAATAATGCCATACCCGGAATACCGACTATACGGTATCCTGGCATAATTTCACGATACTTTTCCAATGCGTTATTGTCAAATTCTGCTATCCCTGCGGTATTCCCATCAAATATGGAATCATACATTGGCACCAAAACCGTTTTGTTAAGAATTAATGCATTTGTATAGCCATTAGTTGAAGTAGGGCTTTCAACATTTAAGTTGGTAAGCATTATTGTAGGGGCATTTGTTATTTTTACAAATTTATATGGCCTCCCGTAGCACGAAACATAGTTGTTTTTAATATAATCGACTGCTTGCTGTATTTTTAGGCTATCATCAAAATCAGAATCCATTTGTGTATTGTAGTTTGATTGTGGAATATCAGAAACCACAAACGTCTCCTCATTAATAAGTTTCAGATAGTAATCAATATGCCCCATATACGGGGGTAGTTTTACAATATCGTCAATCCCCATATTGTTTTTGTAGTGGTTTTTAATAAAATCACTAATAGGGCTGCCAAACAAGGCATCTGAATCAGCAAATAGGCGACCATGCCCATCGGTAAGGTAATTGCCCCCATCAGTAAATATACTGTATTCATTATTATTGTCTTGCAACAAAGGAACATTCATTTTGTTAGCCAATAAAACCGCCCCTCTATCATTAAACCAAGCCGCAAAATGTAATTCGCCAACTTCGTTTTTGTAAATTGAAACAGGGCCTTCATCACGCTCCCAACCTGACACATCCATTGTTGTCGGGTTGAAAACAACATTAATTATTTTATCTTCAGGCAATCCATTATCGATACAATATTCTCTAAAACCATTATCTTCGGGTTCTATAACATAAACCATAATCCCCTCTTCAACTACCGTTTTTGCAATACTAAATTTTACCCTTCGCAGCTCTTTAAAATACAACGAATCGTTGTGTGTTGTACTATGTACAATTTTTGAGCCATCATAAAACAATACCCCTTGCACCTCTTCCCATTCGGCCATTGCACGCGGGTTGGTAATTGTTTGTGCATTCAGCAAATTATATAATAATGTTGCAATTAATAATAAAACTATTTTTTTCATATTATTTAATTATTTATTACAAGATGC
>Ga0256845_1002651_pt1 | contig 12747 bp, 11 predicted proteins | sample RiftiametaG_FD_189101 | JGI IMG/M metagenome (GOLD analysis project Ga0256845, IMG submission 189101) | Tube worm associated microbial communities from hydrothermal vent at the East Pacific Rise, Pacific Ocean - Riftia | ecosystem: Host-associated > Annelida > Integument > Unclassified ... | reverse complement strand
AAATGATTTGGTTGACAATATGATTTTCGTTGAGATTCAGTCCCAATCCATCAATAAATCCTTGGTGGAACACAAAATCGTCCGAAGTAAATTTATCATTGGTCTTGCTGCTCTGAACTACATCGCCAAAACACAATTCGCTATTGATTGCCAGTACATCAAAATGATGGTCGCCAATTTCAATATTCGATTTTTTCAATTGAATGTCGGTATCGAAACCCTCGTTAAATCCGTTGAAATAGGCATTGGTCAATGATAGGACTTTATCAATGCCCAAAGGCATCAATGACACCTTTCGACTGTTATTTACAAAGGAAACGGCATCGTTTACCGAAGCAATGAATTCCTGGACATTATGGTCCATTTGCTTATGGATGCCCTTTTCGACTTTGCGGAATGGATTGGTAAACTTTGAGGCGTTCAAAGCCTTGTTATGTGGTAGGATAAAGAATAGGTAAGAAGAATGTTTTATGAATTCTCGACCTTTAAAATAATCGTGTGTTGCACATTGTAAAAAGCTTTTATTTGGCAGGTCTTCAGCTAAATATTCTTTTTTCTGATAGATGTCCTGTTTATGGATAACCGTTGCCACAGGTAACGATTTAAACGCCTGAAACCACGCCCCGTGAATATCCTCAAAATCTTTTTCCGCCAGGGAATAGATTTCGGGGTTGTCCACTTGATAGCCCAATACCACATTGCCATTATTGGCGAAAACGATATGGTCTTGAATGTCCAGAATGGGATGATATGCAGATAGATTTATTTTTTTCATTTTAGATGCTATTGATTAAATGCCCATTATGGGCCTTGATAGTACAAGCGACTTCCTTTTTTGTTGCTGATTGTTTGTGGGAATACCTTTTTGATATGCATCAATGCAGGATTCTTTGTAATGTGGGTCAAAGCGATATACATCACGCCATTCAATAGGAATACTGAAATAATAACTATAAAGCTGAACGAAAAGATGATAAACATTAATGAACCGATAACAACGGTCATCATTAAAGCGAACAATGATATTGGCAGCCCCATTATCACAGCTCTCTTTCTAATGTTCTTGTAAACTTCAAACTTCTTCATAAGCATATTGATTAATTGCCAAATGTCGCTTAGCGACTAGACTACGATGCTAATGAGATAAGTAAAGATGCCTACAACTGCTCCTGCAATCAATACAAAAACCAATACGCGGGTAATTCCTTTTTTTAAATCGGCATTCTCGCCAAAGAAATGTCCGGCATTAAATAGGAAGCCAATTAAAAAGATAACGCCCAGAATAATGGGAAAAATGGTACGGATAGTATCCGAAACATCGTTTACAGAATCTTCAATACCTCCAATTTGTGCAAAAATTGTACTTGAAATAAGTAACGATAGGATGGTTACATAATGTGATTTTTTCATGCTCAATAAGATTTAGATTTTACGTCAATTTTGATATTTGAAAAATAGTGTATATTACAACACAAATAACTGATAATCAGTAAATTGTGAATAAAATAAATTTTGATATCAATTGTTTTTATTTGATGCGAATTGGTATCAAATTGTATTAAAATATGAAAATCCTATGTTGATAACTGTAAAAATTTTGAAGAGAGTGAAGCTCAAAAACGTCAGTTTTATGATTTTACTGCTAAAAACTTGCATCATTTTTGGTCAACCGAAAGTCATTATAATAGACCCAGGACACGGTGGAAAAGATACTGGCGCAATCGGTATAAATGGCATTCAAGAGAAAGAGGTGATTTTGAATGTTGCCAAAGAAGTCTTAAGGCTCAATAAAACCATTTTTGAGGATAGATTTGATATTTACCTAACTAGGTACAAAGACACCTTAATCTCATTAAGGGATAGAACGAAGTTGGCTAAAGCATTAAATACTGATATGTTTATTTCCTTGCATTGTAATCATGCTGAGAACTCAAATGCTAAGGGAATTGAAGTTTATGTGCATAATTCTGATTCGCGATTTACCAAAGAAGCTATTGAATTAGGATTAGCTCTGTTGAATGAAAGCACTACAAAATTAGGGTTTAAAAAGCGAGGTGTGACGTTCGCTAATTTTCAAGTGTTACGTGAAACCGTAATGTTTTGTCCATCAGTTCTCGTAGAATTAGGGTTTGTTAGCAACCGTAACGAAGTTGATTATTTTTTGAAGTCACAAAGTATTAAGGCTATGGCGCTGGCAATTTTATTAGGAATTACTAATTATTTAAATACTGGATTATGAAGGAGTATTTCGAAGAGATTTTGAAAAGTTTAAAGGAAATTGTATCTAGAACATTTCAGGAGATAGTTTTGTGGACAAGAAAACTGTAAGAATCAGGCTGTTAATTTTTTTAATTGTAAATTAGACAAATCTTGACAAGAAATATTTTGACTAATGAAAGAGCTAGCTAAATTGCTAAAATTGGGACGTGAAAAGAAAGGGTTACTGCTAAGAGAGGTCGCATCTAAAATTGATGTCGATACGGCTCTAATAAGCAAAATTGAGAATAATGATAGAAGACCAACGAAGGAACAATTGAAAAAATTGTCAGAGGTGTTAGAAATAAAGTTTGATGACCTTTTAACCTTATGGTATGCTGAAAAAATCTACGAAGAAATAAAAGATGAATCTGTGGCAATGGAAGCAATAAAATCCGTTATAAAAAGAATTAAAAATGAATAGAATAGAAAAAGCCATAGATAGCCTATTAATTGAAACTAAAGGAGAAATATTTTCAAGAATTGAAAAAGTTTCCTTTGAAGTTACTGTTTTGGAAACTCAAGCAAAATGTTATTGTTATTCTGTTAAAAGGGATAATAATGGAAACTTAAGAGTAGAAGATTTAATTGACTTTATAGACGAAAAAATAGTAGACTACGCAATTCCTAAAAAAAAGATTGATGAAGCTAAAAAGTACCTTGCAGATACCGGCTCTACTTCTAAAATACTAAAACTTAAAAAACAAGCTGTCGAGCTCTTTACAAGTTTAAAGAAAACTGGAGAAGGGGGTGAATTACTTCTATATATACTCGCTATTGAAATATTAAAAATTCCTCAATTAATCAGCAAAATGTCGTTAAAAACTTCAGGTGAATTACATTATCAGGGTTCTGATGGCATTCATGTCAAATATGATGATTTAACTAAAAGTTTAAATTTATATTGGGGCGAATCCAAAATGTATAAAAATATTTCCAAAGCCTTTCTTGAGTGTTTTAAAAGTTTAAACAGTTATTTATTGGACCCCTATAGTTACAAATCAACTCAAGAGAGAGATTTAGTTCTAATAACTGATAATATCAGTCAAAATATAAACAATGAAGATTTTGAAAATTTAATTGTTGCATATTTTGATAAGGATAATGATTTATCCAATAAGCTAACATATAAGGGTATCTGCTTTATAGGTTACGATTCTGACAAGTATGAAGATGATGCTAAAACAATGGATGAAGTAAAAAAAGAGCTATTAATTGAATTAGAAAAACACTATAAAAGTATATCCACACAAATTAAAAAGTACTCTGGTTTAGATAAAAAGGAAATTCACGTTTTTCTTATGCCATTCCCTTCTGTAGAAGATTTTCGAAAGTATTATTTAAATACCTTAAAAGCATGATTTCAGATAAAATTTATGCTTTAAATAGCTTTAAAAAACAATATAATGCGTTAATAGTTTTATCCGTTTGTGAAACGATTCCAAATCTAATTTGGAATGAGAACAAAGAATTACTATTAGAAAAAATTGATTGGAATAATATGTTAGGGATAGCTTCTGTTTTCAGCTACTCAGATAATACTACTTATTTAGATGCAGCGCTAAGAATTTGCCAAACTTGTATCTCACAAAAAATAACAACTGATACTCAAAAAAACGCATCTGCAATTATTCTATCTAACTTAACAAATAAACCTGCAATTGATTTAGCTATCAAAAGAGGTTTTATTGATAAAAATTATAGAGAGCATTTTCCTTTAGGGTTTAAGATACAATCAACAAGAACTCAAATTGAAAATTCAATTTTTGTAAATGACAAATTAATTCATCTAAACAAGTTTCAAAAAAAGGTGCATAATGCTTACGAAAACTCGGATACAATAAGCATTTCTGCACCTACATCTGCTGGAAAATCGTTTATTCTATGTACAATATTGGTAGAAGAACTAGTTAATAAAAAACAAAACATAGTATATATTGTACCTACCAGAGCTCTAATTAGTCAAGTAGAATTAGATTTAAGAAATTTAGTCAAAGACTACGATATCAAAGACATCAATATAACTACTGTTCCCCAAAATGAGATTGAACAAAACACTTCTAATGTATTTGTTTTTACACAAGAAAGGCTTCATTGGTTTTTAATTGATAACAAAATCCAAATTGATTTATTAATTATTGATGAAGCCCATAAAATTGAAGATGGAAACAGAGGAATCTTATTGCAACAAAAAATTGAAGAAGTTGTAAAGAGTAACAAAAGGGTTAAAGTCTATTTTTCAAGCCCGTTCACATCAAATCCAGAAATTTTACTTGAAAACGTTGATAATAACAGTAAAAAGGAAAAGGTCAATACTCAATTTGTTTCCGTAAATCAAAATTTAATTTACGCTACTCAATTTCCAAGAAAGTCTGATAAATGGAATTTGAATTTATGCTTAATAGATAACAACATCCTTCTAGGACAAATTGATTTAAAAGATAGACCGTCCACAAATACCACAAAAATAATTACATTTTTAAGTCATGCTATTTCCGCAAACCAAAGTGGAAATATTATTTATTCTAATGGTGCTGCTGAATCAGAAAAAAAGGCATTAGTACTTTATGGTTTATTAGATGATGTTGAAAAAAACGACAATATAGTTGAGCTTCAAAAATTAATAAAAAAGACTATTCATAAAGATTATACTTTAGTAAAAGTTCTTGACAAGGGTATTGCATTTCATTATGGAAATATGCCTTTATTGATTAGACAAGAAGTTGAAAAATTATTTAAGGAAGAGCATATTAAATATTTAATTTGTACATCTACTCTATTAGAAGGAATAAACCTACCGTCAAAATCTATTTTTATCAGAAAACCAAGTAGAGGAAAAAACAAGCCTTTAAATCAGAATGATTTTTGGAACCTTGCAGGAAGAGCAGGTAGATGGGGGCAAGAATTTAGTGGTAATATAATTTGTGTCAATCCTCAGAAATGGGATATCAAACCAAACCCTAATAAGTCCAAACAATTAATAAAAAGAGCTATAGATGATGTCGAAAAAAACTATCAAGAATTAATAGACTATATAGAAAATGATACCCCGAGAGAGATTGCAGAAGGAAGACAAGATTTAGAATTTGCTTTTGGTTATTATTACATTAAATTTTTAAACAATGATTTTAAATTAAAAACTTCTTTTCACCAGGAGTTACAAAGTTTGTTTTTAAAAATAAAACCTACAATTTTAATTCCAGATTATATAATAAAGAGAAACCCAGGTATTTCTCCAATTGCTCAACAAAAATTATATAATTATTTTACTGAAAATATCGATAGAATTGAAGAGTTGATACCTGTATATCCTGAAGATGAAAACGCAGTTGATGAGTACACGAAATTAGTTGGTAGGATGGGCAAAACAATTTCGAATTATCCGACAATGTTAAATTTCTCAAGAGCAATTCTTCTTGTAAATTGGATGCGAGGAAGACCATTATCTCTTTTGATTTCCAGTAGTTATAAATCTTACCAAAGAAATAATAAAAAGAACAAAACATTACCCATTGTTATTAGAGAAGTAATGAGTAATGTAGAAAGTTTTGTGAGATTCAGATTTGCTAAGGACTCGGGATGTTATATAGATATATTAAGATATTTTTTAGAACTCAACGGAATGCATAATCTAGAATCTAACATCCCAGAATTAAATTTATGGTTAGAGTTTGGTGTATCTCAAAAAACTCATCTTTCAATGCTATCCATAGGGTTATCCAGAAATACCGTAATAGAATTGTCCGAATTTATTCCTGAATCCAAAATGTCTAAAAATGAATGTTTGGATTGGTTGAAAAAACAAGATTTTGAGCAATTAGGATTATCAACGATTATAATTAGTGATATTAAAAGAAATATTGACATTGTTAAAGAGGCATGATAAGTTTTGAAAAAACAGATAAAGAAATAATTCTAACATATAGCTCGGACTATGCTAATGTAGACTGGGTAAGAGAAGATTTAAAGGTTGATGAATCTGTCACGATAAAGTCTATATTTCACTTTAAAAGCAAAGATGTTTTCGAAGAGTCAACAAATGAATTCAATGACGAAGATAGTTTTGATGATGAAATCCCACCCATATCATTTGTATTCGCAAAAAAGAATGAGACTTACTTCAAGGTCATAAAAAATGTTTTAGTAGAAAACATAGATGTTTATTTTCACGAGGATATTGATTTGGAGTTAAAGTATTTTTTGGCTGATACCAAATATTCCATATTTAAACAAATTGAAAATTTAGTCCATCAAGACATTTATATAGGAGGAAATAATCCGAATTCAATACCATTTGAGGCTTTTATACAGATTGTGAAAGATTTCCCTAATACCTACGAGAAGAGATTGTATGCAGAAGCTAGAGTAGCTACAATACTTAGAAATTACTTTGATAACATACCGGATGTTGAGACAAAGTTTAACAGATATCTGAATAAAAAAGTAAGTAAAAAAGGGAAGCAACTAACTGAAATTTTTCAAAAATATGAATTAGAAAAATATAATACCATTCTTGAAAAGTTACAAGAAATGCTAAAAAGTGCCGATTCCTATAATGAAGACCAATGGCAAGATGAAATCCTTGAAATTATCTTATTGCTTTATCCAAAATATATAAAGGCTTTTAAAAGCACACATATTAAAGGTAACTTAATGAAAGATAGGTATTTAGACTTTTTATTGGTTGATAGCAATGGTCATATTGATATTATTGAAGTTAAAAAACCATTTAGCGGAGCAATCATGTCTCATAGTCAGTATAGAAATAATTACATCCCTAAAAGAGAACTCTCAGGAACCGTTATGCAGTTAGAAAAGTACATATACTATTTGAACAGATGGGGAGAGAAAGGGGAGAAAAAGTTACAAGAAAAGCTAATTAAAGAGCTACCGAAAGGTCTTGAGATTAAAATCACAAACCCCAAAGGATTAATTATAATGGGAAGGGAAAATGATTTGTCACTTGAACAGAAAATTGATTTTGAAGTTGTTAAAAGACAGTATAAGAATGTGATTGACATTATCACTTATGATGATTTATTGGAAAGATTGAAAATGACAATAGCACAAATAAAGAAAAGATAGAAGAACTATAGTGAGCTTTGAAAGAACCATAAAATATGCCTTTAATAAAGAAACAGGTGAAATTATTGATGCAGATGAAGTCTTCAACAATAGAGATATCGGGTTCAATTATAGGACAGAATATAACAGAGAAGAATTCGTCCCATACTGTTTAGAATGTGATAAGGAATTAACTGTGTCCTCTAGTAAATATGATAGAGTCTATTTTAAACATTTCCCAAATTCAGAATATTGTTTATTAAAGGATGGAAAGTTCACCCCAAAAGAAAAAGAGTTCTTTCTCAACACATTAAAAAGTAAAGAATCTGAAAGGCATATTCTTCTAAAAAATAGAATTGGAAAATTGCTAAATGAAACCTCTGATGTAAAAGAAATTCATATTGATGATAAATTTATTTTTAGTAATAAAGGAGAAAAGAGAAAGCCAGACGTCTATTGTAAATATGAAGATAAAGAATTGGTTTTCGAAATTCAATTATCAGATTTATCACAACGGTATCTCCTAAGTAGATATGACTTTTACAAAAGTCAAGGTATATATCTTATATGGATACTTGATAATTTTGATATTCTTGGGAATTCTCAAATGGAAAAAGATATAAAATACTTATCTCAACATCAAAATTATTTTAGGTTTGACGACTCGATTAAAGAATTTAAACTTAATTGTAGGTTTAAACAAACTAAGCTTTCCCCTTCTACAAATGAGTTTTATGATGAATGGAATGAGGTTGATGTAACCTTAAATAAACTGTCATTTGATGAAGAACATTGTGAAGTTTATTTTCATAATTTTTTAAAAGAAAAAACAGAAATTTTAGCTATCCAAAAGAAGCATGAACTTATCATTGAGAAGAAAAGGCAAGAAAGGGAGACAAAAAAAGAGCAGGAAAGAATAACCGATAAAATTCATAATTTTTTAGAGAAAATAGCTGAGGAGAAAAATGGAATTATATCAAATTTCACTAGCCTTCAATCAGACTTGAGGTACTTTGAAGAAAATGAGATTATCGTACTTAATAATAGATTAGACTTAAATAATAATCAACGTGTTTTTCGATGGTTTCAAGATTCTAAAAATTTTGATTTTGACTTTTTAGCATTTATTCTAACATCTCATCAAATTGAAATTGATATTAATCGGAAAGATAAAAAGGGAAACAATCTTCTTTATTATATTTTTAAGAACGAAGATATTTATGAAAAAAACGAATTTATTAAACTATTGTTTGAATGTGGTTTTGAATTCTCTAAAAATGATGAACCTATAATTGAACAACATTATGGTGTGGATGAATATCATACAACCCAAAGGGTTGTAAACATATGTTATCTAGCAAATAGAATTAAACAAAAAAGACTTTACTACCCGCTATTTGACTTTAGAAATCAAATGGGACTTTGTATAATTGAAAGTTGTATTCAAAATAAGATAATAGGTTATAAGTACCAACAAGGAAGTTGGATTATGTTTGCCAATAATGCCGTTGAACATTATTCTGACTATTGGGAATATATTGAGATTATTTTTAAAGAATATGGTCTATTCGACAAGCTAATCCAACTTGATAAAAAAGATACATTTCAAAAAAAATTGCAGCAACACTACTTAAAAGAGATTGAAACCAATTATTTATTTGAGGAATTATTTAAAGAGTTATATCCGGAATTATGTCAATAATTAAAAATAAAAGAAAACCCAATAAATATATCTATTTAAAAGAGTATACGCCTAGAAGAAGAGATGTAAAAAATTTAGATGATTTTAGAAATGAAATAATAGAACGTTTAGGTGATGAAATTTTTGAATATGAGACCCTAGATGAATTGGTTTTTAATTGTTTGAAAGTTGTATGTCCGATTAATAAAAATCTCAGAAATGAAGAACTAAGTTTACAAAACAAGTCCTTAAAAGTTTTAAAACATTTTGGATTCGATAGAATTGCTAAAGTGAGTATTTCGAAAATAGGAGACAATGGGGAACTTATTCCTTTAAATAAAAATAAAAGCCATTTAAGCCCTAAACAAAAATTCTTAAATGAAATAATTAGGTTTAAAGATGTACCCAAAATATCGTGGGAATATTTAAAAGAAAATTCTGAATACCACCTATCAGAAATAACACAGTTGGTCAATGCTTATTTAAGCACACCTTTCATATCTAAAAATTATTGGATAGAAGAAAGAGCACCATCCAACCAAAAGGAGAGAATGCTATTAGATTATTACAAAAGATGTTTAAGTGAACAACAGCTTATATTATCATACAGATATGGAAAAAAAATAAAAGATAGAGCTATTGCAAAAGCAACTAAAATGTCTATTAATATTCCCAATAGTTTATTTAACTTTTTCGATTTTCCGTATTATTCTTCTAAAATATATTCTGAAGGATATTTTAACCATGAAAAAATAGATAAAGTATATCATAGACTAATGGATACTACTATATATGAAGAAGATGAGAATTACAGAAAGCTCTATTTTAAAAATAAACGTCTTTTTTATTCTAAATTATTCAAAGAGTACCCTGCTATTCAATACTTTAAAGACATAAAATATTATTTGCAAATATTACCATTAAGTGATACTAGGAAAAACGTTTTAAGCGAAATAGAATTTTTATTCAAAAAGAAAAAGTGGGTCAGCTTTTACGGGATAGCTTTATCCCAAATAGAAGGGTTATTCTTAGAAATGACGAATATTGTTGGAACAAAAGGTAAAAGGTCATTATACTATAAAATAAACGAAATTAGAGATTCTGATAGAACAGGAAACCTTGATTATTATCAATATTACATTCCTCAATTGAGGAATAAGTTTATGCATGGGGCTTTAGATGGGGAAGAAGGAAACAAGGTAAACTCATTTGATTTACTTACAGATATCAGGTATTTATTAAAGATATTTCATGAATTAGATAGCCCTTTAGTCCAATTAAAAAAGATATCATCAAATAGTAATTATGTATTCCCAACTATTCAAGAAATCTCGTCATTTTTTCAATTATTAAGTGCCAACAATTCTTCATTAAGAGATTATGTAAAAACCAACACCCAAAGAATAAAGAGGTTTCTAAAAGAAAAGCTAATTGAGAATAAAAATTTGGATTTAATAGTATCTAATCTTGAAAGTGAAATAAAAAAAGATATTGAAATAGTGATAAAATTTTTGAACTCAATATTCAAGGAAAAGAATTTGAATTATGAATTTTCCAATCCAAATGATATTAGAAAGTTCTTTGATGACACTAATAACTACAAAGTACTAAAAGAGGAGTCCTTTATTTTGGGAAATAAACTAGACGAGTTAAATAGTTATCATACTTTTCTATTTAGATATGATAAATGGTTGGTAGATATAGATGATTCATTGTCAAATACTTTGAAAAATATTGCTAGTGAGCATAAAAATGATTTGAAAAAATTAATGGTAGTATCAAAACTTCTGATTGACTAGATTATTTCCTCTTATCCAAACTCCCCTTATCAAACGCCACCAAATTAAACAACTGTCGCATTCTTGAACGTACCCGATTGCCGTATCGTTCTTCCAGTTCTTTAGCATTGAGGTTGGTACTGGCGTGAGTCTTTATTTTGTGGTTTAAAAATAAATCGTAACGAGAAAGAAGGATTTCACCCATTACATTACAATCTTTGCCAAAATGTCTTCCAGTAGGCTCTATTCCCAAATCATCAAAACAATAGAATTGTTTATCTCCGTAGTTTTCAATGATGGTGTAACCTATGTTATTGAAGGCAAAAGTGATATTTCGGGTCGGGATAACTTCATAGGGTTTATAATGAGGTACGATATGGCGTAATAGTTTCATTAAACTCGTCTTGCCACACCCAACAGGACCGGAAAGCAAAATACCCTTGTTGATGTCTATATCTAGTTTTTTGCAATTAGTTTCATCTTTAATGTAATAATTACAGAGCTTGAATAAAATATCTCGGTCTTCTTCAAAAATTTTGAACTTCTTTCCAAACAACAATTTTCCTTTGGCATTGAGGTAAATAAGTATTTTATCAAAATCATAAAGCATCTGATTTTTCTTAAGTTCTCCTAATTTATATTGAACGCTACCCTCAATGATGATATGTGGTTTGTGAGGATTCATAAGGGTTCGTTATAATTTTTGTTTGAGCTGGTCTTTAGGTTGTCCGTATTTTGGCTAACCGCTACCATTGTTTTTTCTTCTTTGAGCTCTTCTGCTTTTATCATCCAGTTACGAGCTGTGGCGTTCCAATCAACAATTTTTGTTTTCCCACCTACTTTCCAACCGATACCTTGGTAGTGGTTATAAAATTTTTTAGCTTCTAATTCTGGCCAATTTTCTTTTTCAAAAAAATCAATCACTTCATTTTCATTTTTTGGCTTGTCAAGTTTATTATCGTTTGTATTGTTTTTTACTGTTTGTATATGTTTGTTTATAGATACCACCGCTTGTCCATTACTTGTCTCGATACTGGTACGACTTGAGTACAGAGCTTGTCCATCACTTGTCCCGAAATTGAACATCTTGATTCGACTTCCTTTAAAGGGATTATGTGACGGTTCATAAATGAGATATTTCCAATGATGCAGCTCTTTAATGCAACGATGATAGGTAGTTTTTGACCCAATCTTGGAAAACTGCATCGCTTCTTCTCGATTAATATAGAATTCCATAGGAAAGTGATAATTGTTCCACAACTGAAACAATGCCACGTACAAACTGATGTGCGTGGGATTTAAACGACTGTCTTTTGAGAATTGTAAGAATACAGCATTTAGGTGCTTGATGTAATTGACCTGCTCCAAAACGATTTTAAAATTTGTTATGAATTTTGTTATTTTCCATCACGCTCATTATTTCCTCATAATCATAATAGAGTACACCGCCTACTTTGGTATAGGGCAATGTGCCATTGATTCTTAAATTCTGAAGAGTACCGGAAGAGATTCCCAAAAGCTCTTTTACTTCAGGGGATTTTAGCCATCTTTTGGTAATATGACCTGATTGGTTGTTGAGTAGTTCCTTAATGTCATCGAGCAATTCCATTTTGAACTCCCGAAGGTCTTCTGTAGTAATAATTGTTGCTGCCATTTGTAAAACGATTTTGAAAAACAAAGCCGTCAAATGGTTCTAATTTTTAAATGACGACTTTGAATTGATTTGACTTTCGTTTTGCAAATTTGAGTAAGATTATTAGTATTTATTCAATAGTCACTCCCAAGGTGGGAGTTTTATATGTTCATTTATAATGAGTTATATTGGTTTGATTTGTGTTTTGGATAAAAAAAATGACATACTATTTGACTACAAAATTTATGATATAGTTAAAAAATTTGAATTCCCCACCTTGGGTACACCTATGGGAATTATTCATCTGATTCTTCAATACGTTTCAGCAAAGATTC
>Ga0256845_1002650_pt1 | contig 12747 bp, 12 predicted proteins | sample RiftiametaG_FD_189101 | JGI IMG/M metagenome (GOLD analysis project Ga0256845, IMG submission 189101) | Tube worm associated microbial communities from hydrothermal vent at the East Pacific Rise, Pacific Ocean - Riftia | ecosystem: Host-associated > Annelida > Integument > Unclassified ... | reverse complement strand
TAAGTTAATTTATGTTGAAGAGATTGAAAATATAACTGATGCAATTCATCGGGAAAGGCAGGTTAAAAAGTATCGAAGAGATTGGAAAGAAAATCTGATTAATGAAGATAATCCTGATTGGAAGGATTTATCTGAAGGATGGTATGATTAATTTGTTTAGAACATCTCCGCACTTGTTGCGGAGTCTCATTCTATTATCCACACTCCTTTCTTCCACGGGTACGGTATGGTATTACGGAATCTGTGTATTTTTTAGATTTTCCGTCACATTAAACAGACTCCGGAATTTCGATCTGCTACATCTGGGGATTTTTTTTTAAAAACTGACCTAATTTAGATAAAGGCTTAAAAATTAACGTATAAGGTTTAGGCTTTAAACCATTTACTAACCATGCTCTTTTGTCCTCTCTGTTCGCTTTAAGCCTATTTAATAAACTAGCATTACTAACACCACCAATTCTCATTTTTACCACTACACGCGGCAAGTATGATATAGAGCATTGATGTTTGTGTATAAAACGAAGCATCAATTCATAATCGGCAGCAGATTTAAAATCTAGATTAAAAGCTCCATACTTTTTGTAAATTTCTTTTTTTACAAAAAATGTAGGGTGTGGGGGCATCCAACCTTTAAAAAATTGACCGTACTGGTAATCTCCAGAAACCCAATGGCGTGTTATTTTATTGGTGATAATAGCATCAACATAATATAAATCAGCATAAAGCGTATCGGTATTATCATGTTGCATTTTTGTTGCCACATCGGCAATTACATTATTATCAATATAAAAATCATCAGAGTTGAGGTTAGCAATGATATCTCCTGTGGCTAATTTAATTCCTTTGTTAATGGCATCATAAAGTCCATCATCTTTTTCTGAAACAACGGTACTTATTTTATCTTTGTATTGCTCAATAATCTTAAGTGTATCATCTGTAGATCCTCCATCAATAATAATATACTCTATGTTTTTATAGTTTTGATTAACAACAGATTTTATTGTGTCTTCAATAGTTGAAGCACTGTTGTAACAAACGGTAATGATGGAGAGTTTTGGTTGCATTTATTCTGTAATTCTATCTTTTATTTTTATGGCAGGATTTCCTTGATATATGCTGTTAAAATCTAAATTAGTAGTCGCTACAGAATTAACAGTTAAAATGGAATTTTTTTCCATAATAACACCTGGGCAAACAACAGATTTTGCTCCAATCCAAGCACCATCTTTAAGTGTAATAGGCTTAGTAATCAAGTCAAATGTATTGGTTTTAAAGTTGTGATTACCACAAAATAATAGTGCTCCTTGAGAAATACAGCAGTTTTTACCAATGATGATATCATCTAGATTATCAATCCAAACTTCTTCACCAATCCAACTATAATCTCCAACTGATAATTTCCAAGGGTATTTAATGTTAACCTTAGGTTTAATGTTTACTCTTTTACCAATATTAGCACCAAATGATTTTAAAATGAAGACTTTTAAAGGTGAATACGGTATCAAATAACTATTAATGAATATCGTGTTTATAAAATACCAAAGCAATCTTTTTAGCACATTTCCGCCAGGTTGATACCAGTTGTTATTATATTTATTAAGTTCTACTTTCAAAGTGATGTAAAGATAGCTTTTAAGGTTTAAATAGTTCCAGATATTTAAGAACTAATTCTTTATCGTCTATAATTTTTGCAGCATAATGATGTGCGTTTTTACTGAAAGTGTTAAATTCTATTGGTGTAAAGCTCGAAATAAGATCTATTGTTTTAGCGAAATCTTCAATTTTATCTAAAGAGATATCAAAACCAACTTGCTGTTTAAGTAAGTTTTTCCATGGAGTTTTATCAGAAATTACTGGAATGCATGAATTAATCATCCCTTCGATAATTGCATGTCCAAAATTTTCACCTGTTGAAGGAAGAAATAAAACATGATAATTTTTTAAAGTGTTATTTATTTTTTGATGCTCGAGAATTGATTTGTAGTTAACAGTAATGTTAGAGGGTAATTTTTTGATAACAGTTAAGCATTTATTCCAATAATCTTGCTTGTAGATAGCCCCGTAAATATCAAGTGTAATTTGAGATTTTACATGAAGTAAAACCTCTATAGCATATAACGTATTTTTTTCGGGTGCAATCCTACCAATAGATACAATTTTTAAAGAATTGTTTTCTTTTGATTTTTCGTGAAAGAGGATATGTTTGTTCTCAGGTAAGTTTTGAGCAACTATTAGTTTTGTGGCTTTACCAAAAACTGCTTCTATATCATTTTTTTCGTCCAATGTAGTTGCATGGAAAATTGTGTTTTTGTATTGACCTATTATTTTTGCAAGGACTAAGAAAACTTTCTTTTTAGTAGATTTAACCCCTAAAGATCCCTGAGATAACATCCCTCTTACAGCAATAATAGATTTAATTTTAAGTTTGTTGGCAAGGTAAAGTGGTAGTTGAGTGAAAATTGGAGAATATAAACAATTACAATATAGCTGATCAGGATTAACTTCTATAAGCAGTTTTTTGATACTTTTTAAATTTTGATTCTCTTTAGATAGGTAATAAACTTTAGCGCCATCAATATTATTCCACTGGTTAGATTTGATTGTTGTGTAAGGTTCAGTTTCTAAATAATCGGTATCTCTAGTAATAATATAAATGTCTAATTGATCAGCAATAGCATCTACCAAATTACTGATAGAACGAATAGGACCTCCAGCTTTAAAACCAGGTTTATACCAATCGATAAATATGAGAAGTTTGGGTTTATACATTAATGTTCTTTAGTGTAAGATAGAAAATATTTGACATGTGCAATTGGCCAATCACCTTCAATATGTCTTCGGTTAAAAACACGGTTATTAAAAGAGTAATATTTTTTATAATTATCACCACTAAATACAAATTTATGTGTTTTTAAAGCAGTATTTAGCGCCAACTCATTGATGTCTGTTAATCTACCATAAGTCCATGCAAAATAATTACAAGGGGCATTTATTTGTTCTTCAATAATTTTTTTAGAATCAATGATTTGTTTTTGAATTTCAAGATCAGTAAGTCCTAATAATTTTTTATGATCTAGCGTATGGTTCCCAATTATAAAACCATCATGATGCAATTTACGTATCATATCCCAAGACATTGGGTCTTTATTGGGTGTATGAACTATATTGGTTAAAAAATTATTTTTATATAGCGTGTCACCATCTATAAAACCAGGATTTATAAAAAATGCCGCATTAGTATTAAACTCTTTTAGTATAGGTGCTATTTTTGTATAACACTCTTCAAAACCATCATCAAATGTAAATGCAATCAATTTTTTATTTATAGGTTTACCTTCCTTTATTAAGAGTATTGCATTCTCAATTTTTATAAATTCAGCATGTTTTGACAGTTTATATAATAATTCTCGAAAAACAGTAGGTGATAAATTTTTACGTCCAATGTAGTGGCTGTTTAGTATATGCACCCCATTTGCTATAGGTTTTAGATTACCTATAGAGGAGAGTATAATATTGCGTAGTAAAGATTTCATTAATATCTATGGAATTCAGTTGCAGTTATTACCCATTTATCTTTATGCATATAGGGCAAAAAGTTTAGTGAATATGTAAATGTAAAAAAACTAATGCTATGAGGAAAAGAGATGAACCCACTATATTTTAAAAATTTATTAATTGGGTGTGAATTAGAAATGTTAATTGAAATTAAAGTAGGCTTTAAAGTATTAATTATTTCTTTTTTTACACTTAGGATAAAAGCTTTGTTGTACTTGTCTTTAGAGAATAGATCCATAATTTGAACTTCATTAAATAGTCCTCTAGTTCCTGTTCTAACAATTGCAAAACCAAGTGATGTAATAACTAATTTATAATTGTATAAAGGATAGGAGAAAAAACGCCATTTTATATATTGATAATTTCTGTTTGGTGTTAAAGTATTTTCAATGTTTAAAGGTATGATTTCCTTTTTTAATTTCTTAAGAAGTTCAATTTGATCAGAGTCAATATCCGATATTTTTGTAGCTATAAATGGATTTTTTAATGATGTCGGTGATTTAAAAAAGGATATCTTATTGCTTATGTTAATATAGTTTTTAATATGGTTAATGGGTGTGAAATTTAATTTTAAAAAAGGAGTATAACTTTCTTTATTTGGGAAATTAAAAAGGAGTTCTATTTTCTCTTTCTTTGCGATTATTAAAATTTCTCTAGTTAGTTTTGAGAATATCCCTTTTTTTTGATGTTGAGGGTGAACCATCGTTTGGTAGGATATTAAGCATGGTATAGGTTTTCTATTATTTATAAATTCATATTTCCCAAAAGTAACCTCTCCTGCAATTTTACCATTTTTAACGGCTAACAAACAAATAGATTCACCAAAAGGGCTGTCAAAATACTTCCATCTAAACCAATTAATATCATCACGTTTTCTATTGTGTATTTCTGAAGCAATATCAAGTAATTGATTTATTAACTTGTTATCCTCTCTTTTTAAGCGTATTACTTGATATTCAAATTCCATATTACAAGCTCATTTTTTTATATAATTTAATATACATAGAAGTTGTTTCTGTTGGAGAGAATTTTTTTAAATTAATATAACCATTGTCAATAATTTTCAATCTGAATTTTTGATTAGATATTAATTTTTCTATACCGTTTTGTATATCTTTAACATCGTATGGATTAACCATACATGCTGAATCTCCTGCAATATCAGACATAGGTGATGTATTTGATGTAATAATTGCTCTACCTACAGCATTTGCTTCGATAATTGGTAAGCCAAATCCTTCGTATAAGGAAATAAAGGCTAGTATGTCTGTGTTAATATACTCTTGATATATTTCTTTATCAGTAAGATTATATTTGTTGATATAATCAATATTAGAATTTTTAAGGTGTTGCTTCTGAAGTGTATTTAGTTTACCTATTATAGTTAGTTTAACATCCAATTGGTCTAAAGCAGAAATTAAGCGAATTAAATTCTTATTATTTTTAGTGCCGATGTGTAAAATTTTAGCGGGAGAATGAATTTCTCGTTTTTCTACTTTTTTAAACTCATTAGAGTAGCAATTATTGATAACTATAATTTTTGATTCGGAAATTTTAAATAATTTTACTAATCGAGATTTTGTATGTTTTGATACTACAGTAATGTATTTAACTTGTGAGGCAGGTAATTTAAAATAAAGTAAACCAAATATAATTTTCTTAATCCCTGTTAAATCATGTTCGTAATGATTGGTATCATGAATTGTTAAAATAGTTTTGTTTTTTGGTAAAAAGAAAGAATAATAACCTAAACCACCTGTGATATGGTAAATGTTAGTGCTTTTTTTATTTAAAGCAAAAATGTCAGATAAAAAATTAGATTTTGTTTTAGAATAAAAATCTTCGTACGAACAGCCTTTTAAATTTTTTTTAATTGTTGTAAAAAGCCCCTCAAAACTATAAGCTCCGTTTTTAATACTTCTATTAATGTAGATGATTTTAATCATTTAGTTGATAAAATTGTATTAATATATGACTTTTCTAATGCAAGCAATAGGCTAAATGATAACCAATAAGCAAATCCATCAAAATAATTAAAAGTTACGTTGGTTAGAAAAAAAATTGGAGGAAATAAATATAAAACAAAAGGAATTGAAAAAATAATATATTTAATGTGCTTCATCTTTAATAAAACATTTAGTGCATATAAAAATATACTTAATCGTAATAATATCATGATAATACCACCAACAATACCCAATTCTAAAACAATACGTTCACCTTCTTCTTCATAATAAATTTCAGGTATTTTATCTTTTAAAAAATTTCCTGTTCCTTGATAGGTTGTTCCAATACCCAAGCCTAACCATCCTGAATAGTCTGAAAAAGCAAATATATTAACTCTATCATAAACTCTATCTTTTGCAGTATAACCTGCTTTACCACTTTCTCCAACTTTCTCAGTTTGTTCAACTCTATTAGTAAATGCATCAGTTGATTCTTGAACAGTTGTTGATGTATTATAAAATATAATTGCTAAAAGACTGCTAAAAAGTAAAAGTATTAAAATGTGTTTTCTTAATTGAGGTATTTTAAAATACACAAAAAATGAGATGATAATAGCATTAAACCCTAATTGAAAAACCTGTAAACGAGAACCTGTCATAATTAGATTGATTACCCCAAATCCCAATAAAACTGAAATAAACTTAATAGATTTTCCAATATAACTAAGATAATATATGTATGATATAAAAAGGGTAAGGCAAAAAATTAAGTAAACATCATAAATTTTTACAAACGTAAAGATGGATAAAGAACGAGTAAAACCACCAACTTTATTAGCTAATTGATCGGCATTTACCAAGTAGTTTAAAGCATGGTCTACAGGTAAGTAGTATTGCATAATACCAATTGCAAAAATAGGGATAGAAAGGTAAGCTATATAATTTGTAAACCTTTCGAAACTTGTTAGGCTAGTAAATATTTTTGGGATAGAAAATGTTAAGGGAATAAAAAAAAGATAAGTAATTATACCAAATACTAAAACAAGTAAAGGAGCGTTATAAGGGTTGTTTATTATCTGAAAAAAACACCAAAAACTAAGGGATAAAATAAGTATTTGGTAAGTTGATTTAGTAGATTTAAATTTGTGATTTTGAAGCAATAGTAAAAAATAACTAATACTAAAAAGTAGGTATTTTACAATAAATAATTGAGAGCTTAAGTTTGGTAATAGCCATTTTCTAAATACTCCATCAATGGTTATCCATACTAAGCTTAGTATGAAAAAATATTTATAATATAACTTAATATTAAGTTTCAAAGTATATTATTTATTTAAATTGATCATAATATCTGAGTGTATATTTTTACAAATAATGTCCCAATTATAGTCTTTCCACTCATTTGTATCGCTATCCGTCCAACTAAAATTCTTTCTAACTTGTTGAATTTCTGATATCCAATTATTAATATTATTATCCGCTATAATTGTTGTGTTAGAAAATTTTTCTTTCTCTAACCATTGTATCGGAAAGCTGATAACAGGTTTTTTTACTGCACCATATTGAATGTTTTTTAAAGGAACTGAATTATATAAAAATCCTGAACCAGCAGAGTCTTTGAGTAGTAACGCCATCTCTGAAAGATTATAATAGATATAAGACTCTGATGCAGGAACCATTCCTATATTTATTACATTAGGCAAATCAACTCTAGTCATACTACCTACAAGGATTAAAACGATAGATTTATCTTGTTTATAAATTTCTGAAAATAACTTTTTGGTAAATATCGGATCTACCCATGTAGCGGAACCAATATGAGTGATAATAAATTTATTATCAATACTAAGTTTTCTCTTTAATTCTTTTATTTCTGTTGTATAATCTTTTTGAAGTTCTGTAAAGTCAGCGCCATTGTATATCACTTTAAAAGAGAATTCTCCAATGTTTTTAATAATACTTTTATGAGCACTTTCACTTACAATGTATCTGATATTATAATTTTGATATTGCTTTTTTCGGTAATTTTTTTCTGTTGATTGAAGAGCTATAGAAAATTTATTCCAATCAACATCATCTTGAACATCACATATTTGAATAATATTTGTTTGCTCTATAGCTGGAAAAAAATATGATGAATCGGCATAAAATATTACGTCAGGTTTGATTTCTGTAATTAATTTTTGTAAAGTGTTTGAGTTGTGTTTGCGCATTAACTTTTTACCATTAATTCGACCCACTAATCGACCCACTAAAGCATCAATAAAAACAGAACAATTAACTCTTAAAAAAGAATCAGTTTCTTTTTTGTAAATTTTAAAAGGTTGGAATAATGATTTTAGAAAACAGATGAATGTGTTTAATTTTGAAGGAGTTCCTCCAAGCCATTGCACGGTTCTGTGATCATGCCAAGAGACAAAATAAACTTCAGAAAATTGTGATAACCCTTTTGCAAAAAAATAGGACCTAGAAATATTAGCCGCAATATTATCTGCAGGAATAAAAAGTATTTTTAATTTTTTACTCATGTGATTTTAAGATTTCAATCATTTTAACTGCAGCGTTTCCATCTCCGTAAGGGTTAGAAGCACTACTCATTTTATTATATAATTCAGAATTGTTTAATAATTCTGAGCTTAGTTTAATAATTTTATCGGTATCATTTCCAACCATAATGGCATTACCACTTTCTACAACTTCTTTTCTTTCGGTTACCTCTCTAGTAACTAAAACTGGTTTTCCCATTGCAGGTGCTTCTTCTTGTATGCCTCCAGAATCGGTAATTACCAATTTTGATTGACTCATTAGCCAAATTAGTTGCGGATAGGGTAAAGGAGCTATTAAATGAATGTTTTTTTCATCATCCAGTAATTGATGAACTGTTTCTTTAACATTTGGATTTAGATGGACAGGATAAACAATTTGAACGTCATCATTTTGAACAATTTGCTTAAAAGCGCCACAAATTGCTTCTAGAGGGCCTCCAAAATTTTCGCGCCTATGCCCTGTAACAAGTATAATATCTTTATTAAAATCTACTTGAGGAAAAAGGTTTGAAAAATTTTCTTTGTTTGCAATTGGCAAAGCATATTGTAAAGCATCAATTACAGTATTCCCAACATTCCATATCTTATCGATGCGAATGTTTTCGTTTATTAAATTATTTTTAGCCCCTTCTGATGGTGCAAAATGCATATGGGTAAATGGTGCAATTGATCTTCGATTAAACTCCTCTGGAAAAGGGTGTTCAAAATCAAAACTTCTCAATCCTGCCTCTACATGTATTACTTTTACGTTGTTGTAAAATGCAGCTACAGCAGAAGCATAAACAGTGGTGGTGTCTCCTTGTACAATAATGTAATCGTAATTTCCTTGTTTAATAACCTGATCTACTTCTAATAAAATTTTTGAAGTTAATTCTGTTAACGACTGATTATGTGTCATTAAGTTTAAATCAATTTCGGGTGTGATCTCAAAAAAACTTAAAATTTGATCTAACATTTCCCTATGTTGCCCTGTAACACAAACGGTTGTATTAAAATGTGTTTTATTTTTTTTTAGCTCTTTTATTACGGGGGCTAATTTTATTGCTTCGGGTCTAGTACCAAATAATACGAGTATGTTTTTTTTAATCATTTAGGCTATTAATTAGTTGAGCTATTTTTTCGATATGGTTTTTGTAAGTATTTTTTTTTGCAAAATTAATTCTATACTCACTTTTTTTTGAAGTATTATAGAAATCTAAATTACTGATAACGTTTTTAAATTTTAATGGTAAATCGATATTATTATCTACCATTTCAAGAACCCCTTGCTTATTTGCATAGGTGCTTATATAGTTAGAAATTATTACTTTTCCTGAACTACAATATTCTAATAATTTATGACTGTTTGATACTTCTTTTCTATAGTTATCGGTATCATAACATATTAAAAAAGCATCAAAACTAGGAAGAATTTCTGTAAGCTCATTAGCAGGTTTACTCCCTAGTAAAGTGCAATTATATTGTAATTTAATGAAATCAATATCTTTAAATAAGTTATCTCCTCCTAAATTAGAGTTTTGATATGGCCCAATAAAAATAAAGTTAACAGTGGGGTTGTTTTTTACAATTGTTTTTAATGTTTTCCAATCTAAAAATTTACTTTGAATATTACCAACGTAACCAACGTTTATTTTTTCTTTAGAGATAAAAGGGTAAGTAGAGTTAGTGCCTCTGAAAAAATCTTCACTTATACCATGGTTAATAAAATGGCAAGGTTTGCATGTCTTTAAATCTTTAATAATTTCATTTGATAGGTAAAGTGTTAAATCACTTAAGTTGCTTTTTCTGCTTCTAATTTTAGCAGGTATTTGTTTCATAATATCTACAGGATGAAAAATAGTGCGTTTTGCTTTAAATGCTTTAGAATTAGGAAAGCGATATTGATCAAAATCCCACAAAATATCTATAGGCTGGTTAATTGTATTAAGTATTTCTTTAATTATTGATTTAAATTGTAAATCAATAAAAGCTGAAGGGAGTTTTAGTAATCCTTTAACGGTTTTTTTATAATGAATAACAGTAATGTTTTTAGCTATTTTTTCTGTTATTACTTTTTTATTGAGCGTATTGTTAGTTTGTGAGTTAAGAAAGTAAACTTCATTTTCTTTACTTAATTCAATAGCATAATGATGTTTAGATAAATAATTTTCGCCCCATTTTTCGGGAGAAATGATTAAAATTGTTTTGTTTTTAAATTGGAAATTAGACATCTTTGTAAGCTTACTTTTTAGGCTTTATTAATTTGTAAGCTCCTTTAAAAGGTTTAAGTATAGGGTATTTATCAAAATATGATTTTAATTCAGTTTCAAAATCAGTATGTTGATGAATTGGAAGTTTCATTAAGTTATCAAATTCTTGCTCGGACAAACCTAATTTTTTTAAAACAAAATCTTTATCAGACGCCAGTTGTTTTTGATCAGAAATTGGCTTCTTAAGCTCTTCTAATGCTTCTTCTTTTGTTATCTGACCAGAACAAATTAATGTTGAAAGATGAGCTTTACGTTTGTCAACTTTAAATTTTTCGGGTAAAATATAACCCTGATAAAAGCGAGTCCAAATAGATTCGTAATGCTTTCCTCCATAGTCTTTCCAATCTAATTCAGTTATTAACGTGTTTTTTACAGCATCTTTGTTGTAATCAATGTAATTTAAGATGGGAACAGATTCTATTTTTAAAGCGATATTATAATAACGCTTTTTCCAAGCCTCAAAAAATGGGAATGTTTTTAATTTAACACTACCATATTTTTTATGAATAGCCTTAATATTTACAGCGTCTTGCTTATCAAAAACCCATGCATTTGGCAATATGGCTTCTGTTACAATGTTGTAACCATTTAAAGAGTAGTGTATTTTATGTTTTGCAGCAATTTTATACAAAGTGGCAACAATCGCATGGTCTGTTATTGCTTCGATATCAATTACTGAAGCTTTTAGGTAAGCTAGTTGAATATCTTTAAATTCTTCCCAATTAATAACATAAGTATGTAAATCATAATCAAGTTTGGTAACAATTCGCTCAATGTTTTTTACGGCTAATTCAGAATTCCATCCATTATCAAAGTGAACTATTAAAGGTCTTAAATTATGTTGTTTTGCTAAATAGGCTAAATAAGAACTATCAACTCCTCCACTTAAGCCAACAATACAATCGTACTCTTTTCCTTTTCCTGCAGCTTTTATTTCTTCTATTTTTTGATTAAAAAAATCTAAACCTTCTTTACCTTTTTTTATATGCTTTTTTTCTAACTCAAAATATTCATAATAGTAGTTACAAACTCCATTTTTATCAAAAGTAATATTGGGGTCAGCAATGTTGTCCATTACTGTTTTTGAGCATTGTTGATAAGGAGTTTTATTCATATTTAATGGCCTTAATTTGTTGTAAACAAAGTAACAGTTTTAATTACGAATAAGCAAGATGAAAGGATGGAAAGAAAACTAAATTTTATTGTAAACCTGTTCGGTTAATTCTTGTTGTGAAGGATAGTTAATTAAAATGCCTTTAGCTGCTCCTTTATAAACAAATAAGCTGCCTGCAGCAACAGCCGATGCACCACTTTTTATGGCTTCTAAAAAACTAGTTACTTCTTTTGCTCCACCACAAGCTACAACGGGCACATTTACTTGTTCACTAACCAATTTAATCAATGGGTAATCATATCCTAAATAACTACCATCATTATCAATGGAGTTGATGAAAATTTCTCCTGCACCAGCTTTTTCTATTTGAGAAAGGTAATCAGTTAAATTTAATTTTACTTTTTTATTTCCAGACTGTTTATACACTTGGTATTTTCCAAACAAGCTCTTTTTTACATCAATTGACACAACAATACTTTGCGCACCATATTTAGATGCTGCTTTAGTAATTAAAGCTAAATTATTTTCAACGCAAGAGTTCAGAACCACTTTCTCTATCCCTAATTGAAACAATTGGTCTATTTGTTCTAATGTTGTTATTCCTCCACCATAAGCAAAAGGCATAAAAGCTTCGCTACAAATTTCTTCGATAAAGGTAAAGTTAGGAGTTCGTTTTTCTTTGGTTGCAGTAATATCGAGCAATACAATTTCATCTACTTCTTTTTCATTAAAAATCTTCACAGCATTAATGGGGTCACCAATGTATTTGGGTTTTTTAAATTTAACGGTTTTAACAAGTTTTTCGTTGTCAACAGTTAATACAGGTATAACTCTTACTCTTTTCATTAAATTAGTTTGTAAAGTTAGAAAGTTTTTAAAGTTAGAAAGTAAAAAGGTATAAAGTTTTAACTTATTTGGTTAAACGTAATAAAAAAATCTGTCAGTCCGAGTGATTTCGATGCTCCCTGAGCGAAGTCGAAGGGTATCGAAATTATATCGAGAATAAGATTTTTTTAGAGGGAAATGTTCTCGATACAAATTTTAAAAACAATGATTTAACAATCATTATTTTGTAAAATCCACTCGAACTGACAGGCTAGTGGTAAAAAAAACTGTCAGTTCGAGTGGTTTCGATGTTCCCTGAGCGAAGCCGAAGGGTATCGAAATTATATCGAGAATAAGATTTTTTTAGAGGGAAATGTTCTCGATACAAATTAAGACCGTTGCAAAAGGTGGCAAATAAATTTACGAGCTATTTTTTGTCTTATTTTTCAATTATTTAGTTGAAATAACTGTTTTTTACTCTGAAACCAGTTGTTTTTTTGATGCTTTTACTC
>Ga0256845_1002649_pt1 | contig 12749 bp, 10 predicted proteins | sample RiftiametaG_FD_189101 | JGI IMG/M metagenome (GOLD analysis project Ga0256845, IMG submission 189101) | Tube worm associated microbial communities from hydrothermal vent at the East Pacific Rise, Pacific Ocean - Riftia | ecosystem: Host-associated > Annelida > Integument > Unclassified ... | reverse complement strand
TGTTTTATTTATTTTCAACGTAACTTCTAGTTTTGTCGAATCTGGATGAGAAGTAATAAATGAAGCCAATACTTTTGCATCATCTGACTCTACCATTCTTGCAATTTCTGACAGCGAATAATCTTTAACATTTACCTCCAACGTTAAAACACTTCCAGCATTAGCAACAGAAACAATTTTTGAAAGATTATTTACAATTTTTTGATGCGTAATCAATCCTATATACTGCTCACTTTTATTTACAACAGGAAGTATATTTATATCATTTTCAACTATTAATGAGATCACTTCGAACAAATGCTGATTTTCATGTGCAAATGGCATCAAAAAAGTCAAATTGTAATCTTTAATTGGATTATCAATATCATTTCGATCTAAAATTTCTGACTCACTAATCAGCCCAATATATTTACCCTCATCTACAACTGGTAATTCTGTCGTTTTAAATTCTTCCATCCAATCCAATGCTTTAACTCCCGTATCGGAAAGTTTTAATGGTGGTATGTCGTAAGATATTAATTCTGAAGCAATCATATTAATCGAATAGTTTCTATTTTTGTATCTTATTAATTATAAGACGTATAATCAAGCTCAAAAGTATCAAATAATGACAAAACTTAGTGTAAACATTAATAAAATTGCAACCATCAGAAATGCTAGAGGAAATAACTTACCTAACTTAGTCCAGGTTGCTGCAGCTTGTGAAAAATTTGGAGCTCAAGGAATTACTATTCACCCAAGACCTGACGAAAGACATATTACCTATCAGGATGTTTATGATTTAAAGCCAATTGTTACTACGGAGTTTAACATTGAAGGGTTCCCAAACACTTCATTCATTAATTTAGTTTTAGATATTAAACCAGAACAAGTAACTTTAGTGCCAGACCCCCCAGGAGTATTAACTTCTAATGCTGGCTGGGACACTTTAAAACAAAAAGATTTTTTAAAAGAAGTTATTAATGAATTTAAATCGGCAGGTATTAGAACCTCTATTTTTGTTGATACCGAAACAATAAATATTGAAAATGCTATTGAAACAGGAACTGACAGAATAGAATTATATACTGGACCTTATGCTGATAGTTTTATTAAGAACAAAGAAACTGCTATTCACAGTTACTCAAAAGCAAGCGAACTTGCTGATAAATTAGGACTAGGAATAAATGCAGGTCATGATTTAAATTTAGACAACCTTTCTTATTTTCAAAAAAACACGACCAACTTAAAAGAAGTTTCTATAGGACATGCTTTAATCTGCGATTCGCTATACTTTGGTTTAGAGAACACTATAAAAAAGTATTTAAGTTGTTTGGAATAATAATTGTTTTGATTACGTTTATAAAAAATTAGACTTATGAGATTATTAGCAATTGTTTTGATTACCGTTTTATTTTCTTGCAAAGCAAGTGAAAAAGAAACCTTAATAGGGGTTAAAGGAGATGAAAAAAATGTAGAAACAACAGAAAATATAGGCTTCACCGTAATTAAAAGTGGTGAAAACAGTACTTACAAAAAAACTCAAAACATTATTATTACTACTCAACAAGAAATGGATTTGGCTTGGGGTGAAATGTTTGCCGCATATTCAAGAAAACCACCTATACCTATGATGGATTTTGAAACAAAACAATTTTTACTTGTTACAATGGGAGAACAAGCAAGTGGCGGGTATTCAATTAAAGTAAAATCTATTACTAAAACCGACAATAAAACAACTGTAACTATTGAAGATACTAAACCAGGAAAAGCATGCAATACTACTTCTGCTTTAATTTACCCTTTTCAATTAATAGAAATACCTAAAATAGCTGAAAAGCTAAATTTTATTAGAGTTTCGAAAATTAACGAGTGTAAATAAAAGATCTACAACAACTTTTTAGGAGTTGTTGCCACAAAATCTTTTAAATAATAAGGCTCAAAATAAGCTACATCTTCAAACTCTTTGTTTTGGAATTTTTGGATTGCAATTTGATTAACAAATTCTGCGGAAGGTAATCCTGTATCAGAAAAAATAGCATTTGAATTGTCACCTAAAACAGCTTCACATTTTGCTGCTCCATCACCAAAAAAGATAATTTTCTGATTTTTCAATTCTTCAACAAAAGAAGTTGAATCAATAATTTTTGCAGTAATTGATGTTACAGAATCATTATTCTCATCATAAATCGCAGTATAAACCTCCATTCTACGTGCATCTATCATCGGGCAATAAAGAGTAGGAAACTCCCCTTTGGGGAGAATTAAAGAAGGATTTCTTGCCATCGCCTGCAATGTATCAACCGCTATTAATGGTTTATTTAATGCATAACACAACCCTTTAGCAACAGAAACACCAATTCTTAAACCAGTATAAGATCCAGGACCTTTACTTACTGCAATAGCATCTATATCTTTTAGTTTTATATTAGTCTTTTTTAAAACTCTCTGAATAAAAATAGTCAATTTTTCTGAATGAGAATACTCACCACCTTCCTCTTCTAAGGCTAATAATTTATCACCATCAGAAATGGCAACAGAACATATTTTAGTTGATGTCTCTATTCCTAAAATCAAAGTCATTTTGATAAAATTTTAATTTCCACTCTTCTATTTGCTGATTCCTGATATAAACTTTTCGGCTTAGGATAAAGCATTTGAGAATTCCCATAACCTTTAAAATCAATTCGTTCTTTCGCAATTCCATTTTTAATTAAATGACTTTTTACAGCATACGCTCTATTGTATGATAACTCTTTATACTTCTTAGAATTTCGTTCTCCCGGACCATTTACGTGCCCTTCAATCTCAATAACAACAGTATTATTTCTTTCCATAAATAACAATAGTGCTTTTAATGACGGTTTTGCAGTAGGCAAAAGATTAAACTGATCGCCATAAAACTGAATCTTAGTTAAATTCACCTTTTTACCAGTCTCAATTTTTTCCAATAAAACTTCAGCCACATACTTTGATTTTGTCTTACTTACCCTATATTCTTTAGACATTAGCATATAACCCTTAGCATATGCCTCAATATTTACTTTTCTATTTTTTTTTGAAACCGTATATTCATAATTTGTAACAGTATCTAGTTCTATTATTTTCTCTTTTAGGCCTGAGATACTTGCATAACCTAAAACAGGCTTTTTTGTTATCGCATCTTTAATCTCTAATGTAAATAGTGTAGTATTTGTTGGTTGTATTACCTTAACTTCTTTTTCTATTTCTTTTTTCTTCGGAAAATGGAGTATTAACGTATGTTTTCCTCCTGATCGTTTTGGATTATTAACGACTAAAACAAACTCATCTCCCTTAGTTACTTGAATTGACTTACTATAATTACTATTAATTCCAGCACTCATAAAACTCTCTGTTGCATTTTCTGACAGTCCAGTAATAGGACTCCTCGACAAATTACTCCGAATTGGTTTTATTTTTTTCTCGTCAAGCCTTTTACAGAACATTGTTTTATGTTGATACAATAAAAAATCCCAATCGTCACTTTCATTCTCCGTTACTATATCAAAAGTAAAAACTCCAGTTTCTTTGGCGATAACCAAATACCAAATAGAATTCTCCTCTTTTTCGAATAACTGTTTGTCTTCTAAATTATTTCCACTAAACTCTTTAACACCACCAAAGCCTGAGATAGAACCAGAATGATAAATAGTATCTTTTAGAATCAATAAATCATTGCAATCAGCATTTTGCCCAATTAAGAAGGATGAATTCAGAATGATGAATAGTATTATTAATATTTTAAGATGTTGTTTCATCGATTGCGAAATTACTTGTTTTATATGGCTTGCTAAAATTGTGCCTTTTAAGATTTGTATATTCGCTGGCATGAATAAAATTTTCATTAATGAATCCAAATTTCCATTTGACTTAGATCAAGTAAGAGTAGAGGAATGGGTTAATAATATTAGAAATAAACTAATTCAACTTTCTAAAAATAATATTAATTGTATTTACGATTCGGAAAGAGGTAGAATTCAATCTGCATTATACGCTTTTGAAGATAGTCAGTCTGTTATCGAAGACTACAAAAACCTAAAAAACTTCAAAGCTACCGATTCTGGCTATTTAAAATTATACGGAATCTTCCAAGCTCTATTTGTTCAACAAGATTCACTTAAAAATTTACGAATTGCCATTAACAATTCTCAAACTAACTTCTACGAAGATTATAAAGGACTTTATTCTGTAAGGAACATAAGAAATATGACGATAGACCATCCTACAGACGAGCGTGGCGAATACTTCCTTATTTCGCAAATGAGTATCAATAAGTATGGATATCAAATGATAGGTTACTTGAAATCTGGTAAAACAACAACTATTAATATAAACATATATAAATTACTAACCATTCAAGAAAATGGAGTAGTGAAAATAATGAACCTAATTAACTCTGAAATCAACAATTAAAATTAACTTAAATTGTGTTTTTAACACAGTTCATTCTGAATAATATTTTCTGGCTGCTTCAGCAAGCATAGAAAATGCAATGAAGAATCTATTTTAACAGCTAAGTTTTCTAGCAAATAGATGCATCATTTTGTTTTGTAATGAAATTAAAATTTCAACAAAACTACATTCAGCATGACAAAAGAGTATTAGAAAATTGTTTATCCTTCGATAAACTCAGGATGACAATTTTCTCCCCCTTTGGGGAGATTAAGAGGGGCACATTAATACCCCAAATTAGGACTCATCCACTTTTCAGCGTCTTCAACAGAACAGTTTTTTGCTTTAGCATATTGTTCAATTTGATCTTTAGCAATTTTTCCTAAACCAAAATACTTAGCTTGTGGATTTCCAAAATAAAAACCACTAACTGCAGCTGTAGGAAACATTGCTAAACTCTCTGTCAATTCTACTCCCGTTAATTTAGTAGCATCCAATAATTTAAATAATTCTCTTTTTAAGGTATGATCTGGGCAAGCAGGATAACCTGGTGCAGGCCGAATCCCTTTATAATTTTCTTTTATTAACGCTTCGTTATCTAAACTTTCATCAGAAGCATACCTCCAATATTCTGTTCGAACTTTCTTGTGCATTAATTCTGCAAAAGCTTCTGCCAAACGATCGGCTAATGCTTTTAGTAATATCGAATTATAATCATCATGATCTGCTTCAAATCGAGCAATATGCTCATCAATTCCTAAACCTGTTGTTACTACAAAGCCACCAATGTAATCTTGTATTCCAGATGCTACTGGAGCAATAAAATCTGCTAAAGAAATATTAGGTACTCCACTTGCTTTTTTAGCTTGTTGTCGTAACTGATGAAATTCTACCTCTTCCGTTGTTATAATTGAGTCATTAACTGAGTTTGCTTCCCAAATTCCAATTACAGCTTTTGCTGTTAACCATTTCTCTTCAATAATTTGATTGAGCATTTTTTGAGCATCTTCAAACAAATCTTTTGCTTGTTTCCCAACAATTTCATCTTCTAAAATTCTCGGATATTTCCCTGCTAATTCCCAGGTTCTAAAAAATGGTGTCCAATCGATGTATTTTGAAATCTCAGTTAAATCATAATCCTCAAACACTTTATTTCCTAAGAAATTAGGGGTAACAGGTTTATCTTTTTCAAAATCTATTTTAAATTTATTTTGATGAGCTTGCTCTATCGTAAGAAATTCCTTTTTTGCTCTTTTTTTACTGTGTTGGTCTCTCAATCGCTGGTAATCTTCTCTGATTTCTTTTACAAAACCAACTTTATGATCTCCTAATAATTGACCAACTACAGGGACACTTCTGGAAGCATCCAACACATAAACTGTTTGTCCTTTAGTAAAGTTCTCTTCAATTTTTACTGCTGTATGCACCTTTGATGTTGTTGCTCCACCTATTAATAATGGAACATCCATTCCTTCTCTTTCCAATTCTTTGGCAACATGAACCATTTCATCTAACGAAGGAGTAATTAAACCACTCAAACCTATAATATCTACATTTTCTTCCTTCGCAACCTGAATAATTTTCTCCGCAGGAACCATCACTCCCAAATCAATTATTTCATAATTATTGCATCCCAACACAACACCAACAATATTTTTACCAATATCATGTACATCACCTTTTACGGTAGCCATTAAAATCTTTCCTGCCGATTGTCTACCTTCTCCTTTTTCGGCTTCAATATATGGCAACAAAATAGCTACTGCTTTTTTCATTACTCGAGCACTTTTTACTACTTGAGGTAAAAACATTTTTCCTTCACCAAAAAGATCTCCCACCACATTCATCCCATCCATTAATGGTCCTTCTATTATTTCTATCGCTCTTTTATATTTCTGACGACACTCTTCAACATCTACATCAATAAACTCAACTATTCCTCGAACTAATGCGTGTGACAATCTTGATTCTACCGATTCATTTCGCCATTCTTGTGTCTCCTTTTCTACTGCCTTTTTAGCTCCAACTGTTTCTGCAAAATCAACTAACCTCTCGGTAGCGTCATCTCTTCTATTTAATAAAACATCTTCAACACGTTCCAATAAATCTTTCGGAATGTCTGAATAAACCTCTAACATCCCAGGATTTACAATTCCCATATCCATTCCTGCTTTTATAGCATGATAAAGAAACGCTGAGTGCATTGCTTCTCGCACCACATTGTTCCCTCTAAAAGAAAACGAGATATTAGACACGCCACCACTAACTAAAGCTCCAGGTAGATTCTCTTTAATCCATCGTGTTGCATTAATAAAATCTACTGCATAATTATTATGCTCTTCTAATCCCGTTGCAACGGTTAAAATGTTAGGATCAAAAATGATATCATGAGCTGGAAAATTTAATTTTTCTGTCAGCAATTTATAGGCTCTTTCACAAATTGCAATCCTTTTCTCGTAAGAATCTGCTTGACCTTTTTCATCAAAAGCCATAATAATTGCCGCAGCTCCATATCGCTTTATCAGCTTCGCTCTTTCTAAAAATGTTTCTTCCCCTTCTTTTAAAGAAATCGAATTAACAATAGATTTTCCTTGCGTACATTTTAATCCAGCTTCAATTACCGTCCATTTAGAGGAATCTATCATTATTGGCAGTTTAGCAATATCTGGTTCTGATGCAATTAAATGTAAAAATCGAGTCATCACTTCTTCTGACTCCAACATTCCTTCATCCATATTCACATCAATTATCTGTGCTCCGCCTTCAACTTGACTCAACGCTACAGAAATTGCTTCTTCATAATTTTCTTCTTTAATTAAGCGTTTAAATTTTATAGACCCTGTAACATTGGTTCGTTCACCAATATTTACAAAATTACTTTCTGGTCTAACCAATAAAGGTTCTAAGCCACTAAAGTTTGGTAATGATGACTTTTGTTTTTTCTCTCTTGGCGAATAGTTGTAAGCAACATCAGCCATTGCTTTAATATGTTCAGGAGTCGTTCCACAACAACCTCCAATAATATTAATTAATCCATCTTTTATAAATTCTTCAACTTGGCTAGCCGTTTCTAGTGCTTCTTCATCATATTCTCCAAATTCATTTGGCAAACCAGCATTTGGGTAAGCACTTACAAAAAACGGTGTTCTTTCTGCTATTGTTTGAATGTGAGGTCGCAATTGTTTTGCTCCTAACGCGCAATTAAATCCTACACTCAATAAATCCATGTGCGAAATAGAAATCAAAAATGCTTCTACTGTTTGTCCTGATAATGTCCTTCCGCTAGCATCAGTTATCGTTCCTGAAATCATAATGGGCACAGACACATTATTCTCCTCAAAGTAAGCATCTACCGCAAACATTGCTGCTTTTGCATTTAAGGTATCAAAAATGGTTTCTATTAATAAAACATCAACTCCTCCTTCTAATAATCCTTTTACTTGATCTTTGTAGGCATCTACCAATTGATCAAAAGTAATTGCTCTAAAACCAGGATCATTTACATCTGGAGACATTGAAGCCGTTCTGTTGGTTGGACCCATTGCACCAGCTACAAAACGTGGTTTATGGGGTTCTTTAGCTGTAAATTCAGCAGCAACCTCTTTGGCAATTTTAGCTGATTGGTAATTAATATCGTAAACCGCACGTTCTAATTTATAATCTGCTTGAGCGATCGTTGTTCCACTAAATGTATTGGTTTCAACAATGTCTGCTCCAGCTTCAAAATATTCTGCATGAATTGCTTTTATAATTTCTGGTCGAGTAATAGAAAGTAAATCATTATTCCCTTGTAACGGAATTTCACTATCTAAAAATACATCTCCTCTAAAATCTTCTTCAGATAGTTTGTAACGTTGAATCATGGTTCCCATTGCACCATCTAGTACTAAGATTCTTTCGGCTAATATTTCTTTTATTTTACTCATAATCTACAATATCCTATACAAATCAAAAGATTCCTCTGCTCCGCTTCGCTCCAATCGGAATGACAAACAGGAATCCATAAAAAAACCCTTCAACTTATAAAGCAGAAGGGTTTAAATATATTTATTTCTCTACTTTATCTTTTCCGATTTAAACGGATAGGAATTGGCACCGGTTTTCCAATCCGTCAGTGACGGACTTATAGTTGGTTGCCAAGGCTTCAAAGGGCCTAATCCCTCCACCTTTCTTGATAGCACGGAGTCCGTGCAGACAATTAATTCATTAATATTATAAAGAACAAGACTACAAAAATATCCAGACTTTATCCCAATTCCAAATATAATTAGGAAATCTCTATCAACGAGCTATTATTTCAAAATATAATTTGGAATTAAAATTCAGCATTTTTTGGTGTTCTTGGGAAAGGAATTACATCTCTAATGTTTCCCATACCTGTAACAAAAAGCATTAATCGCTCAAATCCTAAGCCGAAACCAGAATGTGGAACTGTTCCGTATTTACGCGTTTCTAAATACCACCAAACACTTTCATTTGGTATATTGTTGTCTTTTATTTTTTGTGCTAACACATCATGTCTTTCTTCTCTTTCAGATCCCCCAACTATCTCTCCAATACCAGGAAATAAAATATCCATCGCTTTCACTGTTTTCCCATCCTCATTTAACTTCATATAAAAAGCCTTAATATTTGCAGGATAATCAGAAATAATAACTGGTTTTTTAAAATGCTTCTCTACTAAAAATCGTTCGTGCTCCGATTGTAAATCAGCCCCCCAATCATTAATTAAAAAGTTAAACTTCTTCTTTTTATTAGGTTTACAATTCCTTAAAATATCTATTGCTTCGGTATAAGTAATTCTTTCAAAATCATTTTCACTTACAAAACGTAGTTTCTCAAATAAATCTCCCGTTCGTTCTGCTTGTGGTTTTGATTTATCTTCATCTAAAATCCTGTTGTTTAAAAATTTTAAATCATCCTCGCAGTTTTTTAATGCATAATCAATACAATACTTTAACATCGATTCTGCCAAATCCATATTGTCATTATTGTCTGCGAAAGCAACTTCTGGCTCTATCATCCAAAACTCAGACAAATGACGTGTAGTGTTCGAATTTTCCGCTCTAAATGTTGGTCCAAAAGTGTAAATTTTACTTAAAGCCAATGCTGCCAACTCTCCTTCTAACTGTCCCGTTACTGCCAAACTTGTTTCTTTTCCGAAAAAATCTTGTTTGTAATCAACCTCTTTATTTTCATCTAACGGAACATTTTTTAAATCTAATGTCGTTACCTGAAAAGCTTCTCCAGCACCTTCTGCATCTGTTGCAGTAATTAATGGTGTATGAATGTTATAAAATCCTTGATTGTTAAAGAATTCATGTATTGCAAAAGTCATTGCGTGTCTTACTCTTAAAACCGCAGCAAATGTATTGGTTCGCGGTCTTAAATGTGCAATTTCTCTTAAATACTCTAATGAATGTTTTTTAGGTTGTAATGGATATTCTTCAGGGTTCGCATCTCCTAAAATCTTAAATGATTTCACAACCAATTCAACAGACTGTCCTCTTCCTTGCGATTCTATCAATTCGCCAATAACTTCAATTGAAGCTCCAGTATTTATTCTTTTTAACTCATTTTCATCCTCATTTTCAAAATCGATAACAGCTTGCAAATTATTGATAGTAGAACCATCATTTATAGCAATAAATCGATTACTTCTAAATGTTCTTACCCACCCTTTAATTAAAACTTCTGAACCTACTTTAGGCTCTTTTAATACTGTTGAAATTGTTACTCTTTTCATTTTTATGATGCGTTTTTTAAAGGGTTAAATTGATTTTATCTCAGATAAAAAAATACCTTTTTTGTATTTTGGCATTTTATTTGCCAATAGTTAACTGAGGCGAAATTAATACTTTTTTACGGCAAAAATGCAGCTCATTTTTTCAAAAAATTGCTAAAAATAAAATTATTGTCAGACACAAAATCTTATAACGACTCAATAAATACGGTTTTAAATGCGATAAATGTGGGAAAATATTTTGATTTTAGCATATAAGACTTTAATATTGTAAATGAATTAAACAGGTATAATACCATTATATAATGAAACAATTACTATCCATATTAATAATTTCTCTTTTTACATTACAAGCTAATGCTACTGGAGTTATTGTTTTAGAAGGACATTACCAAGGTAAAAACCTGTATGTACAAAATCCATTTGCCGAAAACGGTGTTGGTTTTTGCACTTTTGAAGTAACTATTAATGGGGAGGTAACTACTGATGAAGTTAACTCAAGTGCTTTTGAAATTGATTTTTCTATTCGCCAATTAAAAATTGGAGATCCTGTTATTGTGAAAATTAAACATAAAGATGATTGTAACCCAAAGGTGTTAAACCCTGAAGTTTTAAAACCAAAAAGTACTTTCGAAATTGTTACGATGAAAGTTGCTAAAGATGGAAATTTCAATTGGACAAGTAAAGGTGAGACTGGAAAACTAACTTACATTGTTGAACAATTTAGATGGAACAAGTGGATTAAAGTTGGTGAAGTTGACGGAAATGGAAGTACTGCAGAAAGCAACTATAAATTTAAAATTACGCCTCATTCAGGTGAAAACAAATTTAGAGTTAAACAAGTTGATTATTCAGGAAAGCCTAGATATTCTTCAGCTTCTAGATACCTTTCTACTTTGGGGGAAATTTCTTTTAGCCCTAAAAAAGCTAAAACAGAAGTACTATTTACAAATCAAACGCTATTTGAGGTTTATGATAGCTATGGAAATATTGTAAAGAAAGGATTTGGAGAGAAAGTAAATATTTCTAATCTGAAAAAAGGAATTTACTATTTAAATTATGACAATAAAACTGACACTTTCGTAAAGAAATAATCAGTTAATAATATAAATTAAAGTCCCGTTTATCGGGACTTTTTTTTGCTCAAAAGATGGATAAAATAGAACATATAGGAATTGCCGTAAAAGATTTAGAAGCAGCAAATGAAGTTTACACTAAATTGTTTGGAAAAGCTCCTTACAAAACAGAAACAGTTGAAAGCGAAGGTGTTGCAACTTCATTTTTTAAAATTGGTGAAAGCAAAATAGAACTGCTTGAGGCCACAAAACAAGACAGCGCTATCGCTAAATTTATTGAGAGAAAAGGTGAAGGAATACACCATATTGCTTATGCTGTAAAAGATATTAAATCCGAAATGGATAGAATGCGTGCAGCAGGGTTTATTGTATTAAATGATGAACCTAAAAAAGGTGCTGATAATAAGTTAGTTTGCTTTTTACACCCTAAATCTACTAATGGAGTGTTAATAGAATTATGTCAAGAAATTAGCGAATAGTTTTTCTATTGGTTCATCTGTAATATGAACTACGTTAATACCCAATTTCTTTGCTCCTTCTATATGCTGGATTGAATCATCTAAAAACAATGTTTCCTCTGGTTTGTAATTATTTTGAGCCAAAACAAATTCAAAAATAGCTCTGCTAGGTTTTCTTAAACCTATTTCGTTAGAATAATACACCTTATCAAAAAGGGGCATTAATGACACTTCATCTATATCTTCTTTTATAATTTTATTAAACGCTCTAATATGCGTTTCATTTGTATTACTAAGCAATACTGTAGAAAAGTGATTTTTAAGGCTTAAAACAAGCTCTTTTCGCTGATAAGGAAAATTAAGCAGCATTGCATTCCAAGCATCTATAATTTTATTATTCGGAATTAAAGTACCTGACAATTCTCTTAGCTGTTCACAAAACTCTTGTTCTGAAATTTTTCCAGTTTCAAACAAGTCAAACAAACCTGTTTGCTTCGCTTTATTATAATATTCATCAAAATCCGTAATACCTAAATCTATAAACGCTTGTTTAGTTAAATTAAAATCGAGATTAAGTAAAACTCCACCTAAATCAAAAATGATATTCTTTATTCCTTTCAGTTCCATCAGGAACAAAACTAATAAAATAGTAAAGTTTATAGTTGGTTAACTGACAACTTATCCGTAAAATTGCAGTCTAATGCTAATTAAATTTAGAATGGGCCTATAGCTCAGCTGGTTAGAGCACCTGACTCATAATCAGGTGGTCCGGGGTTCGAGTCCCTGTGGGCCCACACTCAAAACCTTAAACCCCGCATAAACATTGATGTTTTATTGCGGGGTTTTTATTTAGTAACGATTTCGTTACCGATTTTTGTGATTTACCTTTAGGATTAATTTAATTAGTAAATTAATCTCTTAATTAACCGTCCAGTCAAATTATAGTAAGTCCAATTGGAATTCCTACAAAAAGTGGGACAAAAAAGTTAAGACCTATGCTACATTTTTCAATTTGTTAAATTCTGTTTCCACTTCTACTGGAGTTTTATAACCCAAAGAGGAGTGTAAACGTTTTCTATT
>Ga0256845_1002648_pt1 | contig 12755 bp, 10 predicted proteins | sample RiftiametaG_FD_189101 | JGI IMG/M metagenome (GOLD analysis project Ga0256845, IMG submission 189101) | Tube worm associated microbial communities from hydrothermal vent at the East Pacific Rise, Pacific Ocean - Riftia | ecosystem: Host-associated > Annelida > Integument > Unclassified ... | reverse complement strand
CTATAACACACTCAAGCACTATGCAAAAACACCGGAAGCAATCGTAATTGACATCAGAAACATCTACCATCAAAGCAAACTTCCCGATATCGAGGGTGTAAAAAACATTGCTCTTGAATCCCTTCTTGCAGCAACAAACAGTAGAATATGGGCTGAAAAACAGCTCCTTATTTTCGATACAGACGGGAGCAGTACCCGCTGGTTGCAACTCTTCCTCCAGGCCAACGCGTATTATAATTATTATTTCCTCGACGGCGGAGTCAATAGTCTTGCTAAAAGCAATCTGCGAAAAGCCACCGACACCAATAACACCCACATTACAATACAGCAAAAAAAGATGAGACAGCTTACCGCCACACTGTCCCATACTAAAAAACATCTGGCACTTTTTAACTATATCATCTCCTCAATCAGAACCAGAAGCATGGCATTTATCTCTCCTGACGATGCAGCAAATGATCTCAATATTTCAGTTAAGCAACTGCGCACACTCTCTTTGCACCTTGCAAACAGCGGCTATGTCCGATTTCTTGAGATGGATGACCATTTTATCTATCAGACAGATCCGGCAATTATCTGGAAGGGAAAGATGGATGGCAACGACCGGCACAACAGTATCAACCAGTTTCATTACCAGGGTATTGAATAAAAAATGTATCTTCCACTAAAAACCGTCCTCCTTTTTCTCACCCTGTATGTACTGCTTACTTTTCAAAATGTACAGGCAGACGAGACCCGACTTGTCCTGCACTGGCTCCCCCAGGCCCAGTTCGCTGGATATTACGTCGCGGTCGAAAAAGGTTTTTACCGAGAAACCGGTCAAAACGTGACGATTATTCCCGGAGGCCCCGATGTCGTGCCCGCAGACCTGCTCAGTTCCGGTCAGGCCGATTTCGCCACCATGTTTCTCGCCGCCGCCCTTGAACGACGCATTGCCGGTATTCCCCTGGTTAATGTTGCACAAATATCCCAACACTCCGCCCTGATTATAATTACCCGGAAAAAAGACGGAATCAGGGCAATTGCTGATCTGAACACCAAAAAAATAACCATGTGGGGTAATGATTTCCAACTCCAGCCCTGGACGCTTTTCAAATACTATCATATCAACGCCACCACTGTACCCTTTGGCGGTTCCATGGAACTCTTTCTAAGAGGAGCAGTACCCGCAACTCTGGCCATGTGGTACAACGAGTACCATACTGTTCTCTCTGCCGGATACAGAGAAAGTGAACTGCAGCCATTCTTTTTCAAAAACACCATCTTTGATTTTCCTGAAGATGGTATGTACTGCCTGCTCACCACTGCTCAAAAACAACCCAAAAGAGTTCAAGCCATCGTCTCAGCCACTCAGAAAGGCTGGGCATACTCCTTTAACCACGAAGAAGAAGCTCTCGACATTGTTGAAAAATATATGCTTAAAGCCAAAATACCAGTCTCCAGAACGCATCAGCGCTGGATGTTAAAAACCATGAAAAAACTGGTGACTCCTGAAAACTCACAAGACCCTTTTGGTACCCTGAACAAAAAAGATTATATCACGGTGACCAGAGCTATAAAGGACAGCGGTTTCACTGATCACGCCATCTCATACGATGATTTTGTCTGGAGAGTGCCAAATGCTCAATAGTCGGGGAATAACCTTCAAAGCAATCACACTTTTCCTCTCAATAGCCACTCTCATTCTGGCGGCCGTCCATGGCTACAACTACCTTTTTTCACGCAAAATCATCATAAATATGGCTGAAGAAAACAGCAGAGTTTCTGGTTCCAATGTTGCGAATGCCATTACAACACATATAAAACCCATCGAGAAAGTCGTTGAAAATATCGCTCTGGCTCTCGAAAATCCTGGACTTACAGCCGAAAGTATTACCGATCTCGCAAAAGCAATAGTCAGACGAAACGAAACCATTTTTGGTACCGCCATCGCCTTTGAACCATACGGATTGTTAAACGATCAGTTGTTTTTTTCTCCCTATTGTTACAGAGCAGATGGTGAGATTAAAACAAAAATGCTCGGCTCCAATGAATACCGTTATTTTCACCATGACTGGTATCAGCTGCCCAAAGAGCTCGGAAAACCTGTATGGACGGAACCCTATTACGACACGGGTGGCGGAGATGTGTTAATGACAACATATTCCGTACCTTTTTACCGAACCAATGGCACCAGACGAATTTTTGCAGGTGTTGTAACGGCGGACATATCATTGCAGTGGATTCAGGAATTGTTCTCAGGAATTACACTCTACAAAACAGGATACGCAATATTGCTCTCACGAAACGGTGCATTTATCGCACATCCGTCCAAAGAGCTTATCCTCAACGAAACTATTTTTTCTCTTGCCGAATCACGACACGATACAGAGCTGTGGCGAATTGGCCAAGCGGTCATTAACGGTAAAACCGGGTTTGTTGAAAGAAAAGAATATACAACCGGAAAACAGGTTTTTCTCTACTATATGCCGCTGGGCGCTGGTGACTGGTCCCTTGCCTTTATTTTTCCAAAAGATGAGGTTCTCGCTGCCATCACCAATCTGTCCTACAGAACATTTTTCATTAATCTTATCGGCTGGCTTGTTCTGGTTCTGGCTATAACCTGGCTAACCAGAAAGTTCACAACTCCGCTCATCAACCTGACCCGTTCGGCAAAGGAAATCTCCAAAGGAAATCTGGAGACACCAATTCCAACACTCTCAACAGGCGATGAACTTGGACAGCTGACCACATCCTTTCAAAACATGCAGCAATCTTTGCAGCAGCACATCCGGCAGCTCACTGAAACAACTGCCCAGAAAGAGCGTATTGAGTCGGAGTTACGCATTGCCCGTGATATCCAGATGAGTATACTGCCAAAACTCTTTCCACCCTTTCCCAATAAAAAAGAGTTTGACATATTTGCCTCCATCGAGCCCGCAAGAGAGGTTGGCGGCGATCTCTACGATTTCTTCTTCATCGATGAACACAGGTTCTGTTTTATCATCGGAGATGTTTCCGGAAAAGGTGTTCCCGCTGCTTTTTTTATGGCGGTAACCAGGACCCTGCTCAAAATAATTGCGGAGCAAAACCCGGATCCGGGTGAAATTTTGACACGGGTAAACGACGATTTGGCCCTGGACAACGACTCCTGCATGTTTGTTACTCTGTTTATCGGTATCCTTGATATTCGTTCAGGCGTGGTGCATACTGGTAATGCTGGCCATAATCCTCCAGTGCTACTGTGTGGCAAAAATGTTGACTTTCTTTCGTCGCCCCACGAGCCAATTGCCGGCGCAATGGATGGATTGACCTATTCAACACAGGAACTCAACCTGAACCAGGGCGATGTTCTCTTTTTATACACGGATGGCGTCACCGAGGCGATGAACCAACAGGATGCTTTTTACACTGATGAAAAACTCCTGCTAGAACTTAAAACAAAAAGAAGTAAGGATCCCGACTTACACCCAGAACAACTCATTAAAACTATTGAAAAATCAATCATCGATTTTGCGGAAGGCGCTGAACAATCTGATGATATCACCATGCTCTCTATCCGTTTCAATAAAAAAGAACAGTAACTCTTCAGGAGCACAAATGAACTTTACCCACAAAGTTCTGCAACCACCGGTGAATAAAATTAGAATTGATAAACAATCATTGACAGTACGTTCCCACCCGGACAACCTGAAAAAAGTCCAGGATTTTGTCCGCACGCAGGCAAAAAAATCACTTGTACCCGACAGTACTCTTATGCGCCTGGAACTGATTGTTGAAGAACTGGCACTCAATGTCATCAACCACGGCTACCGGGACAGATCTGACAATATCACATTGTCCTGCAAAACAGATCAAACCAAACAGATAAAACAGTCGTTCATTCTAATAATTCAGGATTGGGGGATACCCTTTAACCCTCTGGCTAAACCGGATACAGATACAAGCCCGGACATCGAATCACGCGACCCCGGAGGATTAGGCATTCTGCTGACAAAACAGATGGGCGATATTCTGGAATACCACCACGACGGGGCTTCGAACATACTTTCCGTAACCATCCAATACTCTCCCTGCACATAATCAGCAGGCATTCACTAAAAAAATGAATATAAACGGTATCATCACCGCCATTCTGGCCGCACTTTGTATGGGAACAATGGGTGTCTTTTCGAGAAAAACCGGCATTCAAGCTGAGGTTATCACCTTTTTCAGACTTTTTATCGGCGCGGGTTTTTTACTGCTACTGCTGATCATCACCAGGCAGGTCAAGCTTCTTAAAACCTGGCCCACCTGGCCTGTACTTATCAACGGTTTAATGCTGGCAGGTTTTATCATTTTTTATGTACAAGCCATGTTTATGACCACCATGGCCAATGCCATCATGGTGGTCTACCTCGCTCCTCTTGCAGCATCCATCTACGCACATTTTTTCTTCAGCGAAAAGATGACGAAACTGAGTATACTGCTAATAGCCACGGCTCTACTTGGATTTGGCATGATGATGGAATTCAAAATCGACTTCAGTGCTCAGGGAGATCATCTGCGGGGACTTTTCTTTGCCGCCCTCAGCATGTGCTGCTACGCTACATTTATCCTTATAAATCGCTCAATAAAGTCCTCCATCCATGCCTATACCCGTACATTTTATCAACTACTGATTGGCGCACTCTGTATGGTACCTTTCTTCATCACCGATATTCCTGAAATCAATAGTGAAAATATAGTCTGGATTCTTGGTGCCGGTTTTATCCCCGGTTTTCTCGGTATACTATTTGCCGTTATGGCCCTGGAAAAACTCCCCACCGCCACCTTTGGCACTCTTGCTTATTTTGAACCCATTTTTGTTGTTGTTCTTGGCTGGGCCATTTTCGGTGAAACATTAAACACTCTGCAACTCACTGGAGGCCTGCTTATTCTTGGTAGTGGAGTGATAAAAGGGTACTGTACGGTACAAACACCCGGGCCTTCCAAGGTTCTCCAACTTTGATAAAAAACATTATTATAATCAAAATTATTTAACCCAATGCAAATCAAATACAGAAGTGATATTGACGGCCTGCGCGCTATAGCCGTTTTAAGTGTGCTCTTTTATCATCTTGATTTCAGTTTATTTTCTGGAGGTTTTTCAGGTGTAGACGTTTTTTTTGTTATCTCAGGATATTTAATTACTTCCATCATCGCAAAAGAACTGGACATTGGACAGTTTTCTTTTGCCTCCTTTTATGAACGCCGCATACGCCGCATACTTCCAGCCTATTTTTTCCTGCTCATCTGCACCACTCTCGGTTCTTTCCTGATCTATACACCAGAGACCATGGTTCAGTATGGACGAGCCATGCGGTATACCCTGGTTTTTATTTCCAATCTTTTATTTGCGCGCGAAGTCAACTATTTCGACACCTCATTTAACAACTCACCACTTCTCCACACTTGGACACTCTCAGTCGAAGAACAGTTTTATCTTATCTGGCCAATACTCCTTATGCTCAGTTGGAAATATCTCAGCCGACGAAAATTTACACCCCTTCTCATCTCCCTTCTTCTGTGCTCTTTTATTGCCAGTGAAATACTCCTCTTCACCCTGCCCAAATTATCCTTTTATATGCTGTATTCCCGCACCTGGGAATTTGGTGCCGGAGCCCTGCTTGCTCTATCAATCCTGCCCCGTCTGCACTCAAAAAAAAAGGTGGAGTTTTTCAGTTTCCTCGGACTCATCCTTCTTGGCCTTTCTTTTGTGGGGCTAAACGATACAGTTCGGTTCCCCGGTTTATATGCTGCATTTTCAGTTGTCGGCACAACATTAATCATCTCCACAGGGCAGGGCCTTCATAAGGGTTATGTGCATCGCTTTCTCAGCTTTAAGCCCCTTGTCTTTATAGGTTTAATCTCCTACTCCCTTTACTTGTGGCACTGGCCACTCATTACCTATGCAAAATATTACCTGAGCCGCAACCTCTCTCTCTACGAATCATTTCTCATCATCATTACAAGTCTTTTGACTGCCACATTCTCATATAAATTTATTGAAACACCTTTACGCAAAACGAGAAAATCTCCTGGCAAGCCTAAGAAAAAAGCATCAAAAAAAATATTTTTGCTGGTTGCTGTCATCATTGTAGCCTTCGTCAAGCTCGCAACAACCATTGAAAAAACCGGTGGATTCCCTGCACGTTTCCCGGAAATACATCAGACTGATCTGTACAGTGTAAACCCACTACGTAAAGACTGCCATCTCTCCCAATCAGAAACTATCCCCGAAAACAGAGAAATATGCAGTCGTAACTACGGAAAGAAAAAAGCATTAATTTGGGGGGATTCACATGCAGATCATTACAGCCTTGCTCTTGATGACTGGGCCAGAAAAAACAGCATTTCCCTCCGTCAAATCACAAAAAGTGCCTGTGTTCCACTTGCGGGTGACTTCGACATCTATCTGTTAAAAGAGAACAAACACTATGAAAAATATACATCATGCAGTGTATTCAATAAAAATATCCTGCATCTTATAGATCAAGACTCCATTGATATTATTGTCATTAGTGGACGTTGGTCTGGATATTTACCAGAAGAGACAGAACCAGGACTTTATCTGCTTGACAATACTCACCCCACTCCATCGCAGGCCAATACCGAAGCTATTTTCAAAGAAAACTTCTCACAAATGATAAATACGTTGGTGAAAAAACAGAAAGAAGTAATCCTACTAGGTCAGGTACCACCTTTTACTAAAAATCCTGCAGAGTGTTTTTACAAAAACATTACACCAATAAGAAATTTTTTACAGAGCAGATCAGACACAAATTCCCAATGTTATCTGACGCGTGAAAAAGCAGAAAGAGAGGTTGAAAAAGCCAATATCTTTTTCAGGCAACTTGCCGAAATGGACGGCGTTCAGTTTTTTAACCCACTTGACAGAATATGTGATAAAAACAGTTGCAGTGCCTTGCAGGAAGGGAAAATCCTCTACCGTGATAAACATCATCTCAACAATGCGGGCTCTATATTTTTAAGAAAATCACTGGCAGAGAAGATAACAGTGGAACATGATTAAGGATCAATAGCCAGCCAATAATCAAGGCTTTTGGAAAAATACACTATCGGACAAGCTTCTGGTCTACGACTGATTCCGTAACCAACGATACGGTATCACCTTGCAGGCGATAAACGTCTCCGGTATGGGGACAAATACTTTCAGCCTCACCTTCAATCGGCAGCGCCAGTCTTTCTCCATAACGGCTCATCCAGCCGATCTGTCTACCGGGATTACCTGCAATCAAAGCATACGGCTTAATATCTTTTGTCACCACAGTACCGGCCCCGACAAAAGCGTGTTCACCAATAATAACACCACAAACAATGGTGCAATTCGCACCAAGAGTCGCACCTCTTTTGACAAGTGTTTCACGAAATTCGGACTTTCGTGATATCGCCGAACGGGGATTGTAGACATTTGTGAAAACCATACTGGGTCCGCAAAAAACGTCATCCTGCAGGGTAACATTATCATAAACTGAAACGTTATTCTGTATCTTCACATTGTTGCCAATAACGCTCTTTGCGCCAACAAAGACATTTTGGCCAATCGAACATCGCTCGCCAATGACAGCACCCGACACAATGTGAACCCAGTGCCATATTTGCGTCCCACTGCCGATGGTAACACCATCATCAATAATCGCCGTTGGATGTACCGAAAATGACATTGTTAATACTCAAGTGGGAGTGAAACAGTTTTATTGTCACGGGCAGACAGATACGACGCAATAAGAACCTCCAGAGATTTTAATCCCTCTCTACCATCCGTCTCCGGTTCACATTTTCCTCTTAACACATCTATCATATTCTTGAAATAGAGGGGATGCCCAAATCCATACACCGAAGTTGTCTGATAATTCGCATCTGCGATATCCGCATCATAATCCTTTTCATCAGAGAACTCCCAATGTTCAATCTCATTGACCGCAACTCCTCCCAACCGCACTGTTCCTTTCTCGCCAATAATCGTTATTGATCCTTCGAAGTTTTTCGGGTATGTGAGCATTGTCACGCTCATTGAGCCCATTGCTCCACTTCTCCAGCGGATATTCATAACCCCTGTATCTTCTACCTCAATATCCCGTTGCAATGTTCCTGTCATGGCCTGAATATCGGCGATGGGACCAATAAGCCAACTGAGCAGATCTACATAGTGACTTGCCTGGTTCATAAACGCCCCCCCATCCAACTCCCACGTTCCACGCCATTTAGCACTATCGTAGTAGTCCTGAGGCCGTGTCCAAAAGACATTGAGGTTGACCATAAAAATCCGTCCAAACCGCTTTTCTGTTATTGCCCGCCTGAGGAGTTGCAAAGTCGAATTCCTACGATTTTGCTTAATAACAAAAAGATTCACCTGAGCATCATCACACGCTCGAACCATCTTTAGTCCATCTTTCCAGCGAGTCGCCATTGGCTTTTCAGTCGCCACGTGTACGCCATATCCTGCGGCAAGGATAGCCTGTTCTGCGTGAAATCCACTTGGTGTGCAGAGAGAAATAAGATCAATGTCAATTTTCCTCAACATCTGATCCAATACCGTAAAACCAGGAACACCGTATTTACCAGCCACCTCGTCACAACGATTCTGATCAATGTCACAGACACTCACAAGTTCAAAATCAGTTTTATGGGTCTCAATTGCAGCAAAATGATTTTTCGAAATTCTTCCACAACCGACTAATGCAATCTTTATCTTTCTCCCAGCAATATCTTCATACATAACAAATAGTTACTCCATAAAAATCATCCATAAAAATGGCTACATATGTGTAAAAGTAGAATTATTATTTATCGTGCCAGATATATTCCTGCGAAAAAGAACGTTCAAGTGTGCACTCAACAACATATTGGGTAATTTTTTCTGAGGAAAAATGCCGGTGATAAAATTCTCTGCCCGCTCCACTAATACTCTTTCGCAAATCATCGTCTTGATTGAAACGCTGTATTTTTTTAATCAGATCATCCTCATCCTTAAAAAAAACAGCCTTATCTTTTAAAAAAATCTGCAAACCATTTTGTTCATTAACAAAGGTTAAAACTCCGTTACCGATCAACTGTGCAAGTCTCGTAGAGGATGAGAGATACTCTCCTTCTCTACGATTCAAACTAAGCGCCATTTTTGTTCCTCTTAAAACCCTCTCATAGGTGGTACCCCACACTGCTGGATTACCAACTGCCCCGTATGTATCAAATTTAACATGGGGGAGCTGCTCTTTGATATGTTGTACCATTGTAAAACGCGGATCGGTTGACGAACCATTGCCACAAAAGAGTAAATCTCTCTCAAAGTGATCCTTTTGGCTGTTGTTCATGCTTTCTATTGCACTATCAACAGGGTTTGGAATATATGCTATCCTGGTTTTTGCGGTAGCATATTGCTCTATCTGTTTGCCGGCAATGGAAACAAATATGTGATCAACAACATTTTGGCGCTCAATAATTCTTTCGGAAGTGCGCGGCATATATAAAGCATCAAAATTCCGATATGCCATTTTAATTGAAGGAAGCAATTGGCGTATTTCCAGCAGGGTTTTGTTGTCAATACTATCACAATGCCCGATCATCAACATGTCCGGCTGAAACCGTTCACATCCCTCAATTAATTTTTTATTAAAACGCTTTCTCCCTAATTTACGAATCCCTAAAGGTGAATAAAAGGCCACCATGTCACGATCACTTACATGCAACGTGTCATGGCCATTTCGAATAAACCCATAATAGAATTTATGTTCGTTTCTAACCCTTGCTTCACCAATACGCCTCAGTTGATAATGTCCTATCTGAATAATTTTCATGAATTTTCACTATACAGGGAGACCTTACCAATCAGGGTGCAGCGCATTCAACCAATTCAATTGCAAAAGTAAGAGCCTTGCCTGCAAGGGGAGGATTGGCATCTAGAACAATCTCTTTTTCATTGATCTCAACCACTTTGACCCGCATAATTTCACCATTAGAACCTCCCACCTCCAGTAACATTCCAATTTCAGGTTTAAGGTCTGGTGGTACCTGCTCAATGGGAGCAGTAATCACCATAGAATCATTACATTCGCCATAGGCTTTTTCAACGGGGATATGTACTGTTTTTTTCTCTCCCACCGTCATACCAATCATCGCCTCATCAAATCCGGGTATCACCTGGCCACTGCCAACTGCAAACTCGAGGGGTTCCTTACCCTCGGAACTATCAAAAACGGTTCCATCTTCGAGTGTGCCTGTATAGTGCACCTTGACATTATCACCTCTTCGCACTTCTGTCATATCCGTTCCTCCAGCCATTACAGCTCTATTTTTGTATCCATAAACAGTCTACTACAATCCTATATTAACAATGGGTCAACCTACTCCAGCCATCCATAATCTTCAATCATGGATTTGAAAATAATTTCCACCTTTTTCCCCATTGAAAAAAATTGCAAAAACAATATGTGCGAAAAATAATTATTGTTGAGAAAATTGAAACAGAATAGACTACATAGTTACCGGTCTTGTTAAAAATAAATCCTATCCGTAACACTTATAGGTACCTTGCAAAATTAGCATTTTTGCTCAACCAAATAGCCCATGGTAAACATCGTCAACTGTTTTTTGGCACTCCTCTTTGCGAATGCCGCAACAGATCTCCTGACAAACAATATTCTCAGTTAGCGGATTCGTTTTCAGGAAAACAAACAGGAGCTATCACATGAAAATCGTTATCTTAAACGGCAGCCCCAAGGGAAATGTCAGTGTAACCATGCAATATGTTCATTTTATCCAGAAAAAGAATGAACAGCACGAATTTAAAATTCTGAACATTTCTCAACGCATCAAAGCGATAGAAAAAAACAAACCCTTATTTGACGAAATAATAGACGAAATTCAATCGGCAGATGGTGTTCTCTGGGCATTTCCAGTCTATTTTTTACTGGTTCCCTCGGGTTATAAACGATTTATTGAACTTATCTGGGAAAGAGGAGCAATCACCATATTCCAGGGAAAATACTGCGCTTCATTAAGCACATCAATTCACTTTTTTGACCACATCGCCCACAACTATATCAATGGTATCTGCGACGATCTAAAGATGAAATATGTTGAAGGATTTTCCGCAGATATGTACGATCTGATGCAGGAAAAACAAAGAAAACAGCTTATCCTTTTCGCAAAACACCTTCTCGGTGCCATTGAAAAAAACAGCGCGACACCAACATACTACCAGCCACTTGTCCAAAACAGCTTCAAGTACGTTCCCCAAAAAACATATAACAGAGTTGACGTCGGCGATAAAAAGATATCAATTATTACCGATTCAACGGACAGAGATACAAATCTCGGCCAAATGATACACCAGATGAACAGGATTTTCGGGGAAAAAGTAGAGATAATCGACCTTAATGAAATAACTATCATGAACGGATGTCTGGGATGTATCCAGTGCGGATATGACAATAGCTGCATATACGGGAAAAAGGATGATTTTATTGATTTTTTTAATGCAAAGGTCAAAGATGCCGATATCCTTGTATTTGCCGGTTCCATACGAGATCGCTACCTATCTTCGCGTTGGAAAATGTTTCTCGACAGGAGTTTCTTCCACAACCACAAACCAATAATGGCAAACAAGCAACTCGGCTTCATCATATCCGGACCATTGTGTCAACTCCCCGACCTGAAACAGGCACTGCAGGGATTTTATGAGGTTCAACAAGCCTCTGTTATCAATTTTGTCACCGACGAATACGCAGATTCTGAGAAAATTGATATCCTTTTACACAATCTTGCAAACCAACTCCTTGAGTATGCAGAAGAAGGGTACACAAAACCTGTGAGTTTTCTCGGTCTCGGCGGTAAAAAAATCTTCAGAGACAATATTTATGGCAGACTGCGATTTCCTTTCATCGCAGACCACAAAGCCTATAAGGAAAATGGCCTCTACGATTTCCCCCAAAAAGAGTATAAAAATCGCATTATCAACACATTGATGATAGTCATGAGTAAAATTCCACAAGTACGCAAGGAAATATACTCAAAAAGAATGAAAACAGAAATGATTAAACCGCTGCAGGAAATAGTTAAGAAAGCTAATGCAAGACAATAAAACACATGACTAAAAACATAACAATCGTAATCGGCGGCGGAGCAGCAGGTTTGATGGCTGCCGGCAGAGCAGCACAGATGGGTTCACAGGTTACTCTCCTTGAAAAAATGAAACAGACAGGGAGAAAGATCGGTATCAGCGGCAAGGGAAGATGCAACCTGACAAACAGTGCCGATCTGCCTGACTTTATTTCCCATTTCGATAAAAACGGTAGATTTCTGCGCCAGGCCTTTCAGCACTTTTTCACTGAGGATCTGATTTCTTTTTTTAAAGAACAAGGTTTACCGCTTACAACCGAACGGGGTGGCCGCATCTTTCCTGAAAGTGGACGCGCCCTTGATGTCGTCAGAGTCTTCAACAACTGGCTGAAGGCTGAAAAAGTTCAGGTGAAAAAATCATCCCCCGTTTCTGCCATCCTTCATACGAATAACCAGATTACAGGTGTGATGTGCAATAACAGACAACTGCAGTGTGACAACGTGATCCTGGCAACAGGCGGGATGTCTTATCCAAGAACCGGTTCCACTGGTGATGGTTACAGACTGGCAAAAGAGCTTGGCCACACCATCATGCCTCTTCGACCTGCACTTGTACCACTTGAGTGTAAGGATAAAGAAATCCGCAAGCTCTCAGGCCTTGACCTACGTAATGTGGA
>Ga0256845_1002647_pt1 | contig 12755 bp, 11 predicted proteins | sample RiftiametaG_FD_189101 | JGI IMG/M metagenome (GOLD analysis project Ga0256845, IMG submission 189101) | Tube worm associated microbial communities from hydrothermal vent at the East Pacific Rise, Pacific Ocean - Riftia | ecosystem: Host-associated > Annelida > Integument > Unclassified ... | reverse complement strand
AAATCTGACATGCTTGTTTCAACAGATTCCGGGAAATTAAGAGTTATCCCCGTTGCCATGGCAACCCCGAATGAGTTCATTTGTTCTCCTATCCAGGCAAAGGGCAGAAAGGAAACATATTCATCACTGGGTTCAAGATGGTCAACTGCTGTGAGCTGAATTCCCATATTAATATAATTTTTATGGGTCAGCATTGTCCCTTTGGGCAGACCTGTTGTTCCTGAAGTCAGGCAAAGGTGACATACATCGTCAGGTTTACCTTTATCCACTAAAGATTCAAATAAATCAGGGTTGTCTTTGTTAAGATTTTCACCAAGTTTATAGAGATCTTCAATGTATATAAACCAGTCATCAGACATATAATCTCTCATGCCTCTGGGGTCTTCAAAGATAATTTTTTTAACATTAGGTACCTGATCACGGATTTCGATAATTTTATCAACCTGTTCCTGGTTATCGCAGAATACAAAACTGATATTAAGATAATTAATAATGTGCAATATCTCATCGGGCATGCTGGTCTGATAGATTCCTGCGGAAATTGCTCCAAGGGAATGGGCTCCAATGGCAGCAAAGAGCAGTTCCGGGATATTATCACTGATAATTCCAATGGTATCTGATTTGCCCATGCCAAGTTTTTGTAAACCCAGGGCAGTTTTACGCACATAAGAATAGTAATCTTTCCAGGTATAGGCATTCCAGATTCCAAAATCTTTTTCTTTGAGTGCTATATTGTCAGGACTTTTATCAACTCGCCAGCGAAGCAGTTGAGGTATGGAATATTCAAGTAAATGATCATTATTATTCATTATGATTTAACCTTCTCCGATATAAGCTTCAATAACTTTTGGATTTTCAGAAACCTCTTTAGGGGTTCCGGACCCGATAATTTCTCCAAAATCAAGAACATAAATTCTGTCTGAAATATCCATTACAACACCTAAATCGTGTTCAACCAGAACAATGGTAATGCCTCGTTCTTTTTGAATATCCATAACAAAACGGACAATATCCTCTTTTTCTTCTATATTCATTCCAGCCATTGGTTCATCAAGCAGTAAAAGCTCAGGAGAAAGGGTTAATGCCCTTGCAACTTCAACTTTTTTTTGTACGCCATAGCTTAGATTGCCAACAAGACTTTTGCGATAAGGTTCAAGTTCCATAAAATCAATTACATCTTCTACAGAAGCCCTGTTTTCTGCTTCAACTCTTGAAGCTTTACCAAAAAAAATCAGGGCCTGTAAAAAATTATAATTAAGATTTTGATGTCTTGCCAGGAGAAGATTATCCAGAACACTAAGTCCTGAAAAAAGTTCAAGATTTTGGAATGCCCTTGCAATACCCATATTGGATATCTGGTGAGGAGAAGAATGGGTAAGCTTTTTCCCTTTGTAAAGAATATCACCTTTAGTTGGGTGATAAAACCCTGAAATACAATTGAGCATACTGGTTTTTCCTGCGCCATTAGGTCCAATAATTGAAGTTATAAGACCAGGCTCAATTTTCATTTTCACATGGGAAAGAGCTTTAAGTCCGCCAAAGGAAAGTGTAACATCAGAGACAGTTAAATGTGCCATAAAAAAATTCCAAAATAATCTATACGTTAAATGAGATACAGCAGAGGCTATGTAAAACCACTACCTTCTTCCATATTAAATAACCTTACCTGTGTCAAGGTAAATAAATCAATTTAACTTTTTCACGATTAATTGATCCATCTTCTGTTTTCGGCAGTTCTTTAACAAATTCAATATGTCGCGGTTTTTTGTAACCTGCGATTTTTGTTCCGGTAAAATTAATAAGTTCCTGTTTAGTGATTGTTTGACCATTATTTAACGAACATACGGCTTTAATGCCTTCGCCAAATTTCGGGTCAGGGACACCAAAAACGCAAACTTCTTTTACAGCTGGGTGATAGGAAATAACTTTTTCTACTTCTGCCGGGAAAACGTTTTCTCCACCGGATTTAATAAGTTCTTTTTCAGCCTTCCGTCCTTTGAAAAATAAAAATCCGTCAGAGTCGAGTATGCCAAGGTCGCCTGTATGGTGCCAATCTCCTCTAAACGTGTATTCATTTAAATCATCGGCTTTCCAATATCCTTTAAAAACAAGGGGACCTCTGACAACGATTTCACCTGGTTTATCATCTGGTTGACCCGGGGATACAATATTATCCATATCATCTACTATTTTTATATTGGCAAGGGTTGAAACCTTACCTGCTGAACCGGGTTTCTCAAAATATTCGGAAAAGGTTATAAGCCCTGATGTCTCGGTCTGACCATACATTGTCCAGAATTTGGAGTCTGTAAAGTTTTCCCATTTTTTTACGGTCTCAGGTTGTTCAATGCCAGCAGCAATTTTTAAACTTGAAAGATCATAATTGCTCTTTGGGGAGGCTTCCATCAGGTTATTTAATATGGGAGGGAAAGAACCAATAAGGTTTACTTTCTGGTTTTGGATAAGTTCAAGTGTTTTTATGGGGTCAAATTTTTCAAGTATTACATTTTTACCGCCAGCCTGGAGGGTCCCAAGTCCTAAATTAACACCCATAATATGAAAAAGTGGTAAAATATTTAAATAAGTCTGAGTTGTATCAAGATTAAATTCAGTTATAACCTGCTGATTAGAAAAAATGATATTCCCATGGGATAAAACAGCCCCTCGGGGTTTGCCCTGCACAGCAGCTGTATGAATAATGATATACGGGTCATCTATGTCAAAGGCAGTTTGCAGGTCCAATATAGTTGCAGAATAAAGATTTGCAATATCATGCTCATCATTGTCATGATTATTGCCTGTTATAAAATAATTACTAAGACAGGCAAATTCGTCTGTTAATGATTTTGCAAGCTCTTTTTGCTCAGAATCTGCAATAATCAAACAAGGTGTTGTGTCTTGAATAATATATTTAATTTCTTCAGAGCTTAAGCGTCGATTTACAAGCACCATGATAAGGTTTAAACCCGCACATGCTCCATACAGATGAAAAAATGCAGGGTGGTTTTTACATATAACTGCAATACGACTGCCAGGTTTAAGATTTAATTTTTTAAGTCCTGATGCAAGTTTTACAGTATCATCAAATAATTCCTTGTAGGAAAAATCAACAGAGTTGTAATTGAGCGCAGTAAGGCTTTTATATTTTTCTGAATTGTTTTCATAAATATTGAAAACATTTAAACTTTGAATAGTGTTCATAGAAAAAGATAGTATTTAATTAAATTTGTTGAGTCAAGCTTTTTTTGTAAAAACAAGAGCTCATTTTGTTCTGTTTTGATTGTTAGAGAGAAGAAAACAGCACTGAAAATATTGTAAAACCAGCTTGCTCACATTCTTGTTGTGATTTGCAATAAATACATTTTTCAATATCGCCAGGGCATGAATAATCTTTATTCTCAATAAGGAATTTACACCTTTGAGATTCTAAAGAAATATTAAAACCATATCTTTCTGAAAAAATTTTCATTCGTAAAAGGTCTGCACCTTTACCCCCGGCATTAAAAGCATAGGGGTTTTTGGTCGAATAAAGCAATGTCTCCTGAGTTGTGAAAAACCCTCCAAAAATACTGACTTTATCTTCATCTTTGATACCAACACCAAAATCATGTACTTTTAACAGAATGCCATCATTCTCTGTCTCTATTTTGACCACGATTCTCCCACCATCAGGTGTGTTTTCAATACCATTTTTAATCAATCCTTCAAGAATTTTAGCAAGAATATCACAAGGGATGCTAATCAAAGGTATTTTTTCACTGAGGATTAGCTCAACATCAATATCTCTTTTAAGGTATTTTTTCTTTAATCCATCTATAAATTCAGGGAGAAATGTATTTAAATCAACATTTTCATTGCCTGTTTCACTGGGACCGAATTTTTCATCAATCATCTGTTTAACAGAATTCATAATATTATCCGGGTGGACATTGTCCTGAATATTTTTGGATAGGAGAACTTCAAGCTCATCTTTACAGGAATCCAGCATTTTTAATAATAGGGTTCGGGCTGAATATTCTTTGTTTTCCATGATATCAGCAGTTTCATTCTGAATTTCAACAATCCTTTGAAGGTTTCTTTCAATCCTTGCAATGGTGCTTTCCCATTTTTTTTCTCCAGATGCAGACAAACGCTTTTTAAGAGCTTCCATAGAGCCTGTCAAGATTGCAACAGGGGTTTTAAGCTCATGGGAAAGATGATTGATTGCCTTGCCCTTTGCACGGTTCATTATGGCAACTTCTTTATAAGCTTTTTTTACTTCTTCTGAAAATCTGGCATTTTCAATAGAGATTCCAACCGTTCCTGCAACGACTTCTAAAAGTTCAATATCAATATCTTCAAACAGACCCTTTTTTTTATTTAAAGCAACTAAAGTTCCAATGATCCTCTCATCACTTTTAATGGGAACTACAATAAGGTTTTTTGTTTTATACCCAAGTTTTCTGTCTCTTTCTGGATATCTTGCACATTTTTCCGGATCATTTTCAATAACAGGTTTACCGGATTTAATAACTTCTCCTGCCAAAACCTCATTAATAGGGAATCTGACTTTTTTTGCTCTTTTTTCAGTATCAGAGCAATCATAGGCAGCACCAAGGAAAAAGACCTCATTTTTCAATTCATCATAGAGAAGCACTATGGAACCTTCTGTGTTAAGAAGATTTTTGATTTCTTTTGTAAGATAATTCATTAGTTCTTCAAGTTCCGGGTACTCTGGAAGAGCTGTGCTGATTCTCATGATTGTTTTATTAAAAGCTGCAATCCTTTTTTCTTCTGTAATATCCCTTAAAATAACAAAATTTTCATTGGAAGTCTGACCTTCCCTTGAAAAAGTTGTTGCCCACATGATAACATCAAGCAAAGCACCATCTTTTGTGTATCTTTGGGTCTCATATCTGGTTAAAGATCTTTCTTTAAAGAATTTTCTTAATATATCTTTTGTTTCTTTATCTAATTCTTCGGGAACAAAGGGAATGATTTTACCTTCCAATTCTTCAAGGGTCCATCCAAAGGTTTTAGTAAATGCAGGATTAAGATATGAAGCAAGCCCCTCGCTGTCATATACTATAATAGGATAGGGTACGAATTCCACAAGCATTCTATAATGCTTTTTAGAGTTACGCATTTTTTCCTGGGCATTTTTTTCATCGGTTATATCCTGAAGAGTTTCCACAGCACCGATTATTTCATTATTATTATCCTTAATGGGCGCTACAGTGAAAAAAAGCCATTTTCCTTTTTTACCCAGGGCAGGGAAAAAATCTTCTGCAGCATATCTTTCATTGGAACTTTTCAAAGGTTTATATTTAAACCCATAATGTTTAATGATTTCTGCCTCGGAAGCATTGTCAACTATCAAATCAGCCATAACAGGGCGTTCTTTGGAATAAAAGGCTTTCCATTGCTGGTTTGTACCAAGCATGTCTTGTTTTGAAAGTTTTGTTAATGCCTCGCAGGCTTTATTAAAATGAACAATTTTATGATCCTTATTAATGACTAACATTGGAATAGGCGCCTCACAAATTACAGAAGTAAGCTCATCTATCTTTTCTTTTAGTTCATCCTCTAAAGAATCATCTTTACCCATTAAAAAAACCTCCAAATCACTTTACAAAAGATATAATATTCATATAACATGGTGACAATTTTTTTAAAGTTCCAATAGTAGACTTAACTCTACTATTAAATTTAGTAAAATACAAGATTTTAAACTACTTGGAGACGGAGTGTTAATATGGGCAAAAGCGAAATAAAAATAGAGCTTCTAATCCATGACCTTAAAGTTCCCATCTCTGTTATAGATGCCGGAGTAAAATCCCTGCTTAACAGACCAGATTCCTATGGCCCATTAACCCCAAAGCAGGAAAAGGTTTTAAAAAGAATACTCAGGAATACAAATAATACAAAAAGAATTGTAAATGATGTTTTGGAACTTGGCAGATCAAGTGAAGGCATAATGATTTATAAAGATACCTGTCTTTCTTTTATAGTGTCTGATGTGTTAATCGAAGTCTTTGACCTTTCCGACACAAAAACTGCTGAAATAATAAGAAAATCAAAAAACCTGAAAGAAATACAAAAAGCCATTGCAATCAATGGCTTTCAGATTTTAATAGATGATGACCTATGGGGTAAAAAACTTTATCTGGATGAAAATAAGGTAAAGCAGATATTAAGAAATCTTATTACCAATGCCATAAAATTCCGTTCTGAATTAATTGAAATCTTTGGTACAATCAAAGATGATTATCTAACCCTGATTGTTAAAGATGATGGTAAAGGCATTGCCGAAGCTAACCATAAAAAAATATTTAATTCTTATTTTACCTGTGGCGCTTCAATCAATAATGTTGTGGAAAGCCACGGTATCGGGCTTGCAGGAGTAATGGTACTTTTAAAAGATATGGGAGGAGAACTTGCCCTTACAAGCTGTGAAGGTAAGGGCGCAGAATTTCTTGTCAAAATACCAATTAAAAAATAAAATTATAAATTTTTAAGTAAATTCAGCACATATTCAATATCCTTTTCAGTATGTGCCGCATTAATTTGAAATCTGATTGTTTCGTCACCATTTGGAACAACAGGAAAAGTTAATCCCACAACAAGTACACCATTTTCAAAAAGGTATCTTACAATTTCATGGGTCTTTGCAGTATCCCTTACAAGCATGGGAACAACCGGATGTGGTCCTTTTATTGTTTCTTTGCCCTGAGATTTTAACCCTTCTCGAAATTGCAAAGTACGCGCTTTAACATTTTTTAAAAGCTCAATCCCCTGGGCACTGTCACAGATATCAATTGCTTTTATAGCAGCAGCACAATCTGCAACGCTTAAAGGGTTTGTATAAATATATGTATCTGCTTTCTGGCGTATTGTTTCTATTATTGACTCGCTTGCAGCAATAAAACCTCCGTTTACCCCAAAGGCCTTGCCAAAGGTTCCAATAATTATGTCAGGAACAGCATTGCAGTGCTCCATTGTTCCACGACCAGTATCTCCATATGCTCCTATCCCATGGGAATCGTCAACAATGGTTACAACACCATCTTTAAATTTTGAATCATATTGTCTGACAATTTTTTTAATCTTGTCAATGGGTGCACAATCGCCACGCATACTAAAGATACCATCAAATATAACAAGCACTCTTTCCATATCGTCTGGTACCTGATCAAGGCATTTTTTTAAATCCTCCATGTCATTGTGATTAAAAATACCTTTATTGGGGCTTGGGATATTGGCAATGCGCATTGCTCTGATTATGCTGTTATGATTAAGTTTATCCCCTATCCAATAGGTTTTTTTATTACTTATTGCAATGGCAAGTCCCAGATTTGTAGTATATGCAGAATTAAATATTTTTGCACCGGGCTTGTTTGTGAATTCTGCAATCCTTTTTTCCAGATTTGCATGGTGAATAAATGTTCCGTCAATAAATCTTACGGCTCCGGGACCCACGCCGAAATTCATTGTGGCTATATCTGCCTCTTTCATCATTTCCGGATTATTGGATAAAGATAAATAAGAATTTGAATTAAGCCTTATAAATTCCTTGTTATATCCTTTAAGTTTATATCTTGGTCCCAGGTCATCTTGTGGAGGTATAAACTTTTCAATAATTCTTTCAGGTATTTTTGCTCTTCCTTCGGATTTGAGGGTGTTAATTTCCTGTTCAAGGGCTGTGTTTAATTTTTCAAGTGACATATATTTAACTCCTGTATAATTTAATCCCAGTCAAGGACAACTTTGCCTGAATTGCCTGATCTCATAGCATCAAAGCCTTTTTCAAACTCAGTATAATGAAATTTATGTGTAATAAGAGGGGTGATATCAAGCCCGGACTGTATCATGGTTGTCATTTTATACCATGTTTCATACATTTCCCGACCATATATACCTTTTATTGTAAACATATTAAAAACAACTTTATTCCAGTCTATCTCCGTATTTTCAGGCATTATGCCAAGAAGTGCAATTTTACCGCCATGGCACATATTATCAAGAATTGAATTTAATGCAGCAGGATTGCCTGACATCTCCATTGCAACATCAAAGCCTTCATTCATGCCGAGTTTTTTCTGGGCTTGTTCAATATTGTCCTTTGACACATCAATAACCAGATCAGCGCCGGTTTTTTTTGCAAGTGCAAGCCTGTAGGGGTTCACATCAGTAATAACTACGAATCTGGCGCCTGCATGTCTTGCTATCATGGCAGCCATACATCCTATGGGACCCGCGCCTGTAATAAGTACATCTTCACCTAATACATTAAAAGACAAAGCTGTATGGGTTGCATTGCCAAGGGGATCAAAACAGGACAGCACATCCATTGGTATGTTTTTATCACAATACCAGACATTGGTTACAGGTATGCATAAATATTGGGCAAAAGCACCTGGTCTGTTTACCCCAACTCCCTGGGTGTTTTTGCAGAGGTGGCGGCGCCCGGCAAGGCAATTACGACAATGTCCGCAAACAATATGACCTTCCCCGGACACAAGGTCACCAATTTTAAAATCATGGACATTTTTTCCAAGTTCAACAATTTCACCCACAAATTCATGTCCCACATGCATGGGTACCGGGATTGTTGCCTGGGACCATTTATCCCAATTATAAATATGTACATCTGTTCCGCAAATAGCAGTTTTTTTTATTTTAATTAAAACATCGTTTTGGCTTATTTCAGGTACATCTACGTCCTGAAGCCATAACCCCTGCTCAGGTTTTGCCTTTACAAGCGCTTTCATTTTTTTCCCCATGCCAAGCTCCTTTTCCAGGGTCGATTTTAATGGATTATTACTATATATTAATACTAAAATTTATATTTCAAGTCAATATCCTTAGGGCAAACGCATGTAAATATGCTATAATCAAGGATTGCTGCAAATCAACTATTGACAACTTCCCTGTTTATAATTAGATTTGCTTCATGTTTCTTCCCACAACAAAGCAGGAATTAAAAAAACTTGGCTGGAATCATCTTGATATCATTCTTGTTACGGGTGATGCCTACATTGATTCACCATTCATGGGTGTATCGGTAATAGGAAAAGTTCTTTTAGACAAAGGATACAGGGTTGGCATCATTGCCCAGCCTGCCATGGATTCTGACAAAGATATCACAAGGCTTGGTAAACCTGCTCTTTTCTGGGGAATAACAGGAGGAGCTATTGATTCCATGGTGGCAAATTATACTGCATCAAAAAAAAGAAGAAAAAGCGATGATTATACTCCGGGAGGAATTAATGATAAACGCCCGGATCGTGCTGTAATTGCCTATACAAACCTTGTAAAAAAATATTTCAAATCAATGTCTCCCATAGTATTGGGCGGTATTGAAGCAAGCCTTCGGCGTATCTGCCATTACGATTTCTGGTCAAACAAACTCCGGCGCTCAATTCTTTTTGATTCAAAGGCAGATTATCTTGTTTTTGGTATGGGTGAAAGAACAATTGTTGAGCTTGCCCTATGCCTCAAAAAAAAACTTGATACATCAAAAATAAAAGGTCTGGGATATATTTCAAAAACAAAGATTGATGATTATATTGAAATTCCTTCTTTTGAAGAAGTGTCCAAAGACAAAACAAAATTTATTAAAAGTTTTAATATATTTTATCAAAATAATGATTCGATAAACGCACAGGGGCTCATGCAGAAACATGGTACAAGATATCTGGTATTAAACCCTGTACAACCACCGCTTTCAACCATGGAGTTAGACAGAGTTTACAATCTTGAATTTAAGAGAGATGTCCATCCCTATTATAAAAAAGATGGTGATGTAAAGGCTCTTGCAACCATACAATTTTCCATACCAGCCCATCGCGGTTGTTATGGTCAATGCAATTTTTGTGCGATAAGTATTCATGAAGGCACCACAGTTACATGGCGCAGTGAAAAGTCAATTGTAAATGAAGCTGAAAAATTAACAAAGCTACAGGGTTTTAAAGGTATTATCCATGATGTTGGTGGACCCACAGCAAATATGTATGGATTTGAATGCAGAAAAAAAATACAAAAGGGCATATGCAAAGATAAAAGGTGTCTTTTCCCAAGTGTATGCAAGAATTTACACCCGGATCATGCGCCCCAGACAAGCCTCCTTGCAAAATTATCTGCTGTAAAAGGAGTGAAAAAAGTCTTTATAGCTTCAGGCATACGGCATGACATGATCCTTAAAGATAAAGAACATGGACACCAATATCTTTTAAAACTTATTGCAAATCATGTTTCAGGTCAGATGAAACTTGCACCTGAACATTGCGAAAGAAAAGTCTTACAACTCATGGGCAAGCCTGATATATCACATATCCTTGAGTTTAGAAAAAAGTTTATAAAGATCACAAACCAGGCAAAAAAACCTCAATTCTTGACATATTATTTAATTGCTGCTCATCCGGGTTGTACCATAAAGGATATGCAGGCTCTTAAAATTTTTTCTAAAAAAGAATTAAAAATCAACCCCCGCCAAGTTCAGATATTTACCCCCACTCCTTCAACATATTCAACTCTCATGTACTACACAGGTATAAATCCCTTTACAGGTGATAAAATTTTTGTGGAAAAAGACTTAAGAAGAAAAGAAAAACAAAAAAAAACAATCATAGCTTAAAGTTTTTCCACCTCATTTTGTATTTCATTTTTTTTGTATTTTAGAGGCAAAATAATGATGCCATTTTTATCAATGCAACCCCATGTCCCTCCAGTTAAAACAAAATATTCATCATCAGGAATAGGAGTGCAACCATTACAAACTATTGCATAGCTATTTTGGAAAGGGAATGCAAAATCATAGTCAGCTTTAATAACAATTTTTCCATACTCATCTATAAAGCCAATTTTTCCATTGTCTGTATAGCGTGCCATATTCTCGACAAAATAATCAGAGCCGTTATCAAAAGTGATAGTCGGTATTGTTGAACCATCTGTCTTTACAAATAGCCAGCCATACTTGCTTGTATAGATATTTGATAAGCCTTTTTTTGAGAATAGCAGTTTTTTTATTGTTGAATTACAGATATAAATTTGACCATTTTTAAAGAATGCACATTTCCCACGAGGTTGGAGTTGAGCCTGATTAGAAAGAGAGTCTGTGGTTCGGTATAAACAATCAATAGTGCCTATGCAGTCTTTTTTTGTTGTGCATGACAGACATAGCAAAGCTAGGAGTATAAGGAGTTTGTATCTCATAGATCAGGGTCCCTCCTTACCAAGGCTAATTAAACTCTTTTTTTTCATAAGCCGGGAAAAAGTCAAAGGCGTGAAATCATCAGTAATTTTAAGTGCGGTTGTCATAATGATTGCCTCTTAAAATATCAGTATTATTACATTTTACATAAAATAGCACAGGCTCTTGTATGATGCAATATAGTTGTTAAAAGAGCAGCAATTCTCGGTTAAAAATTATTTTTAAGATTAACAGGTGTAATAGTATAATATAGTTAAAATATCTATATACAATTTTGTATATCTGACTATTATACTAGGGAATAAATGGAAGATTCGCCCTGTCTGATACTCTGGAAGACAATATAATAATTTTGATAATATATAGCCTGTTATCTCCCAGTCAGAACCCACAATTTCCAGGAACTTCATATATTATTTGTAGAACAACAATGTCATATTGTCTTTTATGGTATAAGATCGGGTAAAGTGAGGCTTGGATATGCTTTTGCAGCGCATCTGTTTCAAGTGAAACCCTAAGCTGCAAAAGCATATCCAAGCCTCACTTCTTCCTTTTATTTTTTTATAATAACTAAGCAGATAAATTTTTTCTTGACAAAAGCGTATATGTTATATACACTATGACCCATGAAAAAAGAAAAGCTCATCCTGCATGGTAAATTTCAATCCATAATGAATCTTACCCGGCAGCTGGAAAAGGCACCTAAAAAATTTGGTACTGATAAGTTACTTTCTCATTCAGAAATCCATCTGATTGAGATTATTGGAGACAATGACGGATTAAGCGTTACTGATATCGGAAAACACCTGGGCATCACCAAAGGTGCGGTTTCACAAAGTCTGAAAAGACTTGAGGTAAAGGGGTTCTCCTTTAAAAAGACAGATCCTGAAAATCTATCAAGGTCAATTGTGATGTTAACTGCAAAAGGATTTACAGCTTTCTGGGCCCATAAACACTGGCATGAAACAATGGATGGCGGATTTTTAAAATATATGGAAGAATTAAAATCCGAAGAAATCAGTATTATTATTCATTTTTTAGAAAGGGTTGAAGATTTTTTAAAACGAAGAGTTCAGTCTATAGAGTAAAATTTTTTTATTAATAGTGTTTAGCTCATAAACACATAAGGAGGATAGTAATATGTATAACAAAGATTACAAAGGCGATGTTTGCAGCTATAGCCATGCTTTTTTTCTGGATAATGCCTTACGCCGGCTCATTCAGAATCCTGAAAAAATAGTGGGAGAATATATTAAAGAAGGGGATACGGTTGTAGATCTTGGCTGCGGTCCTGGATATTTTTCCATAGATATGGCTAAAATGGTGGGGAAAACCGGTCGGGTCATATCAGTGGATCTTCAGCCTGAAATGCTTAAAATAGTGGAGAAAAAGGCAAAAAAACAAAATCTTTCCCGGAGAATTACACTTTACAATTGTCCCCAGGATAAGATCGGTCTCAACCCGGAGGACGTGGCAGCAGATTTTGTTCTTGCATTTTATATGGTTCATGAGACCCCTGACCCGGATAAATTTTTGCAGGAAGTGAAAACATTTTTAAAAAAGG
>Ga0256845_1002646_pt1 | contig 12757 bp, 10 predicted proteins | sample RiftiametaG_FD_189101 | JGI IMG/M metagenome (GOLD analysis project Ga0256845, IMG submission 189101) | Tube worm associated microbial communities from hydrothermal vent at the East Pacific Rise, Pacific Ocean - Riftia | ecosystem: Host-associated > Annelida > Integument > Unclassified ... | reverse complement strand
TATCAAAGCAATTTTGCTAATCGATTGTCCATTGATAGAGGAAGTTTCTATTTTATCCGAATCAAAACCTTTATCTAATTTGAAGAACTGAATAATTATATCTGGTTTGAGTATTAACATAAAACTTGCTAGGAAAAGAATTACTGGGATTAATAAACTTGCCCAATCAATCTCACCGTTATAAGATAAAAATAAGTGTGAAAGAAGAGGTAGTGACACAACAGTAGATATAATTAAATAAAGACCAAAAAGTTTAATAATAATTCGGAAGAGATCTTTTTTTGTCATTGAATTTTTTTTGATAAATATACTTAGTTAAGTTTAATTCTTTGATTTTCACTTCTAATGTACTTGTGATCTGTAAAGACAAGTACCTCGCTCCAAAAGAAATCAGTTTCTGGTGCCATAAATTGGCACAACAATATAGGCATCCCTTCTTTTAATATTGGAATGATTTGGATTCCAGTGATATTCGAGTATTGGTCGTTTTCAAAGACTTTTACAGTACTTCTGTTTTTAGTAGTTAAATGTATAAACGAATAGTCATTTGTATTGGAGAGAGTTAAAATAGCACTATTATTTAATGCGTATTGCGTAAAGTTCAATGTATAAGAAGTTTGAATTTTGTTTGAATTAAAAACGTCAGTAACTTCTGTAATGATAGAAGAATCAACAATTTTTTCAAATTTATATTGACTAAATTCTGGTTTGTAACCGCCAATACAATATGCAATTTGTTCGGCTTTTAATTTAGTTGCGTAAACTGCAATAAAGGTTGAATTAATAGTCTGACTTAAGAACTCATACGTTTTAATTTTTGTAACGGAATCAAGTTGGTTATTGTCTTTATCGAAAAACCATACTTGATGGAGTCCACGTATGTCGAATTTTTTCCTTGCTATATTTTCATGTAGAAGGTGTCGAGAGTTCTCTTCATCTTGGTAGATTATTTCCGTTGCTAATTTAGCAACGCTGTCATATGTCTCCCAATTTTTAATTCCATGTTTAAAATATAACTCGGTATATATTTCTGGATTTTCCGAAAAATAAAAATCTCCTACATGGCCGATATATATATCCTCTTCATTGTTGTTTGATTTTATTACTTGAGCATTATTCTTGACGATAACTTGTGCTTTTGGTGAATCTGAAGTATTCTTCTCTTCGTTTGTATTGCATGAGAATAGGATTAAAAGTACAAGTGAAATCAGTAATCTCATATTTGATAGAATTTTAAATTGTTCATCTAACTTAAATCAAGAACAATTATTTTTTTTCTCTCGTAAATATACAAAAAGAACGCCTTACTTTTTTCTTTTCAAACATTCCCAACGATTTTCCAACAATTCTCTTATCCATCCATTCTGTTTTGTTAATTTTGCATTTCGATAAACTCGACGTGCAAAATTTAGAATTTTATTATGGCTGACGAAAGATATAACCTTAGAGGAGTTTCCGCAGGAAAAGAAGATGTTCACAACGCAATTAAAAATGTAGACAAAGGATTGTTTCCACAAGCATTTTGTAAAATTGTACCCGACCATTTAAGTAATGATGATGAGTATTGTATCGTTATGCATGCCGATGGTGCTGGAACAAAATCTGCTCTTGCCTATATGTATTGGAAAGAAACAGGAGATGTATCTGTTTGGAAAGGAATTGCTCAAGATGCTTTGATCATGAATATCGATGATTTATTATGTGTTGGTGCAACGGATAATATTTTGCTTTCATCAACGATTGGTCGTAATAAAAATTTAATTACCGGTGATGTTCTTTCCGCAATTATCAATGGAACGGAAGAGTTGTTGGAAGATTTACGTTCACAAGGAATAGGTATCCATTCTACGGGTGGAGAAACTGCTGACGTTGGGGATTTAGTTCGAACGATTATTGTTGATTCTACGGTTGTTGCTCGAATGAAACGTTCTGATGTTATCTCAAACCATACCATTCAAGATGGTGATGTTATTGTTGGTTTAGCTTCTTTTGGACAAGCAACATACGAGAATGAATACAACGGAGGAATGGGAAGTAACGGATTAACTTCTGCCCGTCACGATGTATTTGACAAAGAATTAATGACAAAATTCCCAGAGAGTTTTGACCCGTCTGTTCCTGAAGATTTAGTGTATTCGGGTTCTAAAAAATTAACAAGTGAAACCGATTCTCCGCTAAATGCTGGTAAATTAGTACTCTCTCCAACGAGAACGTATGCGCCAGTAATTAAGCAAATAATCGATAAGCACAGAAATGAAATTCACGGAATGGTACATTGTTCAGGTGGCGCACAAACTAAGGTGCTACACTTTGTGGAGAATGTACATGTGATCAAAGATAATTTATTCCCAATCCCACCATTGTTCAAAATGATTCAAGAAGAATCAGGTACAGATTGGAAAGAAATGTACAAAGTGTTCAACATGGGGCATAGAATGGAAGTATATGTTTCTCCAGAAATTGCTGAAAACATTATTGCGATTTCAAAATCATTCAATATCGATGCGCAAATTGTAGGTCGTGTAGAAAAGAATGAAGGAAAAAAATTGACAATCAATTCTCCTTACGGTGAGTTTATTTACTAAAACAATGTGAAACTTCTAATTCGGAGGTTTTTTGTATTAAATTTCTGTACTCAAATATGATTATTGTCAGTTATTGAGCTTCAAGTAACATAGATTACATTTTTAAGTGAAACGACTCTTTATTTTTGTACTCAAAAAAAGTATAGATGAAGAAAATAATTGTAATTGGAGGATTGTCTGCTGGACCATCAGCGGCAGCAAAAGCTAGAAGAGAAGATGAAGATGCTGAAATTATTCTTTTTGAGAAAACAGAGAATATCAGTTATGCGACATGCGGAATACCTTATGCTTTCTCTGGTAAAATAAAGACTAGAGAAAAATTAATTGTTGTAAAACCAGACCTTCTTCGAAGCCGTTTCAATATCGATGTTCATTTGAATGAGCCTGTAATTTCAATTGATCCTGAAAAACAGGAAGTAATTACTGACAAAGGAACGTATCAATACCATAAATTAGTTTACGCAACAGGTGGAAGTGCAATTATTCCTCCGATTAAGAATTTAGAAAGTTGTGATTTGTGGACGACGTGCAAAACTTTAGAAGATTATGATAAAATCATAAAAGATAAAGTGCTGGAGGATAAAGAATCGATAGCAATTATTGGAGCTGGATTAATAGGAATTGAAACTGCTGAAAATTTAATTAAAGCAGGAAAAACAGTGCATATTATTGAGCGTGGAAACGATGTTTTATCGATTTTTAGTCCAATGTATTCTCGTATGATTCGGAAAGTGTTGAATTCAAGTGGTATAAATGTACATCTAAACACTACAGCAACGGAGTTAAATTTAAAAGACAATGAACTGATTCTGGATAATGGGACAATTATCCCTGCAGAATACTTGATCATTGGTATTGGGGTTACTCCAAATACAAAAATGCTGAAAGAAAAAGGTGCGAAAACCTCTCCTAATGGTGCTTTAGTTGTGGATGAACACATGCAAACTTCTTTGCCAAATATTTATTCTGCAGGTGACTGTGTTGTGTTGAATAACCTAATTACAGATAATTTGCAGTATTTCCCAATGGGAACACATTCAAATAAAGGGGGTAGAACTGCTGGTTTGAATATTTCTTCTCGTAAAGAGCACAGGACTTTTAAAGGTGCATACGGAACAGGAATCGTGAAGGTGTTTGATTATACAGCAGGTCGGACAGGATTGACTCCTCATTTAACGCAAAACTTCCCGTACAAGGCTAGTTTAATTGTTGCAAAAAGTAATCCAGGGTTTTATCCTGACGGGGCAGATGTTTTTGTGACACTGTATTATGAAGAAGATTCTTTGCGAATTGTTGGTGCAGAAGTATTTGGGAAAATTGGTATTGATAAAAGAATAGACGTTCTTGCTACTGCAATTTACGCGAAATTGACGATAGAGGATTTGCCTAATTTAGATTTAGCTTACGCTCCACCTTTTTCACCAGCCAAAGATCCTATTATTGTTGCGGCTTATGCTGGAGAAAATGAAATGATGAGCAAGTTTTCTACAATTTTACCGTTAGAATTAAATGACATGATTCGTTCGAAAGAGAGCTTTCAATTGATTGATGTCAGAAATCCTGATGAGATTGTAAAAGAAGGTAAAATTGAAAACGCAATAAATATCCCATTGGATGATTTGAGAGGTAGAATAGGAGAGTTGGATAAACAGCATCCTGTTTATATTTACTGTGCTAAAGGACTTAGAGGTTATATTGCAAGTAAGATTTTAGAACATAATCATTTTGAAAAAGTAACGAATATTTCAGGTGGGTTTAATGTGTGGAACATGCTTGGTTTACCAATAGTGAAATAAGAATGTACGCTTATTGAAGAATAATATTGTGTCAGTTTCATTCGTGGAACTGACACAATACTTATAACTAAAAATTTAGATTCTTACTAGAAGTTAAGTCTTCTCTATTTAAACTTTTGAAGATTCTTAATCTCGAATTCTTTTTCTTCGGAAAAATCAATTTTCAATGAATCTTGTTCCTCGTCATGTACAAATGAATAGCCTTTTACAGTTTTTGTTTTGAGCGTTGATTTGTCCTTAGCTTTCCAAAATTGCTTAATTGTTTTTTGATCCTCAACGTTTATTGCAACGAGAGTTCCTAATTCCATTTCTTCAAATGTGATGAATTTTGGAGTGTTGATTTGAATGTTTTGCATTTTATTGATTCTTTTCAATAACGTAATTCAATACTTTTGTCATCAAATGAACTCTGTCTTTTCCGCTAACATTATGTTTGTGCATTGGGTATGGAAAGAAGTCCATTTGAATACCTAATTCAACAAATTTCTGAACCAACGCAAAATTATGCTGCATCACAACAACATCATCTATCGTTCCGTGAATCAACAGTAAATCACCTTCAAGATTTTTGGCATGAGTCAATAAAGACGCTTCTTCAAATCCTTTTGGATTTTCTTCGGGAGTATCCATGTAACGTTCGCCGTACATAGCTTCGTAGTATTTCCAATCGGTAACAGGTCCGCCAGCAACGCCAACATTGTAAACGCCTGCATTTCTCAACATCAACGAAGTTGTCATAAATCCACCGTAAGACCAACCATGAACAGCTAAACGACTACCGTCAACATAAGGTAATGATTTAAGGTAATCGACTCCAGAAATTTGATCTTCCATTTCTACCGTTCCACATTGTCTGTGTATTTGTGACTCAAAAGCAAAACCTCTTTCACCAGACCCTCTGTTGTCAAGTGTGAAAACGAGGTAACCTTGTTCTGCCATCCAATACATCCATAGACTTGCGCCGTCCATCCAGTTATTGGTAATCATTTGTGCGTGGGGTCCGCCATAAACGTAAACCAAAACTGGGTATTTTTTTGTCGGATCAAAATCACTCGGTTTAATCAATCGAGTGTAGAGTTTCGTTCCATCTTTACCTTCAATTGATCCAATTTCAGCAGAACCAATTTTATAATCAGCTAAAGCATTTTCACTTGACATTAATTCTTTCACTATTTTTCCTTTCACTGAAAGAATCATATCTTTACTTGGTACGTCATGGCTAGAAAAATGATCGTGTATGAATCTTCCATCCGTAGAAAACTCAACAGAATGTGTTCCTGGTGTTTTCGTGATGACTGTAACTTTTCCTTTTAAATCAACCGAGTAAACTTTCGTGTCTAATGGAGACTCTCCTGTTGTAGAATAGTAAATATTTCCATTTCGTGCTGTAAGAATATCTTTAATAACGAAAGAATGGTTCGTCAGTTGTTGGATTAGTTTTCCATTAAAGTCATAATAATAAAGGTTGTTAAATCCACTTTTCTCTGAAATCCAAACGAAGTTATTTGAGTTTTCATTGGGGAAAAATGCAGGATGCTCCGGTTCTACCCATTTCTCATTCGTTTCTTCTAAAAGCGTACGAACAAACTCTCCAGTGATTGCATCGTAAACATTCAACCAGTAATGGTTTTGTCCACGGTTCACTTCTGCGATAACAACATATTTATTGTCCGGAGTCCAAACGAGGTTGGTTAAGTAATCATCTTCTTTTCCTCTTGGAGAAATGAAAACGGTTTGTTTTGTTTCAATATTGAATATTCCTACACGAGGTTTCTCTGATTTCTGCCCGGTCATTGGGTACTTGATGAATTCAACTTCTCCTGGAGTTGTTGTGATGTTTAAAAGAGGGTAGTCATGAACTTCAGTCTCATCTTTTTGATAAAATGCCAATAATTCACCATTTGGTGACCAGAAAATTCCATTTGTAATTCCAAACTCACTACGCGCAATTGCTTGACCAGAAACGATATTTTTATCTGTGTTATTAGTGACAATTAACGCTGTTTTATTCGCTGTATGAATGTGTAAATTATTCTCAATGGTATAAGCTACATTTTCAGAAGAGGTGTTAAATGTAGCATTCTCAGCTCTTTCATCTAAGCCGTGAATCATTTCCCCATCATTATCAACGAGGTTCCAACGGTAGTAATTTAAACCATCGTTCACCCAGAATTCATTTTCATTCTTCCATTCCATTCCTGAAAACCAAGATAATTCTGCACCTAATTTCGTGTTAATGTCTTGAATGGTTAAAATTTCTTTTGCATCTGTATGTTTTACATCAGCCTTCATTAATTTTCGGTAACCTTCAAGGTAAGTGTAGCAATCCGTGTTCGGGATCCAACTAAACATTGTTAAAGATTGTGGATAGAATTTTCGGTATTGTTGCATTACTGCATCATCCAATGTTAACTCTTTTTCTTGCGCAAATACGGAAGAGGTTACAATGAATAATAATGCGATGAATTGAATTCTTTTAAAAAATAAGGACATAATGAATGTTTTTTTGTTGCTCAAAGATAGTAAAAATGTGGAAATTATAGCGAAGGGTTAATCCTTCGCTTCTGGACTGAATAATATCATGAAAGCATCGTAGACAGCTAAATGTAGAATATTCGCGTGGTCTTGGTTTCCAAAATAGTTGAAATGTAGTTTTTTGTAATCGTCTCTATTTTTGGTTAGTTTTTTATAAATTGCTTTTGCTTCACTTTCCATGATTTCACCTTCTTTCCCTACAGCGATATAAACAGATTTTGGGGAAGTGTATTGAAGTGTATGCTTTTGTAATAATGATTCATTGTCCCACCATAAACTAGGACTGATGATAATATAGTTGTCGAATAATGCTGGTTTGGTCAAAAGGATTTCTGTCGCTAATAAGCCGCCCAAAGATTGACCAATAATGGTTTTTTCTTTTGTGGTTCTAAAATTGTCCTCAATAATAGGTTGAATTTCCTTTGCTAAACATTGAATGAACATTTCAGATCCTCCGGTTGTTGGAAATTCTTTTTTATGATCTTCGACTGTTGTCGGAAAAGTGAAATCACGCTTGCGATCAACATTTGCTATTCCAACAACAATTGATTCCGGAATTATATTAATCCATGGGTAAGAACCAAACTGAACGATTCCTGCAATATGAAGAAAATCTTCTGTAATTGTTCCGTCAAGTAAATAGATGACAGGATATTTTTTTGTTGTATCAGAGGAATAGCTCTCGGGTAAATAAATATTCAATATCCTTTTTTCTTTTAGAAAGTTAGAATGAAAATCGAGAACTTCTCCGATAACGAGTTTTTCTTTTTCTACTTGTTGAGAGTAGATTGAGTTGAATTGAAAGACGTAGAAAAGGAATAAGATTAAATATAATTTCATTTTATTGGGATTTACGTATCTAAATATAGCTATAAAATAATAGATGTATTAAAAAAGATTATTTTTGCAATAAAATAGAAGACATGAAACATATTAGCTTAAACAGTGTTGAGAAAGCAATTGATAAAGTAGATAACCTCAATGAAGATGGGTTAGAGAAAATTGCAGAAACGTATGCCTTAGCACAACCTGTTTTGTTGGGATATGTAATGTCTGCAGCACAAGAATATAAAAATGAAGATTTAGAAGGTTTGCTCATCTATTATTATTGCCTTATTTCTGAATCATTTGCGGTTGAACAAGCTTTAATGGATCAAATTACCGAAGAAACAATAGAGGAATTTGAAGAGCCATTCTTTGAAATGTTGGACCAGTATTTTGAAACGGATAATGAAGAAGTATTAAATGATTTCATCGACCAACCAGAATTAATCCGTTTTATGATGGTGGAAGTAAGTACGAAAGATGAGGACGGTTCAGCATTAAATGATGAAACAGCGACTCAACTCTTTATTGTTACTTCTGCAATGATTGCTTTAATGACAAAAGTTCTAAAAAAGTGAAAACTCCGGTAGAAATTGTTGATTTAATGCTGGAGAATGACCGATTTAGTCAATGGTTAGGTCTTCAGATTGTCTCTATTGAAAAAGGTTCTTGCGTCGCAACATGTACGATTAAAGACGAAATGTTGAATGGCTTTGATATTCTTCATGGAGGTATTACGTATTCTTTATCTGACTCATTACTTGCTTTTTCAGCAAATGCATACGGGTTTCATTGTGTAAGCATTGAAACTTCTATAACACATATTCGCCCCGTTTTGGTGGGTGACATCCTCACCGTAAAATGTATGGAGGTTCATCGTGGTCGATCTACAGGTATTTACTGGGTGGATATTTACAACGAAAAAAACCACCTCGTCTCTAAATTTAAAGGAACAGTATCTATTTCAAAAAAGGAATGGTAATGGTGTGTTTTTTATGTTGTAGGGTGTGTTCAAGAGCATGCCCTACAACATAAAACGACCTGACTTACAGCGATAATAACCTGACGCTAGGTAATTTTAATTACCGAATTTTTCTTATGCATACATAAAACTTTTTACTATATTTACATATCCTTTTATTTGGGAATCAAAATATGGAAAAGAAAAAAGAGTATTACATGGATTTCGCCATTCGTCATTTATGGCATAAGATTTCAAGAATGTATAATCAAAAAGCCAACGAGCATGGGGTAACCATCTCAATTGGTTTTATTCTATTGAATGTCGATAAAGAAGGCACACCAAGTACGCAACTTGGACCTAAAATGGGTATGGAGCCGACCAGTTTGTCTCGAACTTTAAAAGCAATGGAAGACAACGGGCTAATTTACCGTAAAAATGATGATTTAGATAAGCGTAAAGTACTTATTTTTCTAACGGAAGAAGGTGTTGTTAAACGTAAAATTGCGAAAGATGTCGTAGTTGGTTTTGATGAGAAATTGATTGCAAACATACCTAAATCAAAGCTGAAAATATTTTACGAAGTAGCAGAACGTATTGATAAAACGTTAGACGAAGAATTAAAAATGATTAATAATTAAAGAAATGAATAGATTTATCCGGAAAGTAGCCATTCTAGGCTCAGGAATTATGGGGTCAAGAATTGCATGTCATTTTGCAAACATAGGATGTGAAGTGTTGTTGCTAGATATTGTTCCTAGAGAATTAACTGAAAAAGAGAAAGTAAAAGGTATAACAGTTGAAAATAAGGCTTTTAGAAATAGAATTGTCAATGAAGCGTTGCAGTCAACTCTAAAATCAAATCCTTCGCCAATTTATAAGAAATCTTTTGCATCGAGAATTGAAATCGGTAATTTTGAGGACGATTTATCCAAAATTAGCGATTGCGATTGGATCATGGAAGTGGTCGTTGAAAGATTAGATATCAAACAACAGGTGTTTACCAATGTTGAAAAATATAGAAAACTGGGTACGTTAATTACATCCAATACTTCAGGAATTCCAATTCACTTGATGCTAGAGGGAAGAAGTGACGATTTTAAAGCAAACTTCTGTGGAACACATTTTTTCAATCCTCCGAGATATTTACAATTGTTTGAAGTTATTCCAACTCCAAGCACAGATCAGAATGTAATCGATTTCTTAATGGATTACGGAGCTAAATTTTTAGGTAAAAAAACAGTTCTTTGTAAAGATACGCCTGCTTTTATCGCAAATAGAGTAGGGGTTTATTCAATCATGTCTCTCTTTCACATTGTGAATGAAATGGGGCTGTCCGTTGAGGAAGTTGATAAATTGTCAGGACCGATTATGGGACGTGCTAAATCGGCAACTTTTAGAACATGTGATGTTGTTGGACTGGATACATTGGTTCATGTGGCAAATGGATTGAAAGATCATTGTCCAAACGATGAAGAATCGCCTTCTTTTGTCTTGCCTGAGTACATTTCTCAAATGATGGAGAAAAATTGGCTGGGTTCTAAAACAAAACAAGGGTTTTACAAGAAAATAAAAGATGAAAATGGAAAAAGTCAAATCTTGGCTTTGGACTTAAAAACATTAGAATATAAAGAGAAAGCTAGGGTTAAATTCCCAACTTTAGACATGGTTAAGCCAATAGATGATCTTCGTCAAAGAACGAAAATGTTATTGATGGGCATGGATAAAGCAGGCGAATTCTACCGTAAAATATTTGGTGGACTCTTTGCTTACGTCACCAATCGTATTCCTGAAATTACAGACGATTTTTATAAGATTGACGATGCACTAAAAGCTGGCTTTGCTTGGGAATTAGGACCTTTTGAAACGTGGGACGTTGTCGGTTTTGATAAAGGTTTAGAGCTGATAGAAAAAGAAGGAAAGAAAGTTGCTGAGTGGGTTCTTGAAATGAAAAAAAGTGGATTTACTTCTTTTTACAAGTTTGAGGGTGGACAGAAGTTATTCTATGATATTACTTCGAAATCATACAAAGTGGTTCCTGGAACGGAAGATTTAGTGATTCTTGAAACACTTCGTGCTGATAATAAAGTCTGGGGTAATGCAGATACGACAATTGTTGATTTAGGTGATGGAGTTTTGAATTTAGAATTTCATACTAAAATGAATACCATCGGAGGTGGTGTGATTGAAGGAATCAATAAAGCAATTGATTTAGCAGAAAATGACCAAAAAGGATTGGTTATTTCAAATACAGGTCAACACTTCTCTGCCGGAGCAAATGTTGGAATGATTTTCATGATGGCAATTGAACAAGATTTTGATGAATTGAATTTTGCGGTTAAAGCCTTTCAAGATACCATGATGAGGATTCGATATTGCAATATTCCAGTTGTCGCTGCACCTCATAACATGGCGTTAGGTGGTGGTTGCGAGTTGTCTATGCATTCTGACAAAGTAATCGCTCATGCTGAATTGTACATGGGGCTGGTTGAATTTGGTGTTGGATTAATTCCTGGCGGTGGCGGATCGAAAGAATTTGCAAAACGTTTGTCCGATGAATTGGTAGATGGAGACATCAAAATTAACCGTATGAGAGATAAATTCTTAACCATCGGTCAAGCAAAGGTTTCAACTTCAGCTTACGAAGCATTTGATTTAGGTTATCTTCGAAAAGGAACAGATGAGGTGGTTGTTAGCCGTGATCATCAATTGAAAAGAGCAAAAGAAGCTTGTATAGAACTTTCGAATAATGGTTATGTTGCTCCTAAACGAGGTAAAAACATTACGGTTCTTGGAAATGAAGGACTCGGAATTGTTTATGTAGGTGCAGATACAATGTATTCTGGGAAATATATGTCTTCTCATGATAAATTAATCGCAGAAAAACTCGGATTCGTTCTTTGTGGAGGTGATTTGTCAGAAAATACAGTCGTTTCAGAACAGTATTTATTGGACATGGAAAGAAAAGCATTTTTGGAACTTTGCCGTGAAAGAAAAACATTGGAACGATTGGAAAGTATTGTGAAGAAAGGAAAAATTCTACGTAATTAATTGTAATTGTACGGGCAAGTCGCGACTTGCCCGTACAATACAAAGCGCATCTAAATAAATTAAAAAAATGAAAAGAGCATATATAGTAACAGGATATAGAACAGCAGTTGGGAAAGCTGGAAGAGGTGGGTTTCGATTCACTCGACCAGATGATTTAGCGGCAGATGTAATCAAACACATCATGAAGCAAGTTCCTAATTTGGACAAAGATAGAATTGACGATGTAATTGTCGGGAATGCTACCCCTGAAGCAGAACAAGGCTTGAATGTTGGTCGAATGATTTCTTTGATGGGATTGGATACCGATAAAGTTCCAGGAATGACGGTGAATAGATATTGTTCTTCCGGTTTAGAAACAATTGCTCTTGCTCAAGCAAAAATTGAAGCAGGAATGGCTGATTGTATCATTGCTGGAGGTGCAGAATCCATGTCGGTTATGGCGATGGGAGGTTGGCGTATTGTTCCAAATCCGAAAATTGGTAAAGAAAATCCTTCTTGGTATTGGGGAATGGGATTAACTGCTGAAGCGGTAGCAGAACAATTCAAAGTTTCAAGAGAAGATCAAGATCGATTTGCTTTGCAATCACACGAAAAAGCAATCAAAGCAATTAAATCAGGTCGTTTTGAAGATGATATTGTGCCAATCACTGTCAATCAAGTGTATTTGGACGAAAATGAAAAACGTCAAGAAAGAAGTTATGTCGTAGATACAGATGAAGGTCCAAGACAAAGTACTTTTGAAGCATTGGCTCGTTTACGACCTGTTTTTGCACAAGGTGGTTCAGTCACTGCTGCAAATTCGTCGCAAACATCTGATGGAGCTGCATTCTGTTTAGTGATGTCTGAAAAAATGATCAATGAATTAGGTCTGGAGCCAATTGCTCGATTAGCGTCATACGCAGTGGTTGGAGTAGAACCAAGAATAATGGGAATAGGACCAGTTACGGCAATTCCAAAAGCAATTAAACAAGCTGGATTAACATCCAATGATATTTCATTGTATG
>Ga0256845_1002645_pt1 | contig 12774 bp, 10 predicted proteins | sample RiftiametaG_FD_189101 | JGI IMG/M metagenome (GOLD analysis project Ga0256845, IMG submission 189101) | Tube worm associated microbial communities from hydrothermal vent at the East Pacific Rise, Pacific Ocean - Riftia | ecosystem: Host-associated > Annelida > Integument > Unclassified ... | reverse complement strand
AAGAGCGTATACTCTTAAGTATGTGGATTTGTATCCTTTACTCCAGCTGCCACCCTTTAAATACACTACTAATTTTTCCCCATCCTTGAAAAACCTTATATATGTTCCCCTGATATCTCCCCTGGTTATTGTTCCTCCTTTTCCGGAAAACTGATTAAGTTTGGATAAGAATGGAATAAAGTATAAGACATCTTCATCGATTAATTTAACACTCTCCCCACTACGTATTGATGCTTTCCAGATCTGGTAATTCAGATGATTAGCATAAAATATTTCATTATTAATAACGGAAGGAGTCATACCTGCAAGGATTAGAAGATTATCCCACACGTTCAGTTTTTCCAGCTCAGGGAAAGATGGTCCGAAACTTTTTATCAGCTCTCCACTAAATGAAATATTATGAAAAAAATTATAGGGAGATGTTTCCGGTTTTGAATAAGCTTTTGGGTCTGTCTCGAATTTTTTCCCCACCAGGATAAAACCAGATTCGTTTACAAAAAAGTGGTGCACGGTATATTTCATTGTAAAGTTCCACTTATTTATGAATTCCCCTTTTAAATTCAAGCATTTTATTCGGGAGTTACTTTTTACATATATTTTTTCTTTATGAATTGCAAAATCCTGCAGACTTGTAAATTCATTCGGGCCTTCACCCGGCTTACCGATCTCAGAGATCATTTTCCCATTAAGATCAAGATGAAATATTTTTATTTGCTTACTGTCCCCAATAAAAATCCCTTCCTTATTTACTACTACTTTGACGGGCATTCCTATAACAATAGAACTTTTCCACAATACTTTACTGTTAAGAACAACAGAAAAGAGTGAAATAAATAATAAATTAAAAATTATAAAGAATTTCATCCAACCCCCTGTTCAGAAGTAATACATCCCACTATGACTATTTATAAATTATAGATCCTCAGCATGAAGTTCCCACACCTCTTCATCTTCATTGTCGATGAGATAATAAAGTTTATCATTATGTATAGTTGACATATTTTGAGTTAATATCGAGATTTTTTTTTGTATTACACCATTATGATCAAGAATAATAAGAGTTCTTTTATCCGCATCATTTTCATAGGTAGTAACATAAATCTTTTTGTTATCCGCAGATAAATAAATTATTGGAGGGAAATACTCTGGGAAAATATAATTAAACCCGAATGATATTCCTCCTATATTTTTCTTTCTGTTCTTCTCCAAATTTTCAGCATATTTTTTCTTAAACTTATTACTGATTTTTACTAATTCTGTTTTTTTTGTAATAGTTCTGATCTTTTCTCCCATAGGATCAAAAATTTCTATATGGAACCCTTTGCTTGTATCATATAGATAAATAAAATTACCATCAGTAGTAATTCTCTTTCTCTTTTGAAACATTTCACGGTCAAATATGTTCTTTTTTTTGCTATTGATATTGCGTCTAGGAAACTTTCTCGTAAATGTATATATATCTTTAATTTTTTTTAATTCACTATCTACAACTTTAACTCCGAATTTGCTTTTTCTTTCTTTTGCATCAAAGCTATATTCTCTGGCAAGGTAATTCTTCCCTACCTTCGTAAGATCAATTTCAGCAGGAATTTTCTTTTCCCTAATATACTTGCCATCTCTCTTGAAAAAAAGTATCTTACCGTAATCACTGACAAAGATATAATCAGGAAAAACAGATATTGAAGGAGACATTTTAAATTCCCCCGGCCCTTCCCCTTTTTTCCCAAACTGGGCAATAAGCTTTGCATTTTTCAATGAAAAAAGTTTGATAGAATAGTCATCAACCACATACAGATCATCACCAGAGATTTCAATTTGCCAGGGCTTATAGATATCATCAAACTCGGCCAGCTTCTTTGCAGGAATATTAAGTACAATCAAACCCAGCAATATGAACAATATAAACTTTCTCATTCCTTTTCCCCCGGAAAAACTCTATTAAAAGAATTATATAATTTTAAATAAAATTATTCCAAAATTTTAAAACACTTCTTTGATTGTGTTTTCACATTTCCAGTTTGAATGGCAATAGAGACTTGTGAACTCTAAATGAATTGATCAAAACCTTTTCCAGTTTTTTGTCTTTACTCATCTCAAACCAGGCGGCTCCCTGAATACGATGGACATTTACATCTTTATCATTTGACATTCCCAGCTTCATGATCTTCCCGAGGAGTTTTGAAAATATTGTTGACAGGTTAACTTTCGAATCAGTTCCTAGATCATTAAATATTGCCGCATACGCAAATGCCTCGACAAGTAAATTTCTCTTTCCGCCAAAATCTTTAAAACCGTTTATCCCTGCACAAATGTAAAATTGCATTTTCCCATTCCTGCCTAAATGGGGATAAAAGAACCTGACAGCTGTTCTTTGTATCTCAGTTATTGTGACCGGTTTATCCTCTTCAGGCTTAAAGAATGGCACCAAATGCCCTTTTGAGATCAGATAACGGGAAATTACAGGAACCACCAGGTTGTTGAACCTATCATTTTTTTTCAGCTGATTTACGAAAAGTTCATTCATCTTATTCTTATCAGTCTCTTTTTTTATTTCTTCGAAATCATATTTACTCCCGTTAGTTATCAGATATGTAAGGAAAAAATAATAGGACTCGGTTAATTCTGAAAAAACCGCATCCTCATTTTTACTTACCCGAACACTGATATACTTTTTCCCCTTATATTCCATCGCCTCAATCGAAAAGAGTTTGGAATAAGAATTCTGAATATCATATCTTGTAAATTCATCACTGAACAGTGACATGGAAAAAACAATTAGCAATAGCACAATACCTTTTTTCATAATCCCTCCATCTCTTAAAAAACCTTAGCAAGATCATATAAAATTCAAAGTTAATTTTCAAACTAACTATAAAACGATACCAAAGCACAACATATTTATTGCCTTAAGCAATTAAATCAATAAAACTAATTTAATAATCTAATATACAAGGAGTGAATGGCAATTCACCGATTTATCTTGTCCAAATCCGGACAAATTGCCATTTGCCCCTACAAAAAAATATCTCCGGGATAGAACTACACCAACATGCCATCAGATTAATCAGGCGAATCAGGGCTCAGATAATGTCCCTCAAAATCACAAAAGATCTTTTAGATATTCTTCCACATCACCCACACATAACACATAAACTCCACCCTTACCCTTAATGAAAGGATTTCTGTCAAGAGGATCTCCACCAAACTTTTTTACAGGAATATGCATCCCATAAATAATCCACTTCCCTTCAAGCGGAAGAATTTGTTCGAGTGATATTAATTCAAATTTGTCTTTCTCAAACCTGAATTTCATGATCTTATTGTTTACAACTCCGACTTTTTTTAATCCCTTGAACGGTTTAACCGATAGAAGAAAAGAACCTGTATTCTTTTTTCTAACTATGCATTCAATAAAACAACTCGATTTAATTGTCTTATCTGATGATACTCCGGACATAAAATCCGGGGAACTCGTATTTTTGTATATTAATTCATCATTCATTATAAGAATAGGTGTCATCAGTTTGAATTTAACTATCCCTGGATAAACTTTAGCACCTGAGATTGTTTCAATGAAAGGTGTCACCTTCATTACTATTTTTGATTTTTTTTTCTTGTTTTCAAGCAAATCAATCATTACCTCTTCTAAATTCGCCGTTAATACATCACTCGATGAATTTGCACTCTGAGATTGGTCCTTTCGATTATTGAACTTAGCATAAGCATCATCAGTTACAAAATATGAGGTTTTAATACTCAGTCGAATGCCTTTATCCTTAATTATCTTGGGAGAGATATTTATAACCATCATTTCACGTTTTATTTTTGATTTATAATTTATAGGTTTCTTCACAGGAGGACCAGAACCTATCCTTACACTACCTTCTTCACCATCAATCACTTTTATTGCTAATTCAGATTTAAGGATCGATTTTGATGATTTAATCTCAATTATCTTAATTGACAGTTTGATAAAAGTTTTCGACTTATAATCCGGATTCTTGTCAGTTACAGATATGAATTCTTCCTGCTGGGAAAAAGTGACCTTTTCGGTATCCCCGGTATCATTGTTTTTAACCATTTCTGATCCTGCCGGAAAACCTTTACCAGGAAAAAAAATAACTGACATTAATAGAAATAAAATTTTAAATTTTTTCATTTTTTGTTTTTCCTCTCTTTATCACCCTGATTTTGGGCTTTTTTATTGCTGAATATTCAGACAGATCCAAGTTTATAGAACTTATCTCTCTCGAACTCTCCGACTCAACTCTTACATAATTAACAATAGATTTTCCTTCGATCTCAGGAATAGATCCTTTTGCCTGATTTCCATTAAACAACAGCATTAATCCCATAAACACAATTATTCCAATCATTGCTGCAAATACCGGGACAGGTAATCTTATATATTTCTTTTTCCTAGAGATTTCTTTGGGAATCTCAGGAACAAATTTCATTTCCGGGGTTCTCTCTACGCCTGATTCAGCTATTACATTCTTCAGAAAAGAAATCTTTTTTCTAATATTAGTTTCAACTGATTTACACTCTTTGCACTCTGCCAGATGAGTTTCTGCTATTTTACATTCTTCATTTGACAACTCATTATCTATAAACAGCTGTATTTTAAATCTTTTTAAATGTTTCATTTTATTCTCCGATATTTACATTTTTGAAAAGCTTATCGATGGTTCTCGACAATGTCTTCCCGACAGAGTTCTGGTTCATGTCTATGATCTCTGCCATCTCTTTATATGAGAAATTCTCTGCATACAAATCGAGCAATATCTGCTCTTTTCTCTTCATTCTTTTAATTCCTTTTGTTAATAGTTCTCTGTTTTCAGTATTTAAGTAATTCTCTTCAGGGTTCAATATTTCATGTTGTCTTTGCTCAAGAAGGGAATTATTATTAATAGTGTTTTTGTTCTTTCTGAATTTATCAATGAAAAGGTTATAAGCGATCTTAAAGATTATTGCCTTCTGGTTCTGGATAATCGATCCTGACATTAGTATTTTGTAAACTCTGATAAATGTTTCCTGAACTATATCTTTTGACTGATCACTATCTCCGGTCAGGCGAAAAACAAAGTTGAATATTTTTTTGTTATACCGGGTGAACAATTGATCTATCATATTTTTATTATCCATCGTATATTCATTTCTCATAGCTTTTCTAATATCAATACCCTATGACGTTTGCAATTGATAATTGTGACATAATCAAATTATTTTGTAAGAAATTAATTTCTGGAAGCTTAAAAATAATTATCCGAAGAATCTTAAATAATCTTCACAGTAATTTTTGTCCGAACCATGATTTACTTGATTAAAAGATTTCTATGATTACTCAAAGTACTCATTTTCGGGATAAATCTATAGGCATCATGCCCATCAGGCGAATCAGGGTTCAGATAATATACCTGAGATCACTTAACCTCGATCTTCAAATATTCGAATGCTTTGTGGTTGGTCAGCATATCTCTGACATCAATTATCAGATCATACTTGCCGGACTTCAGCCAGTTGAAACCTATCGACATTTCAGTCGATTTTTTTTCAGGATTTAATATTTTATTTTCATCAAACAGGATCTTACCAAAATCATTTTTTATTATTACATTGACCTGGATCTTTCCTGCTTTTATCTTCTTGTATTTTTTCTGTTTGAAATTAATCATCCTAAAAAAGAGTTTTTTATCCAGGAATTGAAGATTCTCAACTTTCACCATCTTCTCTTTAGCAGTATATTTTTTCATTTTCCTTTTAATAAAACCTGCTCTCTGATTATTATCATATAGAAGTTTGTAACTCATACCTTTGAGCTTGATCTTCAGTCTCCCTCTTCTCGAACTATCCTCCGGTGCATAAGTAAGAATATAGCTGATATCTTCCTTCTCAATAATTTTTTCGAGTGATTTTGTGAGATCTGTAGAGAATGAAACAGATCCGCCTGTCCTTTTGGCAATCTCTCTCAATGTGATCTCTGCTGCCGTTGAAAGGTTAGCAGTTTTTGTTGCTTCAGAATCTGTCTCAATTCTGGTCGGTATCACAACAAGATTAAATGTCGCACCAAGGTTATAATACATTTTGCTGACCTCTTCATACGGGAAAGTCCTTCCGGCTGTGAATTCCCGGGAAACGGCACCGGCAATTCTTCCACTTTCCGGCCCCATATATTTTCTAATTAATTGACCTCCGGAAGAATTGAAATTTATCACGGAAAACCTTTCATATTGATAAAAGCTTATCACCCATTTTTCCAGAGTTATCCTTTTTAAAAATGCCGCAAAATTATAAAGTGTATAAATATCCAGTGTCAGATAACTCTGTTTATACATCTTCCAGGCAGAGTGATATTGCATGAAAAATGATAACACTTCGCTTTGCAATACAGATTTTGCTCCTCTGTTTGGTGGTGATTTCAATTTTGCAACTAAATTTCTCACTCCACTGTCCGTTCTCATCATCACAAGTCTTAGATTTTTTCTTGCTTCTTTGCCTTCTTTATTCAATCTAAGAATTATTTCCTCAAGGATCTTCTGTTTAGAATTCAAATTGTTATAAGTTAAGGTCGCATTATTCACAAAAATCAACAATTTATCTTCTTTTCTCAATACTGTATTAAAAAAGTACCTGACCCCTTTTTCATAGAATTTATTGAAATTTGTGACACTGAATGCCAATACAAATAACCTCGGCTCATAGAATTGTTTTCTCTCTGAATCAAGTTCAATACTCTGGCTTGATATTTTTTTCCTGACAATATTGAATCCGTTTATATCAATTTCTTTCCCGTTCTCAAATAATCTGAAATCTGATTTTTTCAAATTATCAACAGGCTTCCCCTTATGCATTACCCGAACAGGAACCTCAACATTGATAACAACCATATCCTCCCGGATCTCCTTCTCCTGAGCAAACAATCCAATAGAAAACAAACAAAAAACAAGTAGTAAAATAACTGTTAAATTCTTCATCCCAACTCCTTTTTAGTCCTGAACTTTAACTTCAGTATCCACATCGAAGAATCTGTATTCATAGTACTTAAATGTGGTTTTACTCTTTACCCACTCCTTAGATCTTGTATTACGATTTACAACAGGACCTCCTTTATATTTCTCGGTAATTGTAATGAGTGTCGGGAAGAATAAACCTTTGTATGACTGATCAAATAGGATCTCACAATCAAGAAATAGTCTGGTCTTAAAATATGATGCAGTCCTTTTCATATTCTCATATCCTTTGATGAATACAGGAGTAGCAACGATCTTTCTTACTGAGAAATTTTTCTTATCAATATAAACCTCTGCTGCTAAAAAAAATGTTCTCCCCGGTATTTTTGGAATCGCTTTAATAATAACGATATCATTTTCTTTTGTCTTTTTATTCTTAAATATTTTATAATTAAAATTACTCTGCCTTGCCTGATCAAGAATAGAATTTGGTCCGAAAACTGCTTTTTCACTTAAAAATGACAGCAATAGTTCAGATGGATCCATCTCTACATCAGCTACTTTATCTGAGATCCGCCTTCGCCTCTCTTTAAGCTTTCCGCCCTCCTGAATTAGTTGATAGTCAAAATATGATTTTGTACTTGATCTTCTCCTTTTAAGATTACCCCTGCGAGTTGATCCAAGAACAAACTCATCCCTTTCGAACAAGATTTTTTCCTTGCAATAAAAATGAAAGGCTTCACCCTTAAGCTTTTTGCAGTATTCAGCAGATCCAGCGAGGTATTTGTTTAATTGATCCTCACTTTTTTTTTCATAATCAACCTCTCCGCTTAAAACAACAAATAACAAAATATATAAAAAAATTGACAAATATTTCATGCTCGCTCCCATCTCTCAAATGAGTTGTTCACACTTTTGTTAAACATATAACTATTAGCAAGTAAATTTCCATGGATTCTAGTCCTGTACCTTGAATATTGTCCCTAAATTGTCACAACTTTTTTCAAAAATGGTTCATTTAATTGTCTAAACCATGATTTACACGATTAAAGGATTACCATGATTGTTCACAGAGCTCATCTCCGTAATATATCTATAACATCATGGCCATCAAGAAAATCAGGTTTCATTAACACTTTTAATTCCTCAATCACATGAAATAAAAATTCGATCTTCTCTCGGTGAAGTTTTTTAAACATCAATATTACCTTGTTTAATTTTCGGATTATTTCTTTGATCTTCAGCTTGACCCTTCTAATCCTCTTTTCCCGAATTTCCTTTTTTCTAACAGATGACAAATCTTCATCATTCAAATTCTTAATATTATTGATTTTGCCTTTTATCATTTTCAGATAAAATTTCCCAACAAGAAAGAAGTGCATCAGTGCTCCGTCGATATTATTTTTCTTTGTATCTAAAAATCCGAGATAATAATAAGGACGCGGATATTCCGGATTAATTTGAATGGCTTTTTTGAAATATTTAACCGATTCTTTTTCTCTTCCGGTTTGATAATAAAACATCCCGAACAAAGTGTTTAATTCCAATGAATCCCCGATATATTCTTCGGAAGCTTTCAGATCAGGCTCTACCTTTGCATATTCCTTCAATAAGAAATTATTAAATGCCCTGTAATAATATGCCTCCCCAAGATACGGGAGTTTGTTTTCCAGCATAATGTCAAGAGCCTCAATCGAACGTAAATATTCTCCCATTTGAGATAAACAGACCGCTTTACCGAACAGATTTTTATAGTAATGCGAAATTTTCTTTCCCGATCTATTATAGAAATCAAGAGCTTTTGAATACAGCTCGTAACTAAGATATACCCCTCCCAATCCTGTTAAAGCATACGGAACATTTTTATTGAATCCAAGAACTTTCAAATAATATTCCTCGGCTTTTCTCAATTTTCCCGTATTAAAAAACCTCTCACCCTTTCTCAACAATAATTCAATAAAATCAGGATATTTTCTTAAACCCACATCTATTTCAATAAAAATATCACGAAGAAAATATTTAAAATTGGACTCGGGAAAAATTTTAATCATATTGTCGCTATTTTCCCTGTATTCCTTAAGGTCACAATATCTACCGAGAAATGTTATATATAAAAAATACTCATAATCTTTTTTGAGGTCAGGTTTTAGAGTAATCAAATCTCTTCTTTTGAGAGAAAAAGATTTGGTAGAACATATTGTTCCTTTTACGAATTGATAATACAGTTGCAGATTCTTTTCTTTCTTTACTAATTCCGGCAATAAACTCTCAGCAGCTTTTATGTCCTCAACCCCCGAAAGGGCAAGAAAACTTGATCTCCCGGCACGAAGCAGCAGAGAGAAAAAGAGTTTCTTTCTAATTTCGAAGGAATCCATTAACTTTAAAGCTGACTTGTAGATCCTGATCGCATTCGTCCATCCCACCCAGTGCATTTTCTCAAACTCTTTATTTCCTTTTTTAACCATCTCCAGAAAACGTGCCTCTTCAATGATCTCCTTGTCAGTTCTAATCTTATTCTGATTAATCCCCGAACATCCGGTAATTATTAAAAATGTCATTATAAGAAAGAAAAGCAATATATACTTTTTCATTTTTTCTCCATTTGAGTAAAAAAGATATCGCTAATAATTATGCTAACCAAGAAATACTTTTTATACAATTTCATTTGATCTATATTTTAATACGGACACGTCAATTCAAATATTTATTTAAACTATAATTTCCATGACTTTTAATTCTAAATTCTAAATCAATTTATCTTCCTGGAATTTCACAGGAGATATCCAGCCTTTTGTCAGAACCATCATTTAACGTAGGGGTAGGCCTCGCGTCTACCCTTATGCTGAGAAATATATAGATTATAAACAAACAGAAAATGGAATTGTAGGGGCGAATGGCGATTCGCCCATCTCTTGAAATATCGGTGAGTTGGGCAGACGCAAGGCCTGCCCCTACAAAAAACCCATCAAGAAAGTCAAGCGAATCAGAGTTCAAACAGTAGGCCGTGAAATTTTTTGCTTTTTCTGTTATAAATTCTGTATGGCAGGGAAACTGGCTTACGAACGTTATCTGTGGTTTCATTCCAGACTGAAGGCAGGGAAATATCCGAAATTGTCCGATCTGTCAGAAAAATTCGAGATATCACAGCGGCAGGCCTCAAGAGAGATCGAGTTCATGAGGCTGTTTTTCGATGCTCCTATTGAATACTCCAATAACGAAACCGGATACTTTTATTCTGATGATAAGTTCGAACTCCCCGGAATCTGGGCATCCGAAGAGGAGATCATTACTCTGATAATTGCAAAACGGCTTGCCTCAACAATTCCTCATAAAAAGAGGAAAAAAAGATTCGATCTATTTATAAAAAAATTTTTAAGAGAGACAGGAATTGATATTTCTGCTCTTGAAAAAAAGATTTCAATAAAGAACATCCGATATTACAAAGTCACTCCTGCTATTTTCGAATCGGTAATCAGATCATTGAACTCCGGCATGAAACTTAAAATAACTTACAAATCTCCGTACAAAGAAGATCCGGGAGAAAGGATCGTAAATCCGATGCACCTCCTTCTGTATATGGGGAACTGGCACATGTTTGCCTTTTGTGATGAGAAAAAGGAAGTAAGAGATTTTGTCCTGTCAAGGATCACCGAATCGGAGATTACCAAGATGCCGATACCGGGCAAATTGAGAAAAAAGGATCTGAGGAAAAAAGTTTATGAAAATTACGGTATTTTTCTGGAGGGCGAAAAGAAAGTGATTGTCCTCAGATTTTCGGATGATGCAGCAAAGATCGCAATGGAACAAGTATGGTCGGACGACCAAATAGTTGAAGGATCGGATGATAGTCACATTACCATTACATTCCGGGTATCCGATTATAGAGAGATAACCAAAGATATCCTGGCGCTCGGTCCCGGAGTAAAAGTGATCGAACCACCAGAATTAAGAAACATCATTATTGAAAAAATTCAAATGATGAAAGATATGTACGATGAGCAATGAAAAGCAATTCGCATCTATTGATTATCTTCCGGTTAATTGAGATAATCTGAATATTAACGGAGGCGATATTTGAAAGGTATAATTCTTGCAGGCGGACACGGGACAAGGCTATACCCAATGACATTGCCTGTATCAAAACAACTTTTACCGGTCTACGACAAACCGATGGTCTATTATCCCCTTTCCACACTTATGCTTGCAGGAATCAGAGAAATACTGATAATTTCGACACCTGAAGAACTCCCGAGGTTTAAAAAATTGTTGGGAAACGGGAAACAACTGGGGTTGAGAATAGAATACAAAGAGCAGGCAGAGCCCCGTGGAATAGCAGATGCATTCATAGTAGGAAAAGATTTCATTGGCTCAGACAGTGTATGCCTTATTCTGGGAGATAATATTTTTTACGGCCATGATCTGATCTCAATGCTGGAGAAGAGCAGAAGAATAGAGAAAGGTGCTATTGTTTTCGGTTATTATGTGAAAAACCCTGAAAGATACGGTGTAGTAGAATTCGATAAGAATAAAAAAGTTATTTCGATCGAGGAAAAACCATCTGAGCCCAAATCAAACTATGCAGTAGTTGGATTGTATTTTTATGATAACAGCGTGGTTGAACTGGCTCACACAATAAAACCGTCAGCAAGGGGTGAGATCGAGATAACAGATATCAACAACGAATACCTGAAGAGGGGCGAAATGAAAGTGGAACTGATGGGGCGGGGATTTGCCTGGCTTGATACTGGAACGAACAGCTCCCTTCTCGATGCATCAATGTTCGTTAAGACAATAGAAGACAGACAGGGATTGAAAATATCCTGCCCTGAAGAAATTGCATTCAGAAGAAACTATATAAGTAGACCTGAACTCAAATATCTGGCAGACAGATTGTCACCCAGTGATTACGGGAAATATCTTATAAGTATTCTTGAAGAGGAATAAATGCCCACTGAAAAAAGAGCCTTAAACAATATTCTCGTTACAGGTGGGGCCGGGTTCATAGGAAGCAATTTCATCCGCTATATGTTTGAAGAAACGGGATTCCGGGGAAAAATTGTAAATGCGGACAAACTCACATATGCAGGAGATAAAAGCAATCTGAATGATATAGAAAAAAAATATGGAGGAGAGAGATATTTTTTCAGCAAAACGGATATATGTATCCGGGAAGATATAAATAAGATCTTTAAAAAATTCAAAATAGACACTGTTGTTCATTTCGCAGCTGAATCTCATGTTGACAGATCTATCGCAGGACCTGAAGATTTTATCCGTACAAACATTGTAGGGACTTTTGTGCTTCTTGAAGCCGCAAGAGAATTTTGGACACCTGGCAAAAAAAATCTGTTTCATCACATTTCCACAGACGAGGTTTACGGCAGTCTGGGGACAGAAGGATACTTTCTTGAAACAACCCCTTACGATCCGAAGAGCCCTTATTCAGCATCAAAAGCATCTTCCGATCATCTTGTTCGAGCATACGCAAACACATACAAACTCCCTGTCACGCTCTCCAATTGCTCCAATAATTACGGCCCGTATCAATATCCTGAGAAATTGATCCCGCTGATAATTCATCAGGCTATAGAAGGAGAAGCACTCCCCGTTTATGGTGATGGAGCAAATATTAGGGACTGGCTTTATGTGAAAGATCATTGCTCTGCCATCTGGAAAATCTTATCTAACGGGAGATCAGGGGAGACCTACAACATTGGAGGGAACTCCGAAATGAAGAATATTGAAGTTGTCAGGGGAATATGTGACATTATGGACAGAGTATATCCGGTCAGTAAAAATCCGGGATCCTTCTGCAAAAAAGCTA